>OGYH01002111.1_pt1 | contig 16642 bp, 19 predicted proteins | sample 1576511 | NCBI WGS metagenome assembly OGYH01 (sample SAMEA3541522, study PRJEB24748) | human gut metagenome | biome: human gut; feature: human-associated habitat; material: faeces | place: China | collected 2012
CAGGATCAAACTCTTTATAAATGATATTTATCACTTAAAAGTGTTAAATCTTGTTTCGCTCAGCACGCAATCGCTTGCGTCCTGTGTGAATTACTTTGTTTGGAATTGTTTAACGTGTTTTTCCAACACGAAAATAGGTTCCGTTACAAGTTTTTCGATATTGTTCAATTTTCAAGGTCCTGTGCGCCGCAGCCTTAGCGGCTGACAGCTTGTTTATTTTATCACTTTCGTGATAAGTTGTCAAGCACTTTTTTGAAGATTTTTTGAAGTTCTTGTCGAACTTTCTTATTTCTTCGCGTTTGGACGTTCGTTTTGAAGTGTTTCATTCTGTCGGACGTCCGCCTGACAGTAACGTATTTTAGCACAGGGTCCGGTAAAAAGCAAGACTTTTTTCAATATTTTTTGCGTAAAATCCTGCTTTTGACTTTTTGTCCAGTTTTTTCTTTCACTTTTGACATTTCTGCGCTCATTCTTCCAAAAGACGTCTGCGCAGCAGAACTAAAATCTTACGCTCCCGCCGGGAGATCTGTACCTGGGTGGTATGCAGTACCTTTGCGGTCTCGCTCTGGGTACGGTTGCCGTAGAACCGCAGCTGGATCAGCTGACGGTCCTGCTCCGGGAGCGCGCGGAGCACCTCTTCCAGACTGATGCGATCCGCCAGTGCTTCCTCCGGGGATTCCACCGGGATATCCAGCTGATGTTCCGCATCCTCCCGACCCTCCGGGGTCAGGCTCATGGCGGGCTGTGCCGCCTGGATGGCCATGGCCACATTCTCCACGCTCTCCCCCAGCTGCTCTGCCAGCTGGGAGAGGGTGGGCTCGGTGCCGCACAGCTTCATGGTGTGTTCCCGCGCTGCCTGCACCCGCATGCCCAGCTCTTTCAGAGAGCGGCTTACCTTGACGGTGCCGCCTTCCCGGAACAGCTTTTTGATCTCGCCCAGGATGACCGGCACGGCATAAGTGGAAAAGCACACGCCGCGCTCCGGGTCGAAGTTGTCGCAGGCTTTGACCAACCCCATACAGCCTGCACCGTAAAGGTCATCGTATTCGATGCCCCGTCCGCGGAACCGCCCGGCGCAGGCATGCACCAGCCCCAGATTCTGTGTGATGAATGCTTCCCGCCGGGTCTTGTCCGATACCATACGCCTTGTCCGCCTTTCTTTTTATGTAGACGCGCGGGCAGACAGCCGCTTGATCAGCACCACCTTGGTGCCCTTGCCCGGCCGTGAGGTGACTTTGACCCGGTCCATGAAACTCTGCATCACGGCAAAGCCCAGCCCGGAGCGCTCCTCCGGGTTGCCGGTGGTGAACAGCGGCTCCATGGCCTGTGGGACATCCGGGATGCCTACCCCCTTGTCCGTAACCGTGATGTGCACCTCCCGCTCCGGATAGACCGCCACGCAGAGGGTCACCGGGCCGATGCGGTCCGGGTAGGCGTGCACGATGCAGTTGGTCACCGCTTCGGACACGGCGGTCTTGAGGTCTGCCAGCTGGGGCACCGTGGGGTCGTACCGGGCCAGAAAGGCCGCCACGACGCTGCGGGCGTAGGCTTCATTGATGCTGAGGGAATCAAACTGGATCTTTGTGGTGTTTTCCGCTTTCATGGGTCATTCCTCCGTTTTGGATGCATCTGTGCACCGGATGCCGGCCAGCTGCAGCACCCGGCGCAGCTGTGCGGGCGCGTGCTGGATCTGCAGGGTGGTGCCGAGGGTGCGGGCGCTGCGCTGCCGCCCCAGGATCAGCCCGATGCCGGACGAGTCCATAAAGCCTACCCCGCCGAAATCCAGCACAAGGGTCTGCGGAGTGCGGCTGACCAGCGCATCGTCCAGCTGGATGCGCAGGCTCTGGGCCGCATCGTGGTCCACCTCGCCGGAAAGATACGCATACAGGACCTCGCCTGCTGCGCTGAAACGTACCGCTGCCATTGCCTTGTCCATCTCCTTTGTTCATAAAAAAATCCCGTACACATAGTCTCAGTGTACGGGATCTTCGCATGATTTTTTAGGGAAGGGTGTCGCTCAACTGTTTTCCAGCAAGGCGGCGGCTTCCAGCGCGGCGGCTTCGCTGCCGCAGACCAGCAGACCGCGGCGGGTGTTGGCGTGGGCCAGCTCCACCGCTTCGGCCAGGGTCGCGCAGAGCTCGGCGTCAAAGTGGAACTTTGCCTTCTCGGTCAGGCGCTCGGTCAGGGCATCGTCGCCGCCGGTGGGGGTGACGAGGTAGACCTTATCAAAGGGGTTGTCGCTCATGCCGGGCATGGTGGACTTGTCCTTTTTCTGCTCCTCCGGGGTCAGGCCGGTCTCCAGTGCGGAGAAGAAGGCTTCGGCGCCCTCTTCCTCGGCCAGGCCGATGATAGCGCTCATATGGCGCACCTTGGCCATGTTGAGCACGCGCAGCAGCGCAGAGGCCTGCTGCGGGGTGCGGCAGGCGTCCAGAATGACCAGCGGGCGCTGGGAGATGACCCGGATGCTGCTGCGGTTTTTCACCGCTGCCAGACCGTCCAGAATGGCCTCGTCCGGGATGTCGAAGCCCTTGCGGCAGAGTGCCAGCGCCAGCTCCACCGCCATGGCGGCGTTCCCGGCCGCATGACGGCCCAGGAAGGCCAGCGGCACGGTGTAGCCGCCGTAGTCCACCTTGCTGGCAAACTTTTCCGCTTCCAGGAAGGTGATGTCCTCCGGGTCCGGCACCACAAGCTCACAGTCGCACTTGCCTGCGGCCACGATGAGCTCGCTGAGCACCGCTTTGGGCTGCTCCGGAGCGGTGACGCAGATGGAACCCTTGCGCATGACCCCGGCCGCCAGTGCGGCCAGACGCTCCACCGAGCGGCTGACGCCGTCGGGGCCCACAGAGGTGACAGCGCACACCGGCATCTGGGGCAGAGCCGAAGCCAGACCTGCGTCCGGCAGCTCCACCACAGCCAATGCACAGCCGGCCTCGCCAAAGGCATAGGCGGCCGCTGCCAGCTCTGCGGCGTCCTGCGGCAGGGGCTCCGCCGCTGCCTGTGCCTCTGCGGCCAGGCAGAGCAGACCCTCGTCCACCGGGGCACCGTCCACACGGACGCGGACCGACAGCGGCTCACAACCGGCATGGTACAGACCGGCATGGATGCCGGCCGCACGCAGGGTAGCTGCCAGCAGGGCCGCCACGGCGGTCTTGCCCGCCGTACCGGCCACGCCCACGAACTGCACCTTCTGCGCAGAAGCCGGCAGGGCCGCGCGCAGCTGGTCGGTGGAGGCAAAGCCGTCCGGCAGGGCCTCGAAGTAAGAATTTGCCTGTTCGATGGTCATTGGTTACTCCTTGTTACAACGATGGAACAGCATCCGGCACAGGGCCATAAAGACCAGTGCGATCAGGATGCCGGCCAGCACACCGGCCGAGTCCAGCCAGACGTCGGTGACCTGACTGCTGCGGCCCGGGGAATAGATCTGGATCGTCTCGTCGGCCATGGCCGTGAGCACACCGCCCAGCATGGGCAGCAGCCCGCCAGTCTGGCGATCTCTCCCGGTCTGTGCCCCGCTGCTGCATACTTCAAAATCTTCTTATGCAGTGCTGTATTAGGCTGCTTGCCCTTATATTTCCCGGCCTCCACTGCCTTTTTAATGCCTTGCGCCTGACGTTTACGGCGTGTTTCGTAGTCATCGCGGGCCCATGCTGCGGCGATGTCGAGCAGCATCGAGTTGAGCGCATCGAGTACCACGTTGCGAACGTCGAAACCGCCCGCCCCGGTCGGCTGTTCTCCCTGCAATACCGCCAGCGTCGTGGGGATGTCGCAGCAGACGATGCGCAGCCGTTTGGCTCTGATCCGTTCTTTCAACTGCTCCCACTCTGAACGGGTGAGGCGGCTCAGGCGGTCGAGCTTTTCAACCAGCAGGACAAAGCCCGGCCCGGCGTCGTGCAGCAGTTTATTGAGCTGCGGGCGCTCCAGCTGCGTGCCGGAGATATTCTCCCGATACCAGCCGCAGATCGTCAGGCCATTAGCTGCGGCAAAGGTTTTGAGCTCATCCTCTGCGCGGCTGGCGTCCTGTGTCTCAGTGCTGGCCCTCATGTAAATCATGCAATTCATCGTTAGCTCCCGCGCTATGGGGTGTTTTCTGTAGTGCGTTTTTAGATATTGCGTCTTTTAAGTTAAAAAATCAATTTATAAGACGCATTAATCACTGCTTTTTTGAGGTGTACCCAAAAAGTCACCTTTGCGGGCCAACGGCACGCCCCCTACCGCTCTGGTCGTGACGGCAAACTGTCATGGTCAGCATTCCGCTGGCTATAACGAGAAAGGGCATACCGAATGAGCAAAGAAAGCGAAAAACACGTTGATCGTGTACTCAACCAAATTTCCACCCGGCTGGAGAGTCTGACGGTCTCCGGGCCTAAATTAGGCGACCTGAGCACTCTCCGGTCACACATGCTGCGTCTGCTGGATAAGGTCAGCGAGCAGGAGATCGCCGCTACCGGGCTTCGCCTGCGCCTTGAGATTGAAAATGGGCAGGTTTCCTCTTTGGAGTCCCAGCTGGCGAATCTGAATGAGCTGATCGAGGAGGGTAAAGCCTGCCTACGTTCTGGCGAACCGGTTCGCCCTGAGTGTGGTATGGCTCCGGCCCTTCTGCCTGAGGTGCAAAACGAACTGGTAGCGGCGCAGCAGGTGGCAGCAGCCACCCGCAGCGAGCTGTCAGCCTGCCAGCACCAGATCGATATGCTCAATGCAAACGTAGGCCGGGCGGCTGAGGATGCGTATTTGAGCGCCCATTTGGGCTACGTGAGCACTCTGCTGCGTGAGTCCATGGATCTGGCTGCGATGGCTGGCGCGAAAGTAAGCAATGGCGCGGCTTCGGTTACGCTGGATCGTCGTCTGGGGCTGCTTCTGCAAAATCAGGGTATGGTTCTGGCGCTTAAAAATTACCAGGGGGATCGCGCTAATGGGTAACTTCCAAAAACTTCTTGAGCTGCTGCGTGATGCGCAGGGCCCTGTGACGCTGACTAAAGCGCTGTCTGTGGCTTCCGGTCAACCTCTGGCGCGTCAGTCGCTGGATTTAGCGCTGAAAAGCTGTGTTGAGCTGGGCGTGCCGGAGCATCATCAGAGGATGCTCAAAGATATGGTTGCAGCTGGTGAGGCTGCTGGCGTTTCTCAGGAGGAGATCGAGGGGCGAATTGCTGGCGTTATGCGCCGATTCTCCACTGAGCCAATGACCAAATCCACCGCTGGCGATGTGCTGGCGCAGGCAATGAGCGGTTCCCCTGTGCAGTCAATCACCCGCAACCTGTCGGTTGAGCAAATCCATCTGGCCCGGCAGCAGCAGATTGCCGATCAGCAGCTGCTGCGCGAGTGTGAGAGCGCTGGCGTTTCAAGTGGGCAGATTGTTGAGCTGAGCGAGGCTCTTTCTGCCTCTCGCGGCCTTCCAGACGCTGCCCGTGCCCCCGGTATCGCTGCCGTTCGCCAGCAGCTGACGAAGGAGCCGCTCTCTCCAGCTGTACAGGGTATCGACTGGAGCGCTCAGGGATGGAAATAAACAGCCGGGCCGTATTGCTGGCCTGTCTGTCTGCGCTGCGCTTGCCTGTGGGTGAGCGCACTTCTGATCACGTCATGCAGCTGGCACATCTTCGCACCGTTCTGCGTAACGAGGGGTATTCCTCCCCTGCTATTCATGACGACGCGGCTTTACTCAAAGAGGCTGAGGGGCTGGCAAAGGCCCGCCGTGAGTGGTTGGCTGACTCCGCTGATATGCGTCAACGCCATGCCGAACTCCAGCACCTTGTTGCGTTAAACCTCTTACCTGAGGATGAAGCGAGGCAGGAACAGGGCGATAACTACCGGGAGCACCAGTTACGCGATCCTGTTAAGCAGGAGGGAAAACCTGAATATGATTGAGTCCAATCTGGTGATCCCCTCGCGCGTTATGGCCCCCCATGACGCGCAGAAAAAGCGCAGGATGCACGCAAGGATCCGCACTGCGTCCCGTGAGAGGATGCGCCGGGTAATGGCTGCACCAACGTGGCACTGGCGCTACCCTACGCCGCCGAGAGCATAAAAAAGGGCCCGAATCATCGGATTGAGGGGGTACAGCATTTTTGTGTCAGAAACTTACGATTATGTGCGTGTCCGCTATTACTAACACACCGCAGCCAGATACCATTTGGAACGTTGACGTTAAACATAGAGATTAAAACTGAAATGATGAAAAAGACAAAACACCATAACGCAATGCTTACATCAATGATGAATTCCCTCGTGAAAAACACTGTTATTGCTACATCCCTGCTATTTAGTACCATCACAGCTCACGCAGATGTAGTAAAGGACAAAATGGCAAAAGAAGCAGCACAGGAAGCCTACGATAACATTCAAGGCATGGTTTCCTTTAATACAGAGGAAAATCATCTGCCAGCAGGACTAACTTGCGATGTAACAGTCCACCTTGAGGCAGGTTATATATCATCCGTTGAAATTCATGAAGGGAGTGCTCTTTTTTGCAAGGATGTTAAGAAGCAACTCGACAATCTAGGGATGACTGGAGCAGGCGTTATTGGAGGATATGCTTATCGCACTACCTATACGAATATTGATGCAAATAGCACTGCTGATTATGGAATGCCCGGGGAACACGTCAGCGCAGAAACACCGAAAGAAATGGCTGAAGTAAAAAATGCGAATGGGCCCTTCTATGAGTGTGGATTGGACGATCATTTGGTGATTAACAAAAACGCCGCAGTATTCTTTGGCGGAAATTCTTATCAGGGAGTTTATTTCAAACAACCAGATGGCAGCTATCAAAATCGCAATGGATATAGTGTGGACATAATTATTAAAGATGGCACAGCAACTTGGCATAGCAGCCACGATGGTGGTATCTGCAAAATTATGCCATAACGACAGTAAGCTGACCGGAAATAATCAGAATCAATAGCCTGATGAGCTTCTTTATCAAAATTTTGTCAATGGACATTATAGCTCAGGGCCCTATCCCTGGAGCGGGTCGCGCCGCAGATAGCAGGGCCCATTTAGAGCCTTTTTTTGCTTGAACAAATAGAGTTTTTATTTACAATCACATCTACACAAAAATGAGATTTACCTATGAAAAAAGCTATTATTTCAGAACGTGCCGCTATTGCCCGCTTTAGTCGTCATCTGAATAAAAATGGTCAGTCACTCAAGGTTAATAAGGTAAATTCTGCCGCCTTTCGTGAGTTTGGACGATACATGATTATTAATGCGAATAACTTTGTGGTGGCTAACTCCTCTACGCTGACAAGCTGGCTTCGTGAAGATGGTTTGTTGAAGGAGTTTGAGGCAGTTGAAGACGAAGAATAATAAAAGGGCCCATATTCGGGCCCTTGTCTTTTGCGTGCGAGCACGCCGCTACTATTTCAGCGCCCGGATCTGCCCCAGCAACGCCAGTAGTTCCGCCCCGTCCCCGCGTTCGGCGTCGATCATCAACCCGTCGATATACACCCAAGCACCCAGCGCAGCCAGAATGCAGGCCCTCAGGCGGTTGAATAGGAGCTGTGGCACTGGCTCCAGCGTGAATGGTTCAGGTGGCACCGATTGCAGCGCAGCTGCACCGCTACCGCTAAGGGGGAAATCGCTGTATGTCGCCCGATAGACGCCAAAAAATCGCGGTTGCTCAGGCTCCCGGTCGAGCCAGCTTTGTGAGCTACTGCCGCAGTGTGAAATTGCGCTGGCATCGCAGCAGGGGCAGCAGGCAGTCACAAAGCCTGAGCGGGCACTGGTTATTCGCAACGGTGCCCGGTGACAATCGGCGCAGATTGAGGAGGTGTCAGCCTTCCCCGTGAAAGAGCTGTACACCTGAGCCGCCTCCTGTACGGTCATGAATTGCAAAGGGGCGCGGGGAATGGCTAGCGGTAGGGGGCGTGCCTTCGGCTCGCAATCAGGGCAATAAAAGCGTACCGGGCCAACGGTCGGTGTGTCCCTGTTCCAGTCCCAGCGGAGCGGCGTCTGGCGGTGTTTATCGCAAAAATATACCGCGTGGCCACTCGTATCGAATCCGGTAATGCCGGGCTGCTGATTGTGAAATTCTGTTGAGGGGTTTCGCAGCAGCCGACGCTGTATGGCTTCGCTCTGACTGTCGCCAATCCAGACAGACCACGCAGGAGCGCCTGCCTCCATGTGACCGATAAGCCACGGGGCCATAAGCGGCGGCTGCATGATCGGATTCCCACGAGCCCCAACCCCTTTTTTGTTCTCTGCGACACGATTCCAGCAACTGACGCAGCATATGCCCCATGGTGTAGCCCGGTTGCCGTTTGTCTTCCCTACAAGCCGCCCCGCCGTCCTTCCGCAACGTGGGCAATGATCGACATTTACGGGGGGTAGCCGTGAAGATTCACCGCGCCACAAAATCACGCCTGTAGCGCATCGTGAGCAGGGTCTGGCGCAAGCCTCCGGGTCTGCCTTTCGGGTGGTGGTTTCTTCGTGCAAGCGCTGGCAGGTGCTCACGCTGACGCATGATTTTGCTGTATCAGGGCAGGTAACAAACAGAATGCCGGGCATCAAATCCGGGTAAGCCTCGACGGCACCGACAAGCTGGAGTTTTTCGGGTTTTATGGAATCCATTTTTTTTGACCGCCTTTCATTACGTCATATGCGCCGTAAGCCGCGTAATTGCTGGGTTTATCGTGTTTTTTATCTTGACACAATTCCGCAATTTTTTCTATATTGCTCACGGCGGAGCAATCACAAGGGCACCGCTTACCAATTTCAACGGCAGTTTATTGAAGGCATAACCCAGCCACGGGGGTGAAAAGGGTGACGCTCTCTCACCTCCTCCGCACCGTGGCATGAGAGCGAAAGGCGCAGGCCAGTGCGGCACTCTCCGGGGTAGAGATACCCGCATCACCGCATAAGCCCTTATGACCTGCAAAATGTTTTTGGCATGAAAGTACCTCTGGCCCTTCGGGGCCAAATCCTTTTGAAGTAGAGACCAACCCATTGAAAAAAATTTATCGAAAGGCGCTCGCTGAATCACTGAGGATCAGCGCTCGCCACCTGGACAACCTGATCGCTGCGGGAAAAGTACCTACCCCAGACGGCAGGACATATCCGGGAGGCCATTACTGGTGGCTTACCCCGGAGCTAAAGAAGGTAATCAAGGCGCAAAGACGCCCGGAGAGATGAGAATGAGCGAGAGCAAAGACGAATACCTGTTGTGGCCCGGCGTGTTTGATGAGGCGCTGGCACGCGTACAGCCTGCCCCCTCGTACATGGAGTGGGTGCAGCAGGTACGGCAGATCGCCTGCTGGGCTAACATTCTGAGGCTGGGCGATGCGCAGGCTATCTGCGAGCGCTGGAGCGCGTCAGGTGTTAATGCAGCCACAGCTGATGCGGGGCTTATTCGCTCTGCTCTCCGCCCTCAGTCACTCGAAAAACTCAGCCCATTTGCGATGGCTGGCGCGTTCCTTGCCGCGTCAGGGGTGACGGCTGAAATTCGCGCCGGACGCTTTGGCTCCTACCAGCCAACCGCCGCAGACCTCGCCAAACGTGAGGCCCAGCGCCGGGAAATGGAGGAGGCTCACCGCGTAGCGCTGGAGGCTACCAACAAAGAACGGCAGAAAGCTGCTATGCAGGCCAACCAGATTTATAACAAGGCCAGTCTCGATCCGGCTTTGTCTCCTTACTGGCAGGCAAAATGCAGTGCGGCAGCACTGCCCCTACCGCTCCCGGATGACGTAAAGGCCGCAAACTGGCGCACCTTCGAGAAAGGGGCATCGGCGCAGGGTATTTACTGGAACCATAGCCTGATCATCCCGCTCTACTGCATCACTGAGGAGCTAAAGCTTGGGATGCGGACTATTGAGATCATCTGTGGGCGTCCAAACCCGGAAACTGAGCTTTCATTCATGGGCGCTAAGCGCGGCCTGAAAGGTGCGCAACGTGGAGGGTGCTTCTACCCGTTAGACATCGACAAGGCCCGCCATGGCTCACCTCTGGTCATCTGTGAGGGCTTTTCCTCCGGCATGGCGCTGTCTGCCGCCATGGGGCACGCTCTGCCCGTATTCTGCGCCATGAGCTGCAATAACTTCGCCGCCGTTATTGATGAATTGCGCATTGTTTACCAGGACTGTCCGATCTACATCGTGGGTGATGTGGGAGTGGGTGAGGAGATAGCGCAGGGCATCGCTGAGGCCAATACTTCACGCCGTCCGCCTGTGTATGCCGTACCGCTCTCCCGCGTCTTATTTGAAGACGGCAACGATCCCTTTGACCTGCTGGCCCGTCATGGCGTGGACAATTCTCGCGCCCTCCTCCGCTCATTGTTCCGTGAAGCCCGCCAAGGTCGTGACGGTACTCTGTCCGGGCCGAGCTCATCGGATGCCCAGTATTAATATTTATCGAATAGCCGCCCCGCTTTGGGTGCGGCTTTTTTTTAAGGATTACCCATGACCGATCAAGAGTTCGAAACGATGATGTTCAATGAGTCCAGCCAGACCGCAACGCTGCTCACCGCTCGCGGCGTCACCGATCTGGATACCATGCTGGGCGAGGGCTACGCCGCCGCAAACCCTGCCGTTCTGGCGCAGTGGATGGCGGTCGCTGGCTCCCAGTTCCTGCACATGCAGCAAATGCACGCCGCCAACGGTCTGGCAACTCAAATCGAGCGACTGGGCACCATGGCTGACGCTATCGAGGCCAGCGCCGCAGCGGCGCACGCTGGGAGAGTTCAATGAACCACGAACAAATCCGCAGAGATACCACAGCGGAGCTCACGCACATCATCAAATTATCGCTTGCACAGTGGCACCGGGAAGGCGGCAAATCAGCAGGGCCTGAAGGCCCTGTGATCGCGTTCGGTAAGCGCATTATGCGCGGCGGTGTGATGATGATAGTGGGGCATTCCATACGCGGACACGAATGGGCCACCCCAGCCTATTACGCTGATGTGGCCCGCAGCCTGCGCAAAGACAAAACGGGCAAGGTATACGCCAGCCACTGCCAGATAGAACGGGAAACATTCACCTGCCAGCTGTTCGCACGAATTATGGGGCTGACGCAAACTGCTTATCGTGGGTTGCCTGACGTGGCTCCTGAGTGGCAAACAATCAGCGAGAATGAGCAGCGCCAGATCGTTGAGTTTATTAGCAGCTGTATGGCGTGAATTGGCACAAACTGCGGCACCGCCGCCCATACCGATAGACTTCAAAAAAGAGTAAATATCTCCGCAAAGCCGCTCCCCGTCACGTCTGGCGCGGATAATGACGGTTGCATGTCCCGTAACAATAGTCTACTATTGTTGTACTGCAAGAGCATTCGCAGAGGGTATCAACCAGTAATTGGCCCTTTGCGCTGGGCAGTCAGGAGGCTGGTCTCCTGTCGGTAGCTCAACCTGAATAATCAGGTTGGTATCTGAACCCACGAGCTAAAGATTGGCTGCGGCTACCAAGCATTACGAAGGGCGCTTATTGCGCCCTTCTGCTTTTTATAACTTATAACCTGCCTAACAACGTGCCTTGCGTCCTGTGAGTCTCATACGCGGTTACTACGCTGTAAATCCATCCGCTCTGAGCCCAGTCAGCCTCTTTTGGCTCCAGTATGACGATCCCAAGCGCTGAACGTAAAACCTTCGGCCTGTGCTTCCCACCCGGATGGTTGAACTCACAATACACTCCAGCACCTGGCTGAATAACGTCACACACGAAACGGGCCACATCATTCACGGTATGATAACCGAGCCGCACCAGTTCCTTTTCATGCTCTGCCCATATATGACGCACGCCAAAGCCGCTATTAGGGCCTCTATGATTCCCCACGCGCAGAAATATATCCCCGGCAGGTATTACATCCCCTCTTGAAACAAACTCCGGTAAAGAGCCAAAACATGGGAGCCCTGCTGGGTGGGCTATATGGCTGTTAGGTGAGCCATTAATGCCGTAGTTATTCTTAGCCATTGAGCAGTCCACTATCCCGCAGCTTATGCCGATAGTCCCGCAGGCGGCTGCGTGTCCACTCCTGCCCGGTCGCACTGGTAAAGCCCAGCGCATTGAGCGCATTCGTAATGTCAGCCAGCCCGGCCCCCTCAGCACTCATGCGCACTATCATGGCATCGGCCTCAGGGTCTACGGCATGAAAACGAGGATCGGCGGCTCGCGCCGTATTACGCTGTATTTCATTGCCTGACGGCGTGTTACGTTGTGTTGCTTCAGCGTGTTGCACTGCCTGACGCTGTGGTGCTGCTGTCTTACGTTGTGGGGCATTCCCGGCGATAACTTCCAGCAATTCGATCACCTTGTCGAGCTTGTCAGACGCAGCCGGAGCAGTAGCGACGCCGAGGTACTCCCGGAGCGCAGCCAGCGCTATATCTGTACGGGTGAGGTGTTCGGCACTGGCTCGCTCATCAAGCAGCTGCATGAGATCTGCCGGGAGCCTGAGGCTCAGGGCAGCTGTTTTGTTCTCTTTCATGGCGTCCCCCTTTGTGTTTCAGTGCATTATTACGTCATACACGACGTAATGCAACGTGACACATTAGCGGTAAGGGCCGAGCCGTTGGCTCGACATAAAGACAGTCCACAACGAGGCCGCAAAGTGTGGACAAAATCACCTTTTCAACAACAACTTATCCACAACGGCAGGCATGACGTAAGAAGGAAGGGGGTGACGCAAAAAAGATGAAGATCGACGCCTGATCATCGCTTGCCGACGCCGTTTTGGATCGCTATGCTTATCCCTGAAATGCAAAAGGCCCCAGCTGGTAACTGGGGCCTCTGCGAATAGTTTTGATTTGCGTTGGAACCACATGAGCTGGTTACAAATCATCACCGGGCAAAAGTGATGATAGCCATTGGTTCCTGAGCAATCAAGTGTTACGCGCCTTTTGGCGCTGCTTTTTTGCATACAAGGACTAAAGTAAATGGCAGATAACATCACGGCCTCTTTTATCGAGCTCCCCCCGCAGCTGTTCGGCAAAATCATTGCCGCCGTCCGTGAGCATTTATGCGCTGACTTATTTCAATTGGCGGAAATGGAGCGCAGCGAGAAAGCGCAGGAGTTGGGAATTAACCTCCCTGCAATAGCTTACTGCCTTTCCAGGTCTCTCTGGTTCCCGGAGAAAAAGCAATACATCCACCTGGACAAGGCCGCACATATTAAGCGCTTTGGGGCGTCCGATTTCCGCCTGATTGAATCCAGCTGTGGCGGCTTCTTCCATGACACCGAAAAGGGCAAAGAGGCAGCAGGGCAGGCCGTAGCATTAGCGCTGACCAAGAAAACCGCCTCTGAACGACTGGCAGACCTGCGAAAAGCTATCTCTGGTATTGTTGGTGACTGCATCCGCACATATCGGCAGTTCGTTGCCCTTCATGTTGCGGTTGATATGTTCACCGATAGCGCATCGGTCACACTGGACGAGGAAGGAAAAGCACGCATCACTCTGGCGCATATCCCTTACCCTGTCACAAAATTGGACAAGGCCATCAATGACGACTGGCGCGAGCATTTCCCGCAGTTCCCTGAGCTTATCGACCTGATCGCCGCAGCCCGTTTCGCACCAGACCGTAAAAATGCTTACCTGTTTTTGCAGGCGGTCTCTGACTTCGGCAAGGGGCTACTGTTCGGTAAGAATGGCGCGTTCTCAAAGCTGGGTTTGGTGGTGGAAGTTAACGAGCAGGAGCTGGACTCCATCGTGAAGGGCTCAGCCAGTGGCAGGACGGCTAGCGAATTTGTCCGGGCGCTGATTCTTGCGATTAACGAGCCGGAACGCATCACAAAAAAATCCTTCGTCCTAGAGAGTGCAATCACCGTATCGACCAAGCACCAGATCGCCCAGACCGTCCCGCTTTACACCAAGATTTACACATCAGCTGATCCTATTCCGGGTCTTATCAGTGAATCCGGGATTGATGAGCAGATAGCCCGCCGATTCTCACACATCCAGCCTCAGTCTGGCCCGGTTAATGACCGTCCGTTGTTTCAGGCGGATCCCGGTTACTATGCCTCACGGGTACAGGATGCCATTGCAAAGGGTCTGAATAGTCGCATTGAGGCTTACCAGCAGGCTGGCCCCGCGCTGGCTTCAAAGCAGGCTGCTGAGTATCTGAATGAATTTCACAAAAAGTATGGCCTTGCCAAGTCATCCGGCGTTATCACCGACCATTACGTCGAAATTTGTGATGAGTTCTACAGCTTTGCGCATTCCGATATTGCGCAGAAGCGCCATGGATTGCCGTATGAATCGGCGGAAAAGGGCATTGTGCTTAAATGTGTCGCTCAATGGTGGCGTGAGTTCGTCAGTGCCTATACAGGGAAAACGAACGGGCATGAGTTCAATACGCTGATTCGTGACCGTACAGCCATTATCGGTAAGCCTGCCACTCACCGAACTAAGACAGGGTTTGTGAAGGGTACGCTTATCCCTCCGCTGCCGGAAACGGTAGCAAGCCGCATGACGATGCGAGCCGCCAACGATTAACGAGAGCCCCGAAAGGGGCTTTTTTGTACCTGTAACCAAATTAAAGGTTACGTGTAACCATGCGTAACCTCCCCCATGGTTACGCCTAAAGCCCCGCCATTCGGGGCCTTAACCCATGTGTAACCTCGTAACCATTTTTTTGCTAATTGCTAGTTGATATATATATCTATGTATTTATTTTTTTTATTCAAAAGTATTTATTATAAAAAAGGTTACAAGGTTACGTTATTGATTTGTATGATTTTATTGTGGTTACAGCAAAGGTTACGTGTGGTTACAATGGTTACGTATGAGGTTACATCCGCATAGCGGCACAAAGTGCATCCCTTTAGGGTGCAGCTGCGTGACGCGGTTCTGCTTTGGTGGATGGTTTGAGGGGGGAACGGTATGGGCCGTGCTTTCGCACGGACACTGCAAAACCCAGCCAGACGAACGTCTGCCGGGCCTGCTGCCTAAAAATAAAAAATGATTACTCTTTGAGCGCTGATTTCATGACAGCGGCTGGGTCAATGATCTGGTAGACCATGGCCTCATGGCTGAATGCCTTTGTGAATGCAGAGATCAGGCTGGCTGCTGCGCGTGCTGTGGGTAGGTCTTTCTTTTTGAGCGCGGTCATCCCCTCCGCTTGTAGTCCCTCCAGTAGGCTGATCTGCCGCTTAATGATGGCTTGCTGCTTTCCCCGGAGCTCATCGCGCAGCTGGCTGAGCTTTTCGGCCTCGCTGGGTGGCAGGTTCTCAAAGTTCTGCTGCGTCTGGGCGATCAGGCCCTCGATGCTGAGCGATGTTTCTGCCTCAGGCTGGCGCAGCCATTTACTGACGGTTCCGCTGTTGATGCCGAGCTTTGCGGCGATCTGGCGCACGCTCATATCAGGGTGATCCCGGCGCATCCGGCGTGCGGCGGCTTTCTGTTGTGGTGTTGGTTTCATGGGTGCTGCCTCTGCTGCTGCTCTGGATCTGCATGGTGGCATCACGACCGCCTTGTGGCAGCGCAGCTGCCGCCATACCGATTGCTCTATTGAAGTTAACTACAATATGTATTACAGTATAAAAAATACAAATTGTAGTTGTTAAAATAGCGAGATTAAGCCCATGCCAGACCTGAAAGAAATTTTAAAAAATAGTCTTTTTAATCAAGTCGATGATAGCGTTTCAGCCCCTATATCAATCCGACTTCCAACCATTTTAAATAATGAGTTGGACGAACTATCTTTGAGTCTTGATCGCTCTAAGAGCTCACTGATCAGCGAATTTATTAAGGCCGGGGTCGCTGCTGCGAATGAGCTACTAAAAGAGCACTCTCTGATTAGCGATGAATTGAAAGAGCAGTTGGTTGATCAGCGCGAGGATAGCGCTGCGAGCTTCATGGATAGAAAAGCCTTCATGTTAAATACGAACTACAACAACGATGAAGAAACGCATTTCGATATGGTTAAAAACCAAGAGGCAGCGGCCTTTTGTAAGGGATGGAAAGAGTACATCTGTCAGCTTTCCAAAGGCGATACCGTCTATCTGTATCAGAGTGGCGTAGGCATCATTGCTTCTGGTGTTGTGGATGGTGAGCTGGTGAAAAGCGAGCATTACGGCGTAGCTGATGATAAATACGCTAAGCCACTCAAAGATTTTAAAACCGGCTTTAAGGCTATCTCCGCGCGTCGCTTTAAAGAGTTAACCGGGGGCGGCGCTAATTTCCGTAGAACGATGATAGAACTCACCTCTATGCAGGCTCATGCTATTGCTCAAGAGATCGAGAGATTAACGTCTAAGCAGTGATAATCCTTAGGTAAGATAAGGGCCCTTTCGGGCCCTTTTTTATAGGCTTATTTTGTTAGAACCTAAATCGTGGGAACACTCAACCGATACAGTGTCAGCTTTCGGGGAGGTGCCAAAGGTTGCAAAGAATTTCCTGTTTCCGCCGTCCAGCCAGAAAATATCCATCATGGCGATAGTCTGCTGTGGCACGCCTGCGGTGATGTGGACGCCGTAGCTTTCAGAGGTTAGTTCTCTGACTGGGAATCGGTTCCCGTTCCACGTCACAGTCATGCGTGGCCCGGTATTGGTCTCCAGCCTGATTATGGTGCCGTCAGTGCAGAGAAAGCGGGAGGCTATCTCTCCGGCGTGCAGCTGCGTGCTGGCGAGGAGTAGCGTGAGCGCTACGGGTATATTGATTTTCATAATATGTAATTCATTACACCATATTGATTTTGATATAGGCCCCCGAAGGGGCCCGGTTGTTATG
>OGYH01002131.1_pt1 | contig 16508 bp, 17 predicted proteins | sample 1576511 | NCBI WGS metagenome assembly OGYH01 (sample SAMEA3541522, study PRJEB24748) | human gut metagenome | biome: human gut; feature: human-associated habitat; material: faeces | place: China | collected 2012
GAGGTCTAAGTTTTAAGATAAATACAAAAATTTTAACGCATAGATGAGCAAATGACAAGGTGGCCCCCAAGAAGGTGGCCGCCGTGATCCACACCGCAGTGGAGCTGCTGGCAGGTATTCCTTCGGTGGTCTACGGCCTGGTGGGTATGGTGGTGCTGGTGCCCACCATCCAGAAGACCTTCCACCTGGCCTCCGGCGCCTGCCTGATGGCGGCCATCCTGGTGCTGGCGGTGATGATTCTGCCCTATATTGTCAACGTCTCCGAGACCGCCCTGCGGGCAGTGCCCAAGGAGTATGAGGAGGCCTCTCTGGCCCTGGGGGCCACCAAGACCGAGACCTATTTCCGGGTCTCCCTCCATGCCGCCCGCAGCGGTGTGGCCACCGCCGTGGTGCAGGGCATCGGCCGGGCCATCGGCGAGGCTATGGCCATCATCATGGTGTCCGGCAACGTGGCCAATATGCCCGGCATTTTCAAATCCGTCCGGTTCCTGACCACTGCCATCGCCTCCGAAATGTCCTACGCTGCCTACGGCAGTCTGCAGCGGCAGGCACTGTTTTCCATCGGCCTGGTGCTGTTCCTCTTCATCATGCTGATCAACGCCTTCCTCAATCTGGTCGTCAAAAAGGAGCGTGCTTAAATGAAACAGGGACGTTCTCTTTCCCGGCGCATCAAGGATGGGGTGCTGAGAGGGGTCATGTACCTCTGCGCCGGCATCACCTGCGCCCTGCTGATCTTCCTGATCGGCTACATCTTCTTCCGGGGCATTCCCAATCTGAGCTGGGAGCTGCTGAGCACCCAGACCAGCTATATCAAGGACACCATCGGTATCCTGCCCAACATCCTCAACACCATTTACATTATTATCGTGTCCATGGTCATTGTGGTCCCCCTGGGGGTGTGCGCCGCCATCTACCTGACGGAGTACGCCACCAATAAAAAGGTGGTTCGGCTCATCAGCTTTGCCACCGAGACCCTGACCGGCATTCCCTCCATCATCTTCGGCCTGGTGGGCATGCTGTTCTTCGTCCAGATGCTGGGCCTGAAGCAGGGCATTCTGGCCGGCGGCCTGACCCTGGTGGTGATGGTACTGCCCACCATCATCAGCAATACCACTGAGAGCCTCAAGACGGTGCCCGCCTCCTATCGGGAGGGCTCTCTGGCCCTGGGCAGCGGCAAATGGCATATGGTGCGCACCGTGGTGCTGCCCAACTCCATTGACGGCATTGTCACCGGCTGCATCCTGGCCATCGGCCGTATCGTGGGCGAGTCCGCAGCCCTGCTGTTTACCGCCGGTTTCGGCCTGGTGCTCAACGATTTCTTCACCTCGCTGACCTCCTCCTCCGCCACCCTGACCGTGGCCCTGTATGTTTTTGCCAGTGAGCGGGGAGAGACCGGCATCGCCTTTGGCATTGCCACCATTCTGATGATTTTGACCTTCATCCTGAACTTTGCGGCCAACTTTGCCGCCAAGAAACTGAAACGAAAGGGTTCTTAACTATGGCTGGAATGATAGAGACAAAAAATCTGGACCTTTGGTATGGAGACCACCAGGCCCTGCACTCCATTGATGTGGAGATCCCGGACCACAAGGTGACCGCCCTCATCGGCCCCTCCGGCTGCGGCAAGTCCACCTTCCTGAAGACCCTGAACCGGATGAACGACCTTGTGCCCGGGGTCCGCATCGAGGGCGATGTCCGCCTGAAAGGGCAGGATATCTTTGCCCGTGAGATGCAGCCCACCGAGCTGCGCCGCCGGGTGGGCATGGTGTTCCAGAAGGCCAACCCCTTCCCCATGAGCATCTACGATAACATCACCTACGGCCCCAGACTGCACGGTGTGCACAACAAGGCAGAGCTGGACGAGCTGGTGGAAAGCTCCCTGCAGGGTGCCGCCCTCTGGAACGAGGTCAAGGACCGCCTGAAGAAGAGTGCCTTGGGCCTTTCCGGCGGCCAGCAGCAGCGCCTGTGCATTGCCCGCGCCCTGGCTGTTAAGCCCGAAGTCCTGCTGATGGATGAGCCCACCAGCGCCCTGGACCCCGGCTCCACCATGAAGGTGGAGGAGCTGATGAGCGAGCTGAAAAAGAACTACACCGTGGTCATCGTGACCCATAACATGCAGCAGGCAGCCCGTATCAGCGACCGCACCGCCTTCTTCCTGCTGGGCGAGCTGGTGGAAGCCGGCCCAACGGCGCAGATCTTCAGCACCCCGCAGGATAAGCGCACCGAGGATTACATTTCGGGCCGGTTCGGCTAAGGAGAAAACGCAATGAGCAACCGCACACAATACGAAAACGACCTTGCCGCCCTGAAAACGGCCCTGACCGAGATGGGTCAGAGCGCTGCCGATGCCGTGGAAGCTGCAATGGAAGCCCTCTGCACCGCCGATGCCGAGGCTGCCGCCGCCGTGGTGCAGGGCGATGGCCGCATCAACAACATGGAGCGGGACATTGAGCACCGCTGCATGACCCTGCTGCTCCGCCAGCAGCCGGTGGCAGGCGACCTGCGCCGCATCTCCACCGCCATGAAGGTGGTCACGGATGTGGAGCGCATCGGCGACCATGCCTCCGATATCGCGGAGATCATCCCTCATCTGGTCACTGTCCGCAAGGAGGGTGACCCTGCTGTGAGCCAGGCCATCAAGATGGGCCAGAAGGCGCACAAGATGATCCTGGATGCCCTGAATGCCCTGACCTCTGAGAATGAGCAGGCCGCCCTCAGGGTCATTGCCGCCGACGATGAGGTGGACTACGATTTCAACGCCATCAAGCATACGCTGGCGCAGGAGATCGCCGCCGACCCCGGCAAGGTGGATGCCGCCCTGGATCTGCTCATGGTCATCAAGTACCTGGAGCGCATTGGCGACCACGCCGTGAACCTGGCCGAGTGGGTGGAGTTCGTCCGCAGCGGGCGTTATCATAACGAAAATATGTTCTGATCTCTTGTTTCTGTAAAAATTTGAGCTTTCTGCAATTATTTCTGTGCCCCGCCCGTATTATAGGCAGAAAGGCTTCCCCAGAAAGCCTGATGAACTGGCTGCGGCGGGTGTCCGGCATCCCCCTGTCCCCGCCCGCCGCTGCCGCAACGGAGGGTTTTACGCTATGGTACAGACCAAGAATTTCCCGCTGGAAACGCGCGGCGAGGCGGTCAGCCGCGAAGCGCTGGTCCAGGCGGCATTACAGGAGATCACCCAGAATTACCGCGAAGCAAGCCTTTCCAATGTGGCCCGCAGCTACGGCGTTTCGCTGGCGTATGTCAGCGAGTGCGTCCGGGCCCAGACCGGAAAGACCTATAAGGAGCTGCTGCAGAAGCACCGGATGGAGACCGCCGCCCGTCTGCTGCGCCGCAGCGACCTGAACATCCAGCAGATCATCACCCAGGTGGGCTACGAGAACACCAGCTACTTCTACCGCCTGTTCCATGAGCGGTATGGCCAGAGCCCCCGGGAGTACCGCCGGGCACGCAGCCAGCGCACATAAGCGCATCAGTGAACGACCCTCTCCGCCTTTGCAGCAGGCTTTGACGGAGAGGGCCGTTTTGTGTTATATTAAAGCAGAACGATCAGGGCGGGCAGCGGCCTGCCGGAAGAGAGGTTGGATGAAGATGTTTCGTGGAGCAAGACGTGCAGATCTGGATGCGATCCTGAAAATTTATGCCCGCGCCCGGCAGGCGATGGCGGATTCCGGCAACCCCACCCAGTGGGGAGATCATTTTCCGCCGCAGGAGCTGCTGGAAGAGGACATTGATTCCAACCGGCTCTTCCTCTACCTTGTAAACGGCGAGCTGGAGGGCGTGTTTGCCTTTATCCTTGGCCCGGACCCTACCTATGCCCGGATCGAGGATGGCAAGTGGCTGAACGATACCCTGCCCTACGGCACCATCCACCGGCTGGCTTCGGCGGGCAGGCACCCCGGCGTTGCCGCCGCTGTGATCACCTGGTGTCTGGAGCACTGCGAGAGCCTGCGGGCCGACACCCACGCCGACAACAAGATCATGCAGCACCTGCTGGAAAAGAACGGCTTTACCAGGTGCGGCATCATTCATGTGGAGGACGGCACGCCCCGCATTGCCTACCAGAAAATGTCCCTTACCCTGCCTTTGCGCCGGGATTGAACCGCAAAAATGCGCCGCCCCACCGGAAACGATGGAGCGGCGCTGTTTTTATATCGGTTTGTCAAGAGCTCTCCCTTTGGGAGAGCTGTCGAGCAAAGCGAGACTGAGAGGGTGAGCCCGCTTTCAGGAAATCGGATCTGTCATCTGACTTTCAAGCGTGGGTTCGACCACCGCATCCTCTTCCGGCGTGGGCTGGAAATACTTTTCGTACAGCTCCATGCCGATGCGGTAGCCCTGCCACACGATGACCGCCGTGCCTGCACCGGCCACGCCGATGATGGCGGCAGTGCCCAGAATGCTGGGCTCACTCTCGATGGTGGCATCCCGGTACTGGGCCTCCACGGTCACGGTGCTGCCCTTGGCCACGGTGCCCGCCGGGATGGTAAAGCTCTCCTGGTTGTAGGCGACCGCCGGGTTGCCCAGCAGGCTGGCTTCATCCATGGCCCACAGGTCGAACACCATGCCCTCGGGCACGGCACTCTGGTTCAGCGTCACTTTGACCTCGGCATCCACCGGCACGCTGGCGCTGGTCATGGCTTCGCCGCCGTTGTAGGTGAACGTGCCGCCCTTCACCGTCAGGGTGTAGGTGGGGGCTTCGGGTTCGGGCTCGGGTTTGGGCTCGGGCTTCGGGTCGGGTTTCGGGTCATCCTTACCCGGTACAGGAGCGGCGTTCAGCACAACATCTTCATTATCGTTTTCCACGGTGAAAATGTAGCCGACCGGATAATCTTCTATTAACCCGCCATAATTGAGCTTCTGATTGATGGAAGTGACGGGTTTGACATTGCCATTCTTTACCAGGTTTACACGAAGCTTTGGAGTGCCAGTAAAATAAAACTTGGTTTGAATTGCCTGATAGGCAATGCCATCTAGTTCAGCAGAAATAAAATAGTCTTCCACTTCGGTTATGGTGTGAGACTCAATACCTTCAGGTGCATTCTCAAATAGGCAGTCAAGCATTGTACCGCCATGGTTTGTGACTGCTATGCTGGAAGAAGAGTTGAAGAAATACGAATTCTTGACGGTATTGCGATTCTCGAAAATGTTGTTAATAACAGCCTTTTCTACAGTGCCATAATTTGTTACTTTTTTGGAGAACATGCCGCCAATTGTAGTGACCCCGTCTTTAATGATGACAGGACATTGGACTTCTGATTGTTCCCAAAAAGAATAATCTCCGCTTTCCAGCGTCAGCGTTTTATTGCTCTTCTCAAACCTCCAGCCGTTGCCGCTGTAATCCCGGGTGCCGCCCTTGGTGCCAACGGGGTAGCCGTCTTTATCGATCACCAGCCGGGTCAGCATGCTCAGGGTAACGGTGTTCGCTTTGGCGGGTGGTGCAGTAAAAGTGACAGAAAAATAACCACTACCATTATCGTAATATCTTGCACTTGGTGCCCAATCTTCTAACAAACAATGTGTGTCTCCGAATGTAACATCAATAGGAAATAATATTGCTTGACTGTCACGGAAAAAAATATAGATGCTGATGCTGGTATTATGGTTGGAATTGGGAATGACATAACCGCTGTTGCCGAAATAACTGATTCCTGCATCAATAATCTCATAGCTGCCATTCTCCGGGAAATTAATATTCAAGGTATAGCCGCTAGCGACAGTGCCACCTGCTGGTTGTTCTGAAAAAATGCCGCCATTTATGATGCCGTTGTTGGTAACGGTAGATCTAAACGTGCCATTTTCAATCTTGCCTTCAGATTCATTGGATACGGCAGATACAAATAAACCATCGATGATAGTGCCATGATTTGTGAGAGGAGAAGAAGAATAAAAATAACCGCCACTGATTTTTCCGTTATTTATCACAGTGTTGTCGAAATTTCCCCTAACAATGGTTGCATTTCCTCCAATCGTGAGTTTACATTTGGTGACATTTCCATAGCCGGAAATAATTGAAAAAAAATCATATTCTGTCGAGCTGGCAGGATGCAGGTCAAGCGTTTGTGTAGAACCGTCATAGCTCCAGCCATCACCAGAACAATTTCGATCATGGTTCTCACCGGAACCGACAGGATAGCCATATTTGATTCTTAATGTAGTTGAGTTGGAACTGCTCTCCTCCGCCCACGCTGTAAGTGCCGACACAGGCAGGAGCGTTACCGCCATGCACAGCGCCACCAGAAGGCTGATAAGTCGTTTCTTCATAGGGGGTCCCTCACTTTCTTTGGGCCGGAAGTGGAGCTCCGGCAAAAATGGATGCTCTTACTTCCTTAAATACACGCCGCGCGAAATCCTTTCACCCTTTTTCAAAAAAATTTGAAAAAAAAAAAAAAAAAAAAAAAACGAACTGCAAAACAGTCCGTTTTCGGGTCATCTTTCGTAATGTGTCCAAAGGCTTAAAATCTTGATGGTTTGCTCTTCTTCAAAAACATCATACACAAGGCGGTGCTGTACGTTGATGCGCCTGCTGTACGAGCCGTTCAAATCGCCCACCAGCTTTTCATAGGGCGGCGGGTTCTGGAACGGATTTTCTTTTATAACGGAGATCAGCGCCTTCGCTTTTTTGTCAAGATGGGCGGATTTCAGCTTTGGAATGTCCTTGAGCGCGGTTTTCGCATAAACAATCTTGTACATTTACCACTCCACAGCCGATTCGTCAACACAATCTTCCAGCGGTTCGGCCTTGGCCGCCATGAGCTTTTCCCGCATTCCCGGCACGGAGACGAGATAAAGCGTTTCCATAATGCCGCTGTAATCTTCTTCCGAAAGCAGAACAGCGTTGCCGTCTTTGGTGCAGATGTTCAGCGGTTCATTGTACTTTACGGTCTGCTCTACATACTGGAAAGCATTCTTGCGAAAGTTCGTGATATTAGTGGTCGTCATCGTGCATCACCTCTTATGTACATAATAGCGTACATGCTGCGCGGTGTCAAGACCTTTTTTGCCGAACTGGGGGCTTGTGGAGCGGGGGCAATCGTTCTATAATACAAGCTGTGAAATGAATCACAAAAGGGGTGGAACGTATGGACAAAAAACTGAACGAGGCCGTGGCGGCGCTGCGGCCCCAGATGGTGGCGGCGCTCCAGCGGCTGGTGCGCAGGCGCAGTGTGGAGGCCGACCCGCTGCCGGGCAAGCCCTTTGGCGAGGAGGTGGATGCCTGCTTTGCCGAGGCGCTGACCCTCTGCCATGAGCTGGGCTTTGAGACCACCGACATGGATCGGTACATCGGCTGGTGCGAGATCGGCACCGGGGACGAGATGGTGGCGGTGCTGGGGCATCTGGACGTGGTGCCCGAGGGCGAGGGCTGGCATCACCCGCCCTACGCCGCCGAGATCGAGGGCGGCAGGCTGTATGGCCGGGGTTCCATTGATGACAAAGGCCCGGTGGTGGCCAGCCTGTTCGCGCTGAAAGCCATCCGGGATCTGGGCATTCCGCTCAACCGCCGTGTCCGGCTGCTGTTCGGCCTGAACGAGGAGACCAACGACCGGGACGTGCTGTACTACAAGGCCCACGGCGGGGAGATCCCGGTGCTGGGCTTCACCCCGGACGGCGAGTATCCGCTCATCAACGGCGAAAAGGGCATCCTGAACGAGAGCTATGCTGTGCAGCTGCACCAGACCGGGGCCTGGCAGCTGAACAGGGTGCAGGGCGGCGTGGCCGGCAATGTGGTGCCGGACTACGCCTGCGCTGTGCTGACCGCCCCGGCGGGGGCCGCCCTGCCGGAGGCGGAGCACATCACCGTGACAGCCGTCCCCGGCGGCTATCAGGTGGAAGCGGTGGGCGTTTCGGCCCACGGCAGCCACCCGGAGCAGGGCGAAAACGCCATTGGGCGGCTGGTGTGCTACCTTGACCGGCTGCCGCTGGAGGGGGATGCCAAGCAGGCCGTGCACTTTCTGGCTGAAAAGCTGGGCACCGACCCCTACGGTGAGCGTCTGCTGGGCCACCGGCTGGAGGATGCGCTCTCCGGCCCCATGAGCTGCAACTGGGGGCTGATCGAGGGCGACGCGCAGCATCTGTGGGTCAAGCTGAACTACCGCTATCCCGTGACCATGGAACGGGCAGACTGCCAGCCCGCTGTGCAGGCCGCCTTTGAGGCCGCAGGCTGGGCGCTGGATGGGCAGGTGCACAAGGAAAAGCTCTACTACCCTGCCGAGACCCCGCTGGTCAGCGCCCTGCTGGAGGTTTACCGGGATGCCACCGGCGACAATGCCCCGCCCAAGTGCATCGGCGGCGGCACCTACGCCAAGATGCTGCCCAATGTGGTGGCCTTTGGCCCCCTGTTCGCGGGTGACCCGGTCACAGAGCATCAGCCCGATGAATGCATCGATCTGGAACGTCTGGTGCAGAACGCCCAGATCATCGCAAACGCCATTGTCAAGCTGGCAAACCTGCCGCTGGAATAAGAAGGAGGACGGGACTATGAAGATCACGCAGGTGCGGCTGGGCCGCATTTCTACCCCGCTGCGGGTGCCGTTCAAAACAGCACTGCGCACTGTGAACAGCGTTGAGGATGTTATCGTGGAGCTCCACACCGATACCGGTGCGGTGGGCTACGGCGAAGCACCCCCGACTGGTGTCATCACCGGCGACACCACCGGTGCCATCCTCGGTGCCATTCAGGATCATATCGCCCCTGCCCTGCTGGGCCGCGACCTTGATGAGTTTGAGGATCTGACCGCCGTCGTGCAGAAGGCGCTTGTCCACAATACCAGCGCCAAGGCCGCTGTGGACATGGCCCTGTGGGATCTGCTGGGCCAGAAGTACAGCGCCCCTGTCTACCGGATGCTGGGCGGTGCCCGCAGGAACATCGTGACCGATATCACCATCAGCGTCAACCCGCCGGAGGAGATGGCCCGGGATGCCCGCACCGCCGTCCAGCGCGGCTACGACTGCCTGAAGGTCAAGGTAGGCATCGACCCTGAGCTGGATGTGGCCCGCCTTGCCGCGGTGCGGCAGGCCGTGGGCCGGGACATCAGGCTCCGCATCGATGCCAATCAGGCCTGGAACGCCAAGCAGGCGGTCCGCATCCTGAACCAGATGCAGGAGAAGGGGCTGGACATCGAGTTCGTGGAGCAGCCCGTGCCTGCCGCAGACCTTGAGGGGATGCAGTATGTCACCCGCCATGCCGATGTGCCCGTGCTGGCCGACGAGAGCGTGTTCAGCCCGGCAGATGCCCTGCGGATCATGCAGACCGGCGCGGCCGACCTGGTGAACATCAAGCTGATGAAGTGCGGCGGCATCACCAATGCCCTGCGCATTGCCGCCGCCGCTGAGGTGTACGGCGTGGAGTGCATGATCGGCTGTATGCTGGAAGCAAAGATCTCGGTCAACGCCGCCGTGGAGCTGGCCTGTGCCAAGAAGATCATCACCAAGATCGACCTTGACGGCCCGGTGCTCTGCAGCGAGGACCACATCCTCGGCGGTGCCGTGTTCAACGAAAAGAACATCACCGTCTCCGACGCGCCCGGCATGGGCATTCAGGGCTTTGTACCCGGCAAGGTGTCCTATCTCGACTAAAACAGGAACAGACCGCATCCCGAAACCCACGGGGTGCGGTCTCTTTTTGTAAAAGTGTATTTTATGTGCGGACAGTGAAAAAAGTTCGTGTCAGTATGCCTTGAAGTGAAAAACCAAAAAAGCGGGGAAAATCTTTGACTTTTCGGCCTGCAGGGCGTATAATCGTACTTGTTCCGTGTAGAGGAATGGGAAAACTGTGCGCAATAGGCGCACAATCTGGATAGGGGAGTAGAAAAGTTATGAAAACGTTGAAAGCGGTTGCGGCAAGGTACAACGACACCAGCCTGATCCTGCGCATCGTCATCGGCCTTGTGGTCGGTGCTGTGCTGGCACTGGCGGTGCCCGGTGCGGGCTGGGTGGAAGAGTTCGGCAGCCTGTTCGTGGGTGCCCTGAAGGGCATTGCCCCGGTGCTGGTGTTCGTTATCGTGGCCAGTGCGCTGGCGCAGGGCACGTCCAGGCTGGACCAGCGCTTTGGCACGGTCATCTGGCTGTACATGCTCACCACCTTCCTGGCCGCCGCCATTGCGGTGGTGACCAGCTTCCTGTTCCCTCAGACCGTCGTTCTGGCCGAGGCGGCAGAATCCGAGGTGGTGCCCCAGGGTCTGGGCGAGGTGATGAACACCCTGCTCACCAACTTTGTGGCAAACCCCGTCAGCGCCCTGCTGAACGGCAATTACATCGGCATCCTGTTCTGGGCCTGCCTGTTCGGTCTGGCCATGAAGAAATACGGAGCAGACAGCACCAAGCTGTTCCTGGCAAACACAGCGGATGCAGTTTCCCAGATCGTCCGCTGGATCATCAATCTGGCACCCTTCGGCATCATGGGCCTTGTGTACACCAACGTGTCCAGCAACGGCCTGTCCATCTTTACCCAGTACGGCAGGCTGCTGCTCCTGCTGGTGGGCACCATGCTCTTTATGGCACTGGTCGTCTCGCCCTTTATCATCTTTGTGTATCTGCACTGCAACCCGTATCCGCTGGTGCTCCGCTGCCTGCGTGAATCCGGCCTGACCGCCTTCTTCACCCGCAGCTCTGCCGCCAACATCCCGGTCAATATGGATCTGTGCGAAAAGCTGGGGCTGGATAAGGATATGTATTCCGTCTCCATCCCCCTGGGCGCTACCATCAATATGGATGGTGCCGCCATCACCATTACCATTATGACGCTGGCTGCGGCCAATACGCTGGGCATTCAGGTGTCCCTGCCCGCCGCCATCCTTCTTTCCGTGATGAGCGCTCTGGGTGCCTGCGGTGCTTCCGGCGTGGCTGGCGGCTCCCTGCTGCTGATCCCCATGGCCTGCTCCCTGTTTGGCATCTCCAATGATATCGCCATGCAGGTGGTCGGTGTCGGCTTTATCATTGGCGTGGTGCAGGATTCCGTGGAAACTGCCCTGAACTCCGCCGGTGACGTGGAATTTGCCGCCACTGCGGAATATCACCAGTGGCGCAAGGAGGGCAAGCCCCTGCCGGCGTTCCTGTGCAAGTGATGCGAAACTGAAATGGCTTTTCAAAGGCTGCTGTGCTGCTGGCACGGCGGCCTTTTTGTTTGGAACTTTTTTCTGGGCATTTTGCACAGGAAAGCCCTCGCCCTGTTGGAAATTGACGGATTCTGACGGATTTTGCATGAGAGTATCCCCTTTTGCAGAAGAAATTCTGGGCAAAACGGAGAGAAAATCTGAAAAAACTTTCCAAACAAGGCTTCAATTGTCCATGTATACAAGAACTTTATTTTTTATAAAAAACGTTTTGTGCTAGTTGCGCAAAGAACGAAAGAACGTTAAAAATGTATCACTAAATTCATAGTTTGTTCATAGAATTTATAAAACGATTTCATAATTGAGTGGCATAATATGGCCATCCTCAGAGAGGGGAACAAAAGAACGAAGGGTTCTGAAAGGTTCCGCTCTGAGGATGCAGGGAGATAGAGGCCCTGCCAAAAAACACAATGACATTTACCGATATACGGAGGATATTTATTATGATGAACAAGAACACTGCTATTCTGGACAACACTATGATGGACGCTTACCTGACTGTCACCGAGGGCGTGTCCGATAACTGCGGCATTGGTCTGGCTTTTGCAAGCCTGCTCGAGAGCGCAAAGAAGAACTTTGTCAACCAGAGCAACCGCCGCGCTGTCAATGTAAGCTTTGCCGGCTGATCTTCTCCAATTTGCCGGTTGAAGATTCTCCTTCTTTTTTGTTACAGCTGCTGCCACACTGTAATATGAACTGAAAAGCCCGGAACCACCTGCCGCCATAGCAGGTGCGGTTCCGGGCTTTTTTGCTGTGTGGGTTCGGTCAGCGCAGGGGGGTTAAGTCGCCAGCTTTGCTTTCTGCAGTGCAGCCACGATCAGCGGAATGAGGATGAGCTGCGCCACGATGCCGGGCACGGCAGTGAGCACCGCACCGGACAGGAACGCGCTGAACGGGAAGCCAGAGCCGGACAGACCGGCCAGCACAAAGCGCACTGCACCCCAGACAAGGCGGCCTGCCACCATCGAGGTAACAAGGGTGGCGTAGATCATGGGCAGGGTGTGCTGCACCTTGCGGTACATGAAACCGGCCACAGCGCCGTATGTGGCCAGCTCAAAGGCCATGGCGATGGCAATGGGGTACATCGGGGGCATCCCGAACAGCACCGAGCGGAGCAGCGGGGCGGCAAAGCCCAGTGCCAGGCCCCAGGGGCCGCCCAGCACAAAGCCTGCCAGCAGCACCGGGAAGTGCATGGGGCAGAGCATATTGCCGATCTGAGGCACATGGCCGGTGATCATGGGCAGCACAAAGGCCAGTGCCAGAAACAGTGCGGCCAGCACCAGATCACGGGTCGCGGAACGGGTCTTGGTATTCATCAATGATTCCTCCTGAAAATGCGCAGACAAAAAGGGCCTGCCGCCGGCACGCGCGCCAGCGGCAGACCCCTTCATGGTGTCTGTTTTAAAATAGTGTTTGCGGGGAGAAACACGGGCTTCGGCCCGCAAAGCCCCGGCTTCAGCCGGGAATTGTGCAAAAAGTATAGCAGATGCAAAGCCGCCTTGTCAAGCTCAGCGGATGAGGATGGTTACGGGGCGGTGTTTGCGGATTTTTGAAATTTGTAGATGTAATAAAAGGAATCTTCACCGGGGCCTTCTGCAAATGTACTGTTACAGACATTGGTGTGAGAATAACCATTGTCGGAGGCTGCATTCAATTCGGCATCAGAAAGCGCATGTTCCATAAAGACCCAGATCTCAGGCTGCGAAGAAGTGAAGCACTGAGAAATATCGGAGGATTCGATTTGAGCATGGACACGTCCCGGAAAGTAATAATCAAAGAGTGTCCAGTCTAGGAAGTAGTTCGTTGTATAAAGAACTGCATCCTGAGAGGGGGTAATAACTTCCAGACACTGGGTGGTCGCAAGGTCGATGCGCTTTTCCCGCTGATAGGTTTGGTAGAAATCCGGTAGACTGCACACCAGCGTTCCCAAAATCAGAATACTGGACAGAATGGTTCTCCAACGGACTTTAGACAGAAGAAAGCCAAAAACCAGGTAAACGACTGCGGTGAGCGGATAAAGGTATCGAACGAGAAAAAGCGGGCGAACGGCATGTGAAACGATCAGCCCGACTGCGGAGGTGCCGGCGGCAGAAAGCAAGCCGGTCAAAAGCCAGATCGTATCAGGGACGAAGAGCCATTTAGAGGACGACTTGGCCTGTGCTGTGAAATAAAGAAGGAATGCAAGACCGAAAATGAGGACTGTCCAAGAAGGATTGAAGAAGAATCCGATACAATTGATCGGAGAAGGAATGAAGGTGGACCACCAGTCTGCCGCAGCGCGTTTGAAAGTGGGAAGCAATACCAGAAGCCAGGGAAGGTAGACGACCACTGCGGCACAATAAGTGATAAGGATTTTTTTGAAGTTGCTCTTATCCTGCGGAAGCAGAGAAAGCAGAGCCAGATAGAAAAATGCAACGGAAATCAGGGCATAGTAGTGCGTATAAGCGGCACAAAGAGAGGCGACGCTGAAAATGACCCAATCGGAGGTTTTGCCGGAATGAAGAATGTTATGGAGTGCCAGATAGGCCGCTAACACAAAGAAAGCGCCGAGTGAATACATTCGGGCCTCGACATTGAACATGATAGCGGTATCAGTCAAAGAGGCAAAAGTGGAAACAACAACTGCGGGAATCAATCCGAACTGTCTGAAAATCACTGTACAGGCAAGAATTAGAATGAGTCCATAGGGAATCAGAGCCGACAGATGATAGACATATCCGTGATTGCCCAAAAGATGATATAGGAGTTGCGTGAAAAGATAGTACAGCGGCGGATGGTTATCTGCCGCTGTGACTTGGAGCATTTCAAAAACATTCATTTGGGCAAGGCCGATGCTGAACCCTTCATCTCCCCAGAAGGAGTTGTCAAAAATGCGGACAAAGTGCATGGCGAACAGCACAAGGGCATACAGGTACAGCAGCCAGGGCAAAATCCTGCGGCTGCGCTGTGCCCGGGATGTGGGTGAGGAAAAAGACATAGGAACCTCCCAAAATGATAAAAAAAGCAAACAAATTCATCTTATTATATCATACAGCGGCAAAAGATGATATTGCAAAGCGGCCAAAAGCTGCAAAAATGTTTTGCGGGGGCAAAATGAACCTGCATTTTCAACAAAAACGGGAACATTTACAAGCGATTTTGCCAAGGGATGTACATTTTGACGAAAGAACCTTGACGTTTTTGCATAGAATAGATAATATAGACTTGAGAAATAGCGCATCGGGGCGTATGGCCCGGGTGCGTACCATATCCGATGCAAACGCTGAGGTTCATACGGGAGGACCAAAGATGACAAATGCAGAAAAACTTACCCTGGCAAAACACGCCTGCCACATCCGCATGGGCGTGATCGAGGGCACTCACAGCGCCAAGTGCGGCCATCCGGGCGGCAGCCTGGATATCGCCGAGGTGCTGGCGTACCTCTATTTCGTAGAGATGAAGGTGGATCCGAAGGATCCCAAGAACCCTGACCGCGACCGTCTGGTGCTCTCCAAGGGCCATGCGGCCCCGGCGCTGTACGCCGCGCTGGCTGAGCGTGGGTTCTTCCCGGTGGAGGACCTCAAGACCCTGCGCAAGATCGGCAGCTACCTGCAGGGCCACCCCAACATGAACAGCGTGCCGGGCGTGGATATGTCCACCGGCAGTCTGGGTCAGGGCGTGAGCGCCGCCTGCGGCATGGCACTGGGTGCCAAGCACGCCGGTAAGCCCATCAATGTTTACACCATCCTGGGTGACGGCGAGGTGGAAGAGGGCGAGTGCTGGGAAGCCTTTATGTTTGCTTCTCACTACGGCCTGTCCAACCTCTGCGTCATGCTGGACCGCAACCATCTGCAGATCGACGGCACCACCGAGACCGTGATGAACAGCGCCCCGCTGGAGGAGAAGCTGAAGGCCTTCAACTTCAACGTGCTGACCATCAACGGCCACGATTTTGATGCCATTGAGAGCGCCATCGCCGCTTTCCGCGCTGAGAACGAAAAGCCCACCTGCATCATTCTGGATACCCTCAAGGGCAAGGGCGTTTCCTTTATGGAGAACTCCGTTGACTGGCACGGCAAGGGCCCCAACGATGAGGAATACGCACAGGCCATGCAGGAGCTGAATGCAGCTTACGCCGCGCTGGAAGAGGAGGACAAGTAAGATGGCAGAAGTGAAGAAGATCGCTACCCGTGACAGCTACGGCAACACCCTGAAGGAGCTGGCCGCCGAGGGCCACGACGACCTGGTGGTGCTGGACGCTGACCTGGCTGCCGCCACCAAGACCGGCATGTTCCGTAAGGCGTACCCGGACCGTCACTTCGACTGCGGCATTGCCGAGGGCAACATGATGGGCGTGGCCGCAGGTCTGGCCACCATGGGTTATGTTCCCTTTGTTTCCAGCTTTGCCATGTTTGCCGCAGGCCGTGCCTTTGAGCAGATCCGCAACTCGATCGCCTACCCCCGCCTGAACGTCAAGATCGGTGCCACCCACGGCGGCATCTCCGTGGGCGAGGACGGTGCTTCCCACCAGTGCTGCGAGGACTTTGCCCTGATGCGCAGCCTGCCCGGCATGACCGTGATCTGCCCCGCAGACGATGTGGAGGCCCGCGCCGCTGTGCGTGCCGCTTACGCCATGCAGGGCCCTGTTTACCTGCGCTTCGGCCGTCTGGCTGTGCCTGTGTTCCACGATGAGGCCACCTACCACTTTGAGCTGGGCAAGGGCGAGCAGATCACCGAGGGCAACGACATTGCCATCATCGCCACCGGCCTGATGGTCAACGAGGCCCGCCTGGCTGCCGAGCAGCTGGCTGCCGAGGGCATCCACGCCCGGGTCATCAACATCCACACCATCAAGCCCCTGGACGAGGAGATCGTCCTCAAGGCGGCAAAGGAGTGCGGCAAGGTCATCACTGCCGAGGAGCACAACGTTATCGGCGGTCTGGGCGAAGCTGTCTGCGCTGTCCTGAGCGAGAAGCTGCCCACTCCCGTGCGCCGCGTGGGCGTGCAGGACGTGTTCGGCTGCTCCGGCCCCGCATGGGACCTGCTGAAGAAGTTCGGTCTGGACGCAGCCACCATCTGCAAGACTGCCCACGAGATGCTGGGCAAGTAAGCGCTTTTTATAACAATACGATTTCGACTTTTAAGGCCGCCGCACAGTGTTTTGTGCGGCGGCCTTTTTTGAACGGTGTATCGCGTGGGTAAGAAAAAACGCTCACGATGCACAGAATGCAGACAATGCAGGGAAAAACACGGCTTTCCCGCCGGTGTGCAAAAAGTGTGCAAAGGTGTGCAAGCATCCAGAAAAAAGAAAATCCCACGAGGAATCTTGCGATTCTTCGTGGGATCTTGGTGCGCTCGAGGGAACTCGAATCCCTGGCCCTCTGATTAAAAGAGCCCACCGGGCAGAACACT
>OGYH01002135.1_pt1 | contig 16489 bp, 10 predicted proteins | sample 1576511 | NCBI WGS metagenome assembly OGYH01 (sample SAMEA3541522, study PRJEB24748) | human gut metagenome | biome: human gut; feature: human-associated habitat; material: faeces | place: China | collected 2012
CCAAGATAGCTTGAGTCAAAGCCACGAAGTCCTCATTCTTAGCCACGAAGTCCGTTTCGCACTTCAAAGCGATGATAGCGGCGAACTCGCCATCCTTCTTAGCCAACACACAACCCTCGGCAGCCTCACGATCAGAACGTTTAGCGGCGATAGCCTGTCCTTTTTTACGGATAATTTCCATTGCTTTCTCGATGTCACCGTCAGACTCTGTCAAAGCCTTCTTACAGTCCATCATACCAGCTCCACTCATTTTGCGCAGCTTGGTAATATCAGCCATTGTTACAGCCATAATCTTATTTCCTTTATCTTTAAAATGTTTATACTTTCAAAAATTGACAATGGACAGTTGCCAATTGACAAATCCTGTCAAAAGCCAACTGCCCATTGTATTTGTATTCTAATTGTCAATTGTCAACGTCAATTGTCAATCGAATTATTCTTCGTCTTTTGCGAACTTACCGGCAACGTTAGCGTTCAACGCATCGTCGTCTTCTTTCTTCGTACGTTCTTTCTTAACAGCAGCTTTTGCCTTACGCTCTCTTTTCGGAGCTTCCTCAGCAGCCTCTGCGTCAATTTTCTCAGCCTTACGCTCTTGCAAGCCTTCGTTCATAGCCTCGCAGATAGCGCCCAAGATAACCTCTACAGACTTTGTAGCGTCATCGTTAGCCGGGATAACGTAGTCGATATTGTTCGGATTAGAGTTCGTATCAACCATACCGAATACAGGGATACCCAAACGGTTAGCCTCGCGAACAGCGATATGCTCTTTCATCACGTCTACAACGAACAACGCTGACGGAAGACGAGTAAGGTCTACGATAGAACCTAAAGTCTTCTCCAACTTAGCGCGTTGGCGAGTGATTTGAAGTTTTTCTCTCTTAGAAAGATTATCAAATGTACCATCTTTTGTCATCTTATCGATAGTAGCCATCTTCTTGATAGCTTTACGGATCGTCGGGAAGTTGGTCAACATACCACCCGGCCAGCGTTCGATTACATAAGGCATATTAACAGATTGAGCTTTCTCAGCTACAACTTGTTTAGCTTGTTTTTTAGTAGCAACAAAAAGAACTTTTTTGCCAGATTTGGCAATCTGTTTCAAAGCTTCAGCAGCTTCGTCTACTTTTGCAACTGTTTTGTGGAGGTCAATGATATGAATACCATTGCGTTCCATGAAAATATAAGGAGCCATTGCAGGGTTCCACTTTCTCTTAAGGTGTCCGAAGTGGCAACCAGCCTCCAATAATGTATCAAAATTTGTTCTTGACATCTTGTTTTTTCTTTAAATCGTTTACTTTCTTTTTTGTTTTTTCTAAACCAACCGCTGGGTAGTCTATGAGCAGAGTCCCAGTAGTTTAGATACTAAACATATTCCTCTATCAGGCAGCACATTAACGCTTGCTGAACTGGAATCTTCTACGAGCTTTCGGCTGTCCCGGTTTCTTACGTTCAACAGAACGAGGGTCACGAGTCATGAAGCCTTCTGCACGAAGAGCGGCTTTATCTTCAGCGTTCATCTTAACCAGTGCACGAGCGATTGCCAAACGCAATGCCTGAGACTGACCAGTGAAACCACCACCACACAAGTTCACCTTGATGTCATACTTCTCAGCAGCACCCAGCTTGTTCAATGGTTGTTTTACAACATACTGAAGAATAGTTGATGGAAAGTACTCTGCAAGGTCTCTCTTGTTAATAGTAATCTTTCCTGTACCTTCGCTTACGAATATGCGTGCAATAGCACGTTTACGTCTGCCTAATGCATTTACTACTTCCATTATATCTTATTTATATGAATTAATATCAATCATTTTCGGGTTCTGAGCAGCCTGTTTGTGTTCGCTACCAGCGTAAACATACAAGTTATTCAGCAATTTAGCTCCCAGGATATTCTTAGGAAGCATGCCCTTCACTACTTTTTTCAGTAATCTCTCTTCACCGTTCGGTTTTGTGATCAAACGGGCAGGAGTCATTTCTCTCTGACCACCAGGATAACCTGTATATGACAAATAAACTCTGTCATTCCATTTGTTACCAGTCAGTTTTACTTTGTCTGCATTGATGATGATAACGTTATCACCGCAGTCTACGTGAGGAGTAAAGTTTGGTTTGTACTTTCCTCTCAGCAATTTTGCAACTTTTGCTCCCAGACGGCCTAATGTTTGGTCTGTAGCGTCAACGATAACCCATTCTTTGGTTACAGTCGCTTTGTTTGCAGAAATGGTCTTGTAACTTAAAGTATCCACTCTAATTTTGTTTTTTAAATGTTACTACTAAAAATTTCTTCACCACTCATTAGTCTTCCCCGGACAAAGGAATACTAACTTGCTATGAATTAATCTCTTATCATTTTGTGATAATAATCGGCTTGCAAAAGTACGGCTTTTCTTTGAATTGGCAAACTATTTTTGTATATTTTTCCAGTCGCCTATTCTATTGAGAGTCTTCTCAATACCCGTTATTATTCATTCCATTGAGTTTCGGATTACTTTGTATCTCTTTCAGAGGGATAGGGAAAAGTTCATGTTTACCCTCCGTAAAATTCCGGTAAGCCGGATATGGTTTGTTCTCTTTCTGATTGACGGAACTGATCTCTCCAAACAGTTTCAGAGCCTTTCCCAACACTCCCCAACGTATCAGATCATATTTGCGCTGTCCTTCAAAAGCCAGTTCAAAGCCGCGTTCCCAGTAGAGAGCCGTACGGAACTTTCCTTCCGGTGTAGAATCGTCGATGAAAGTCAGGTTATGTGTCTTTTTCCGTACGCTCATCATTTCATCATAATTCTTTTCTGTAATAGAAGTTGCTTCAGCACGTGTACGTACGCTATTCAACAAATCCCATGCTTTCTGTCTGTCCGTTCCCGTTTCATTATACGCTTCGGCAGCCATCAATACCACATCAGCATAACGCAAAGGGCAATAGTTCACATCCGCATAATTGATATTCTTGTTCCATGACTCTTTCGGCATCCATTCCCGGCGCCATTTTCCCACATACCAGCTACCTGCATTTCTTTCTTCTTTTACATGCTCTTTTTTAGTACCATTCCAGGTATAACGATAGGTGCAAATAGCGACATCACGACGTTTATCGCTCGCTTCGAAGAAGTTACGCCATTCGGGGACTACTATAAAGAAACCGTTGGCACGTCCCATATACTGATTTGATTCAGATGCAGAAACTCCGGTAGGTTCCGCCACCTGCGGACCATTATAAATTCCCCATGCTCCACCGTTACGACGTCCTTGCGAATGATAGAAGGCAATCTCCCAAAGGCTCTCCTTATTATTCAGTACCCCTTGCGAGTAGCTTTTAAAGAGTGCCTCATAACCACCATCATAAAAATCATGGTACCCTTTCTTTTCAAAAGCCTCCCACTCTTTTATCACTGCATCGAAATATTCCATCCGCTTACTGTCCTCCGGACGTTTCAACTGTCCATTCGATTGAAGGCTATATCCTGCACGTTGCAAATATACACGCATCAGCAATGCACGGGCAGCTCCCTGTGTCACCCGTTCGGGACTGGAAGAAGCTGTTGCCCAATCCAGATTGTTCTTAGCGAAAGTAAGGTCGGATATAATCTCGTCATAAATCACATCCCTGTCCACACGTTCACCAAAAGCAGATTCGTAGGATGATGAATAAGATGTTTTGAAAGGCACATCTCCCCAATATCTCACCAAATCAAATGCGAGGAAAGCACGCAGAAAGCGAGCTTCCGCTTCCAATGCTTTCAGACGGGTATTTTCTGCGTATCCTGTCATGCCACAAATTCCGTCAATGGTGAGGTTAGCCCGGTCGATTCCCTCATATTTCAGTTTCCAGATACTTTCAATCCACGTATTCGTGGAGTTTAGCTGATAATGTGCAATATCGTGAACCTGATTGTCAGACTGCGTACGAGCCGTATAATAGGTATCGTCCGATGCGGGAGAAGCCATTTCGTACCAACCGTAATGATTAAAGTCCGACAATGAACTATATATTCCCATCACTGCCATTTCCGCTTTATCTTCCGAATCGAAATAGCGGTCCCGGTCATATTTTGAGTTAGGTTCTTCCGTCAGCAAATCCTCACAAGAAGAAAATCCTGTTGCCAATAGGGCGAATACGGCATATAATAGATGTATCTTTTTCATGATTACTATGTATTTAAAGAATTAAAATGCTACGTTGAGACCAAAAATAAAAGAACGGCTAAGCGGATATGCCCCAAAGTCAACACCCGGTGTCAAACCGCTTTTCATCGTAGAGACTTCCGGATCGAAACCTGAATACTTAGTCCAAGTCAAGAGATTATTACCGGTGGCATACAAACGCAAGTTCTTCAATCCTACCCTTGCAATCAGGTTTTTAGGGAATGTATATCCCAAAGTCACATTACTTAGTTTCAAATAGGAAGCATCCTCCACTGCCCATGAATGAATATAATTGTCTCCTTGTTGAGCATCATGATAAGCAGCTACGGTTTTACCAGCATTCAGAGCAGCCAGTTCTCCGGGATCTGTCACTTTCTGTCCATCCGAATTGATGGTCATCCAACGATTAGAGCTATTCATCACATCCAATGCGTTGTAGTTCAAGCTACCTACCTTACTGGTAACCAGTTTGGTCGCATTCAGCACTTCGTTGCCATAGCTGAAAGTCAGGAATATACTCAAATCAAATCCTTTGTAAGTAAAAGAGTTGTTCAATCCTCCGTAGAATTTCGGTTGAGCGTTACCAATGACCGTTTTATCATTTTCATCAATCACATTATCGTCTCCGGTCAAGTTCTTAAACTTCCACATACCCGGACGAATCCGGCCTTTATCACCATGATAAGGTATCCCATCTTTCAGGGTATAGGTCTGCGTAGAAGCATCATAATTGAAATCATCTACCTGATACAGCCCTTCGGTGATGTAACCATAGAACTGTCCTAATGGTTCTCCGACAGCAATACGATGAGTGTTTTGGTTAAAGCCGAACCTGGCTTCATAGAGTTGCACCGCCTCACCGGTCAATGCTTTCACTGAATTTTTATTGTGAGACAGCGTCAGTGTAGTGTTCCAACTAAACTTCTTTGTAGAGAAATTCACTGTATTCACAGTCAGTTCCACACCTACATTCTTCGTTTCTCCGGCATTAATCAACATACTCTGATAACCGGAAGAATAAGGCAACTGGGCGTTAAGCAGCAAGTTACTACTCCTATTTATATAGAATTCGGGTGAAATGGTGATACGTTGATTCAGAAATCCTAAATCGACCCCCATATTAAAAGTCTTGTTCGCTTCCCACTTCAGGTCGGGATTCGGTATCTGCTTGGAAGCATAACCGGGAGTAAGCTGATCTCCCATAGCTGTGATGATGGAAGACATCAAAGCAAGGCTGTTATAACTACCGATTCTGTTGTTACCCGCCAAACCGTATCCGATACGGAATTTCAAGTCGGAGAAAACATTCAGTTTCTTTATAAAATCCTCTTCACCCACACGCCATGCTGCTGATACGGCAGGAAAATATCCCCATTTATTATTCTTACCGAATTTAGAAGAGCCATCCGCACGGAAAGTTGCGGAAAACAAATACTTATCGGTAAAGTCATAGTTGAGACGAGCGAAGAAAGAGAGCAGATTATCATCATAGTTTTCATCGGACGAAGCAACGGATGGAGTACCCAGACTCATATCTCCCAAAATGAACTCATCGGTAGGCAACCCACTGACACCGGATTCGAGTACACGAGTCCAGCGTTTTACAAATTCCTGTCCCAATTGTACCACCACTTTATGCTTCTTCTGAAAACGTTTGTCATAAGTCAGGACGTTAGAAGTCTGAAAACTTCCGGTCTCCGTATTTCTGATAGAGCCGTAAATACCGTTACGTCTTCCCATTATAGATTGGTCGCCATAGAAAAGTTCCCGGCGGTAAAGCTGATAACGCATACCCGTATTGTTGCGGAAGGTCAATCCTTTGATGATTTTGAAAGTCAGTCCGCCATTGGCTTGCAAAGTACGTGTTTCCTTATTATCCTTTTCTTCAGCGGCGGCAATCAACGGGTTCTGCATCACGTTTCCGTCCGCATCGCTTAATACAGGGTCTTCTCCTGCCAACAAATCCGAGTCATTGCCACGTATACCAATGGTAGGACGGTATTGCAAAATCTGAACCATTTTATTAAACTTTGCATCTACATTACTTCCGCCTTCATTCGTACCGTTTCCGGCAACACCTGCTCCATACACTTTCAGATAATCGAAGTTGATACGTCCTGTAACGGAGAGCCGCTTATTCACTTCGCTTTTCACGCTAAGCGCAATATTATGTTTGTCGCTGCCGCTATATACCATCGCACCTTCATCCTTGAAGTAACCATAAGACATATTGTAGTTCAACTTATCATTGCCACCGTTGACGCCTACCCGGTAATTTTGCGTAACGGTAGTGCGTCCCATCGTACGGTCCAGCCAGTCGATACCTTTACGATTGCCATAGTTCTCATGAAGATCGACAAAACCACCGTAACGATTCTGCCATGACCGCATACTTTCCTCGAGATCAGTAGCATCTCCTAATGTTCTTTCATAATCCGCCAACACAAATTCCTCTACACTTAATACATCCAACCGCTTGGCAAGCGTACGCACACCGACATAAGAATCGAAAGTAAGAGTCGCTTTCCCTTCACTTTTCGCACCGCTTTTGGTGGTGATTACCACTACGCCATTCGCTCCCCGGGCGCCGTAAATGGCTGTTGCCGAAGCATCTTTCAACACGTCGATACTTTCAATATCGGCAGGACCAAGGCTGGACATGCCATCTTCCGTCGGAAATCCGTCGATAATATAAAGCGGTTCGTTGCTTTGCGTAATTGATATACCGCCACGAACACGCACTGACATCGTAGCACCGGGCTGACCGTCTGTTTGTATAATCTGCACACCTGCCATACGTCCCGCTAAAGCCTGGGTTACATCAGACGAAGGAACTTTGAGCAAATCGTCGCTTCTCACAGAAGCCACGGAACCGGTCAGGTCTTTACGCTTTACTGTTGCATAACCGATAGCTACCACCTCATCCAACAATACCGACGCAGCTTTCATGGTCACATCAATCTGTTTTCTTCCTTTCACGGGTACTTCCATATTTTCCAATCCGATAAAAGAGAAAACCAAGACATCTTTCTGCGAATCACTAACGGTAATGGTGTATTTACCATTGATATCAGTAATGGTACCCGTGTTTTGTTTTCCTTTCACGGTTACATTTCCTCCAATCACTTCCAAGCCTTCGTTGTCCACCACCTTACCGGTAACGGTCAAACTCTGGGCATAAATGCCGGATACACCGACAAGAAGCAACAAAATGCAAATAATTCTACTTTTCATCATATTCTGTTTGTTATTTATATTCACTATGTTTCATTGTTTATCATTGATTTACTACCCGGGTAGATATAGGACTCCGGTCGGTCATTTCAACCACCCGATAAGCCCCGTCTATCTCATCGTAAAGCAACGAGGAACCCGTATATTGTCGAGAGTAAAAATTGCCATTCAACGCAGGATTGTCTGTTCCATAACTAAATACCGCCTGTTCGGTACGATGACTCACAGTCAGTTCCGGCGCCTTAGAAGCATCCAAAACGGCTTTGATCGTCCAGTCGCCTACGTTAAAGGTATCACCATCACGGTTAATAATAGAAACAGCCTCATCTCCTACCTGAATAATAGCCAGGAAACGGGTGGCAGAACAACCGTCAACCCGTGCAGTCAAATGCCACTGGTTAGGATACTCCGCTCCGGTGATGGCGGGCGGCACTACAAAACGATCCGTTTGGGACAGCGTAAAAACATGTCCTCCAAAAAGTTGTGTCACAGCCATCCATCCTTTGGCCTTATTATCTGTAGACAACGTTTTCTTTACCGCATCGATCTTAAATTCCGTAGGACTATGCAACAGCCACTCCCAGCGGACAGCCTCCGATGCTTCCAGTTCATCATACACAATCACCGTATGAGGATGAAGCATCAACACATGCCGACGGTATTTAGTCAACGGAGTGGCACCGAATCCATTTTCAGGCGTCTGCTCAATACCTGCCTGCTTGAAGTAGCCAACCCACATCGGGTCATTGCTGATCCCTCTGTAAGCATGTGAAGCATCTCCCAAACAGTAACTGATATGCTGTCCGCCCATAGCACGCATCACACTGCCATAACCTTCGGTAGAATAAGGTTGCCCGATGCCGTTTACCAACAGAGAATTATGTGCCCGCGTATGGCGATAGGACATCAGATTATGAGCATCGCTGAAATTCTGATAATAGCCCGTACTGCGATACACATCGACACCTTTATACAACAGGTTAAAAGCATTCTGACTGGCAGTAGTGTGACTGCCGGACCCGAATGTACTGGAACGGAACGAGAGCGCAAGATCCTTTCCCGCATCTTCCGGAGCACTGTGCATGGCTACTTCACCAGCGTCTTTATACCATACCATTTTATCAGCCCCGGCAGGAAAAGTTGTATTGTAATCCTGATCGGTACACATCCGGTAAAGACGCAATTCATAATCTCGACGCAACAGGTCCCGACACTCTCCGGCATACCATCCGGCATAGGAATTACCCGTTTCACATGCCAGATAGTCAGCAAAGGCGGCAATCAGACGGTTGGGTTCACTCCCCTTTTCACTACTGTCACCAAAGCCGTTGCTTTTCGATCCCGGCGGGCAAGTATAAACCAACGAACGTCCGGCATTCTGATACCACGGATGTGATAGAAAATCGTACTGACTGATGAATGAAAGAAGAGACGGCATATACGCCAAAGTCAAGATATTGGCACTGAAATAACCGGTACCATTGTGCCATATACCGTCGCGATTGAAGCCGGAGGCAGGAGCTCGGGCTGTCCACAATTCATAATAATACTCCATCATGGGCAGCACTTCGGAAGAATAGGCCGGTTTGTCGTAAAGCGACAAAGCCACTTGAAAGAGGATGCGCATATTCTGCTGCCAAAAATGATTATCAAAGAGATGGTTTTCCTGAAAACCGCAATTTACCTTGTAATAGTAACGTGCCACACGCATCATCAGTTCTTCGGCAGCAGTACGATCGGAAGCAGACAAGTTATTATAAAGCAGATCGTAGGCTGCAACAAGACACCATGCGATGTTGCTGGCAGTAAAGTTGGATGCAAAAAGCTGTCCGTCAGCAGGGGGAGCGGCAATCAACGCTTCGAGAAGCTGGCGTAACTTTTCGGCATAAATTTCTTTTTGGGTTAAATGATAGGCCTGATAAAGATAAGTGGCATGTTGCCGGAGCTCTTCTGCACGGCTATATAAATCAGTCATTCCGGTGTATTCGGCTTTCAATGCCTGAGAAGCACGACTTTGTAGTTCTGCATATTCAGGGTGTGAAGTGACACGGTTACGAGCTTCTCCGATACGGTCGTCTAAAAAACAGTAAATACGAGGATGCAGACGGGGAGCATTTGCTAAGAATGTCTGAAAAGGAGGTGTTACAAATTCCGGTGTATCATTCTTTACTTCGAAACGATAGATAGCACTCCATTCACCGGGCGTAGTTCCATTAAGATTGGTGGAACGAAAGCGCCAATACCATGTGCCGACCTCCAAACGACGATGAAGATTATACATACACCATTCCTGCGGTGCGGAAAGTAGCGTTTCGGAACTGCTGAAATCTTCAGTACGTGAAAGGGAAAATTGCAGTCTTTCGCCCGTCTTCATGGCTTGAGGAACAATAAGAGGAGCAGGATTCAGATACAATTCATTATCTGCTTTGGGATAAGGTTGCGTCCGTATCTTATCCTGATAGGCATCGGGAATTCCGGCAGGCATCTCTGGCTGCGTACTGTCCGATTCGGGCAGCGAGTCAGATGTACAGCTACAGAACAACTGTACCATGAACAAAAGAAAAACCGATAGGCGAAATGTGGTGTGCATATTATTTTCTTTTCTAGGTATAAGATTAGAGGGCTATTTTCAAAAGTTTCAATGTAAGAAGAAGGTAAAGCGGGATGGGGGATCCCACTTTCCTTGAACTTCTATTGAGTAAGGTCGATTATTCAGTGACTATTTAAAGATTGTAATCATTGGGCGGCAAAGAGCTTTCTGCGAACTACCAGTAACTTTCAGACTACTTGCTTTTGCATCCAGCACCTGCTTAGTTGTTTTATCCACATTAATGATTACACCGGAAATATCTTTACTTCCATTAACCGTACAAGAAGCATAATATACGGACTCAATAGGATCCCGGTCAAACATTACACCATTTTCAAATGCAAATTCCGGCATTTCTCTGAAAGCTTGTCCACCAGTGGGCTCTACCTCTCCTATTTTAAATAACATTCCCATGAATTCACCTAATTGATCCACTGTAGGAATATACCATGAACTCAAACTTTCACCATCAAGCGGATGTTCATTCACCCAGCTATTATAAGTTGTCATAAATGCAACTTCTCCAATACCTGTAAGTAAAGCATCTGTAGCCTGTGTTCCATTAGTTACTGTTGCATCTGTTGTAACTAAAGAGCTCATTGCGGCATTATTAAGAACCTGACGACCAGTCGCCACATTCTCAATCGCTACCGCATATCCGGCAATTGTCTTGCCCTGAAGTGCTACAGGATAATTAGCCGGCACATCACTACCGATAGCATCCATTTTGAAAACAATACCGACAGCATCTGCTGCATCACGTACCACTTTACCTTCAGCATTGATATAACTACCAACCTTCATTTCCAATGCTTCATAATCCGGATCCACTCCTACTTCAATGTCAAAGTTTCCATCTCCGATTTCAAATTTAGCCATAATCTGCATATTAGCGTCCAAAGGTAATGTATTTGCCGGTATTTTAATCTCTTTACTATATCCGCCACTCAATGCCATGGTTATTTCTTCTGTAAATTTACCTACATTTGAAGGAGCAAAAAAGAAATTAGCGAACCAATTGCCATCCGCAGAAGCAAAACTTGCATTTGTATAAGTCACAGGAGTCGTAGCAGTACATTTACCCTCTAAAATATCATATCCACTCAAAGCGTTGTATGTTATTTCCAGTTTATTAGCTGCCGCAGCTACTTCCGGATTCTTCGGTTTTACGCTCACATTAGCAAACGGGCGCTTCAATGTCACACTGGCATTGCCAATCGTTTCCAATTTTCCGCAGAAAGCGTCGCTGGCTGCCATCAACGCATCATTTGTCAGATCGAATGATGCAGTATTATATCCTACTGCTCTCAAATCAGCAGTGTTATATACTTTATTAGCAGCACCACTTTCCGGTACGTATTCAGCCCAAAACAATGCTTTCGACACTTCTTTTTGTTCATCTACAGAAATAGTGAAAGATACCTTACCGTCTGTAACCGGTTTAGTTACCTGATCGCCTATCTTATTGCCATCAGCATTCAGTAATTGCATGATACATTGCATCGTATAACCGTCAGGAATGGTAACCGCACGGCTAAAGACGTTATTTACAGGAGCCTGTACAGAGATAGTAACAGGAGCATTGATTTCTGTTCCGTTGTCCGAAACGATTTCTTCTTGTCCACAGGATGCAAAAAGCACTACGAACAAAGCCATTAGCGAATAAAATAAGTTCTTTTTCATGATCTTAATTGTTTTATGGTTAAGCAATTCTTAATTGATTTATCTATTTTATAATTCTCCAAGGTCTACCTCCAGATCACCGTCATAATCGGGGTCGATCCCTATTCCTCCATTAGCATCGGAAGTCAGGAAGTTACCACGTACCGTTGTGTTTTTGCCCCGTTCGCAAGGAATACGGAAAGCTGTACGTGCCAGCACTTCATTCTTCTCATTCAATATTTCGAGCTCTACAGGGATGGAAACGGTTTCTCCGGCATCGGTCAACACATAGTCGAATCCCAGTATCAGTTCTTTCGTACCATCGGCAGGGCGTTCAAAGGCCACTTTATATTCCATGTACATGAGCGAGTTCTTGGGTACATCGTCCCACAAATTGTAGCCGGTAGGCAAATAATCACTGTACTTCACACGAGCGGTAAAACTTTCACCTTTCAGTCCGCCTGTGGACAGTTTATTGAGGAACGTTGCCACATCTTTAGCCACCAGTTCATAGCGTGCTACGGGGCGATACAGTTCAACGTCAAGACTTGTTTCAGCTCCCCAATGATTGCGGAAAGAAGTCAGGTCTGCCACAGCAGAAGCAGCAAAAACATCTTTATAGCGGCTATTCCCTATATACTTTCCGGCAGGAAGGATAAAAGCCAGATTCTTGGCATCGTAAACAAGTCCCTGTTCCGGTGTCTCCGCATTCACATAATCGGCCCACACCAGGATGCGGTAATTACGGGCGTGCAGCTTCATACTAACAGACAGACTGGCACGGTTAAAATCCTCTTCATATACCGTTTGCCGTGCCGCCACCTGTCTATCCAGATAGGCTTCTACGATGAAACGACGCAGATAGTTGGTTTCCGACGCACGGGTGATGGTCACCGGTGCTCTTTCTGCCAAACTTAGATTCATTGCCAGATTAAGGTTGAGTGTTACAGCTGTTGGGTCCACTCCCAGTTCTCCTTCAGGAGTCATTTCCGGTTCTTCGTGCAGGCTGCATCCATTCACCAGCAAGGTGATGAACAACAAGAAAGTGCACTGTGCCAGTATATATAAATTTCTTCTCATATTGTTATCTTATTTATATGTATGTTCCTATCTAAGGTTAGAAGCGGTAGACCAACGATGCTCCCACACGGGTTATCCCCCAGTAATGACGGACACGCGTATCCAGCTGTGCGCCGTTGTCTACATTATAATAGGTGTTATACTTCATGTTGGCATATCCCACTCCCAGATTAAATTCCGCTCCCCAGTGTTTGGAAAGAGGGAATTTGTATCCGTAACTAATTCCGGCTCCCAACAGCGGACGATCAGCATCTTGATAACGGTCATCGTTCCACTTCACGTTAAACCATGCCACGTGGGCGTGCAGTCCGACAAAGTGTCCCCGTCCTGTCTCATTACCTATCCACCAGCGGGCTTCAGGTTGCAATGCTACCGTACGCACGCCGTGCTTATCCCCCAAGTCCCACAAACTGCAAGTCAACGGCAACTCTACCGTGATCTTTTTATGCACCTGCATTTCCACGGCAAGGTTCAGCAAAGCACAAGCATCATATATTACATTCGTTTTCAATGCCAGATAGCGTTGACCATCAAAGGCAGCCGCTTTCTTTCCTGCATTCCCTTTGCCGGATTGGCGTTTATCCTCCTCCTTTTTTGAAGAAGTCGCAACTGCTGTTTCCTGCTTTTTCCCGCCGGGCTTGTAAACCGTAGTTTCCTCCGGAGCTGCCGAAGTCTGTACACGGGGTTTACCGGGAGTCTGTGCCGACAAGACGGTTATGCCCGATAATGCAGCCAACAGACATATAGTTCTCATATTAAAAGTAGAGTGTCTCATATATTCGTATCTTTCATGTTCATTGATCAGATTTCCAGTTCGGGCACTGTATCCCTCATTACCGTTTCGTACCCATCCTCATTGATGACAGTAGCTTCACCTTTATAAGTGATATTCACCTTCTCTTGAGTGCTGCGGATAAAGAATGAAGGAGCACCGTCGGATTTCAGGTTAACACTGATTAGCCATCCGCCCACTTTGATACGTCCGTCGGACAAGATTTCGGGATCTTTGGCAGGATATTTCAGTGCATGTGTATTGATGACAGTGGCAAAACGATATACTTGTGCCTTTTCCGATGTAGCGGTGAAATGCCAGTGATTAGGATACTTCTTGAACACCCCTTTGTCATCAGCACGTAGCCAGTTGACTGCCGGATAGAAAAAACGGCTCGTCGTATCTGTCTGCAATGTTCCGGTGGAGAAAAGATAAGCGTCTGATGCTCCTCCGCGGTTCGTGGCTTGAATATGCACGAAGCGATGATTCGATTGATCCACTGTCATGGGATTTTCTGTGGTATGCAGCAAATAACTCCAGTTTACAGGTTCGTCTGCCACGAGTTCGTCATAGATAAAGATGAGTCCTGTCTTTCCCAAATTGACAATGTGACGGCGGAAAGTTTTCACATGGTTCTCATCCCAGCCATTTTCGGGCGTATAATGCACCTCCGACTGTTCGCCGCGTGTCAGCCAAAGCGGTGAAATCACTTTTCCGTAAGCATTGGAAGCATCACCCAGCACATACCCGATCTTCTCGCTGGCATAATAACGGGGAATCCATCCATATCCTTCCGTACCGATACGTTGTCCCATACCGTTCACCAAAATCGTATTGTGAGCACGTGTGGCACGATGGCACAACATACTATGTACGTCGGTAAACTCAATGTGGTGTCCGCTACTGTAAAATAATGGTTTTCCACCATAGAACGTATTGAAAGCATTCTGATTGGCAAGTGCATGAGAGGTAGAACCATAAGGGCTTGACCGGAAACTCCACATCGCATTTCCACCTACTCTATCCCAGTTCGTCTGGAAAGAGACAAGTCCTGTTGCGGGGAAGACGTATCCTGCAGGGAGTGCTGTCAATCCTTCACCTTCCGGCAGAGGTTTATCACATTGCAGGCGGAACCAGGCAAGATCACCGGGCTTACTCAATAAGGCTTTCTTCATATAATCCGGTTCCACTTTCAATGTGCGGCGTACGAAATCAGCGGCATAAGTGTTTCCGGTAAGGCGTGCCAGCGCATCCAAATAGCCTATACGGATGCTGTTGGGACGTGCCACATTCTGATGTGAACTTCCGTTTCCTCCGGATTTGGAAAAAGGAGGTTGCTGGAAGATGGTATACATGATATTTCCCTGATACCAAGGATCGGAAAAGAAGTCGTAACCAGTCAGTTTGCTATAATAGTAAGGCACTTCGACTAATGTACGGGTGTTGACCGTAAAGTAAGAATCGCCATTGTGCCAGCCACCGTCTTTGTTCAATCCGGGGAAACGTGCCAACCAGACGTTATAACAGTAATCCACCCATGTATCGGCTTCGGGCAGATCGCCATATACACTGAATGCCGCCATTGTAAGAATGCGAAGTGTCATCTGCCACACATGATTGTCGGCGATGTGGTTCTCCATCCGGTTATTAAAGTTCTCATACATTTCACCACCTTTATTTTTGATGGCTTCCAGCAATGCTTTCTTTTGTGATGTATTCAACCGGTCGTAAAAAGAATCATAAGCCATAGAGCAGAGAGACAATAAGCTAGAAGCATTAAAATCTCCTTTCACATTCTTATCTTTATCCCAGTCGGCCATGATAAATACCCGTTTGATGGCTTCGTCAGCATATTTAGTATCCTGCGTCAGCAACCAGGCCCGTATCAATGCTTCGGTATTTCCCTCTTCCGCATCGATGATGCGACGGCTTTCACGAGTGAGGTATGAATTTATCTGCATCTCGTTCTTCAGATTCTTCACCTGCGAGACATTAATATCTTTCACTGATTTCATTGGAGTCTGAAGTACCTGATCTGCACGCTCAAGATACCATTGCCTTTCTGCCTTTTGTTTGCTGTGATTTATAAAGTCCTTCCATTCGTTCTTCATGATCCACACACGCGGATGGTCGGCAGGTAGTTTTGCCAACACTGTTTTCAATGAAGGCGGACAGAATTTGCCCGGACGATCTTCTACGGTGACTTGCTGTGTGCTTCCCCAAGTCACTTGTCCGTTTTCTACGTAACCGAACTGCCAGTACCATACCCCCGGCGCAAGCGGTTGTTCCGGATTATAGAACGGCCAACGAGTTTCCACCTGAACAACTCCGGACTTCAATCCGGCATCCTGCGAATAACGTAACCGATAGGTAATCTTCGTTTTATCTACCTTCTTTACTTTGTGTTCGAATCCATCCAACGGACTGTCCTGCGAGTTCATGTCCGAACGGAGCGGCCATTGGAAAGAAACCGCACGGTCATTTACCACCGCTTTATCAAGAGGATAAGGAGTGGCACGCATTTCATGCATCAACGTTGTTTCCGTCAACTTGATGACTGCTTGTTTTTGCGCATGTGTCATCTGTGCAGCCACAGACAAGATTACGAATGAAATCAATAATACTTTTTTCATGATATCAAATGATTGGTTTTTCTGTAGGCAAATGTAGATAAACTGTCCGAAACGGAACTTTCAATTCATTTCTTCCTTCTCTGATACTGTCTAACAGGACTTTGTTTTCGTTCATTTCAACTTAAAATTCGTCCAAAACAAGCGTTACAGGAAGCTACAAAGAGGGTAAAAGGGTAAAATAGCCCCCAAAATGGAATGACTGGAATTGATAGAAAGATGAAGGTTATTAGTTCTTGTTTAGGTTTTCACCACAGAGGACGCGGAGGACACAGAGGTGCATCTTGTTCATGCCGGTACAGAAATGAATGAGAGTTTTTTGTCTACTATAAAGTTGAAAAACATAAAAACATCTGCCACCTGCAACCAAACGCGTGT
>OGYH01002142.1_pt1 | contig 16435 bp, 10 predicted proteins | sample 1576511 | NCBI WGS metagenome assembly OGYH01 (sample SAMEA3541522, study PRJEB24748) | human gut metagenome | biome: human gut; feature: human-associated habitat; material: faeces | place: China | collected 2012
CACTTTTGAGCCATGGTATGAAATGGGCTATAAGATGCCAAGAGCCCTGACAATAGAAGAAATTCATGATCTGGTTGAACGTTTCGGTGACGCCGCAGTACGATGTAAAAAAGCTGGTTTTGAAATTATCGAAATCCACGGTGCTGCCGGATATATTCCGACCAATTTCCTGTCTCCCCACGATAATAAACGTACTGATATGTATGGTGGCTCTCTGCACAACCGCATGCGTCTGCTCCTGGAAATCGTCAGAAACATCAAAAAGAAATGCGGTCCAAATTTCCCGGTAGGTGTCAAATTAAGTACCGAAGACTGGGAGCCAGAAGGAATACGTATTGAAGAAACCATTGAGGTAGCAAAGGCATTGGAAAAAGAAGGAGTATCTCATCTGAATATCATGGGTGGAACCCATGCAACAGCTTCCAGAGAATTCCTGCTGCCAAATGCATTTAACGCCAAACACACAAAAATGCTGAAAGATGCAGTAAACATTCCTGTTTTCATCGGTCATAATATTTTCTCTCCAGAAGATGCTGAAAAGATGCTCGCTGAAGGAAATGCCGATTTTGTCGCTTTAGGTCGTTCACAGCTGGCAGAGCCGGCATGGGCAAAAAAAGCAAAAGAAGGCAGAGCCAGCGATATTAAACCTTGTATCAACTGTCTGATTGGATGTATCGACAGGGGAATGTTGAGCCACACACCGATCCATTGTACCGTAAATCCATCCTTATACCGTTTTGAATGCAAACCTGTTGAAAAAGCAGAAACCAGGAAACAGGTTGCAGTAGTCGGAGCCGGTCCTGCAGGCTGTGAAGCCGCTCTTACTGCTTCAAAACGCGGACATCAGGTTACAATCTATGAAAAGCGATGCATCGGCGGAGCGATGATTGAAGCCAGCAAACCGGAAAACAAAGCCAATATCAAACGGTTGATCCACTATTATGAAGATCATATTATGCATGATCCGAACATTACACTGGTAAAAGAAGAAGTTGAATATGAGACTCTCGTTCATAGCGGTTATGATGCAGTTATCATTGCTGTCGGCGGAAAAACCAGAATATTAAATGTACCTGGAATTGAGAAAAACTCCGTCATTTATGCCAGTGATTATTTAAATGGCTCCACAGCAGTAACAGGAAATACTGTAGTTGTGATCGGAGGCGGCATCACCGGTGCGGAAACCGCGCTTGAATTAAATGCCGAAGGCAAAAAAGTTACTATCGTAGAAATGACGGATGCTTTTCTTGCGAATTTCAGTTCCGCTTGTCAGGCATATCTTGCAACGATCAATGAAACAGACATAAAGATCCTGACTGGCAAACGCCTGACCGCTGTCCATGAAAACAATGTCATTCTGACCGATCGATGGGGTAATGAAACAACGGTTCCGGCTGACAGTGTAGTCATCGCCGCCGGTTTTACCAGCCAGAATGAACTGAGCGATAAACTGGAAGAAAATACAGATATGCAGGTATTCAATGTTGGAGACAGCAAACGCATTCGTCAGATCTATGACGCAATCCATGAAGGATTTATTGCTGCAAGACAGATTTAACACCATTGCGCCCACTCTGTCTTTCTTGATCAAATCCAACTATAAACGACCGTCGGATGAATATTCCGGCGGTCGATAGCTTTTTCACGATTTATTCAGGTTTCCTTTTCTTTTTTAGATTTATTATCTTTCTTTTCCGTACAGACAAAGCTGCCAGCTATAACCCCGCCAGGTACAGCCCTAACTCTCTTCCAAGAGTCTGGGCAATTCCAATGCTTTGTCCGGGCAGTGATGTTGTATACTGTACACCAAATCGCCTTCCACTGCAGTTACCTGTAGCATATAAACCGGGAATTGGTTCAAAATCACGGTTTAAGACCTGCTGATGTTCATCGATCTCCAGTCCGCTGACTGTTACCAGTATTTTTAAAGACTGGCCACCTGGTCTGTGGCTGTCTTTTATTATACCGCTTCACTTCTTTTAGGAAATCTTACTCTGTCTCCATCTGCTCTTTCCGCTTTCTTTCTTCAAATTCTTCTTTCATTTTCTGAAGAAATTCCGGGTGTTCCAGAATATCCATACAGGTTCCGGCTAAGATCTCAGAGCCGGAGCGCAGGGCTTCGTGGGCTTTTTGGGTTTTTCCGGCTTCCAGATATTCTTTGGAATGGGCTGCAGTTCCTTCTGGTACAAAGGCAGTGCGGATACAGCAGCCTGGTACTTCATACATGACATTTCCAAAATCGGTGGAACCTGTTTTTTCTCTTGGGCCTGTGATCTGGGGGGCCTGGAAGAAATGGGCATTTTCCATGATCAGGTCATTTAATGTTACACAGGGGATCTTTGCCTTAAACGGATAGCTGCGCTCAAGATCGCAGGTGGTTCCCGTCATCAGGCATGCACCTTTGATAATATCTTTAAACCGGGGAACGATCACATTTTCCAGATAATCGGTGCTGTAAGAACGCAGTGTATACTCTGCTTTTGCCCGTCCCGGAACAATATTGGATGGACCGCCTGCATCCAGAATTGTATAATGCATCCGTGAGTCTTCTAATACATGCTCACGCATAAATTCAATGGCCTGGAAAGAGAGAAGAGCTGCGTCGAAAGCACTCTTTCCCTTATGTGGGCTCATAGCTGCATGGCTTTCTACCCCGTGAAAAGTCACATAGAAGCACTCCAGTGCCATGCATCGCAGATCAACACAGGTTGAAGGCGCTGCATGCATCATCAGTGCAATATCTATATCCTTAAAACAGCCCTTTTCCTGCATAATGATCTTGCCGCCAATGGTTTCTTCTGCAGGTGTACCATATATAACGATCTTATAAGGCTGGTCTTTGCAGGTATCGCGTAGTGCCAGGGCAGCACCGATCACAGATGGCCCCTGCATATGGTGTCCGCATGCATGTCCAATATCTTTCAGGGCATCATATTCTGCCAGAAGGCCAAAAGATGGTCCTCCCTGTCCCTGCTCATAAACAGCCCGAAATGCGGTTGGAAGTCCTGCGATCCCTTTTTCTACCTGAAATCCCATTTTTTCCAGATAATCAGTCAAAAGACCGGCTGATCTTACCTCTTCCATTCCCGGTTCTGCAAGATCATATATTTCATCTGTTATCTTGACCAGTTCCGGCAAATACTGGTCAACCGCCTGTTTTATGACTTCTTTTTTCATGTATATACTCCTGTTAAAATTCCTGTTCTATTTGTTTCTGTAATTTTCTCAGTTCCGTTACCATTCGATTTCTCTGGCGTATAAATGTGGTATGGTAAAACAGTTCCCAGTCTTTCGGACCTTTTTGAAAGTTCCCTTTTGCTGATGCGCCAAGTAAATGTAACGGACCGTATGCAAAGGAGGTATCCTGTTCATATGCAGATCCGGAAGAATGCATGAGACGGCTGATTACTCCGCCTGTTATCCTGCAGAGGCGGTTGTGATCTTCTAAGTGTATTGGTTCACCTTTCTCCTGTTCTTCTGTGTTCCATTTTTTCTCCAGATCCACGCATAACTGGATCACTGTTTTTAACTGCTTCTGTATTTTCTCAATTTCTTCCCCATACTTAGAAGAATTTTTTAACGGTTCCAGATACCCATTCCATGTATGAAAGTATTCAGAAAAATCTGCAGGAAGCATTTCTTCATTTAAAAGTCCGCATAAGAGAGAACGAACCACTGCCCCATCCCGCATCAAACCATCAAAATCGATCTTGTCAAAGGTATCTTCCGCTGTATGCCACCAGTACACACCAGGTCCAGGTGCATCTGACTGTTTTCTTTCTTTTCTTGCTTCATATCTTGGATTGATATGATAAGGGATCTCTGCTCCCCAGAAAGACTGATCCGCACCGCGGCCAATCCGTCCGATCTGAATCTCTGCCAGTGGATCTGCTTCCATTACATGTTCTTTCAGCCATTTTGTTCCTTCCAAACCGGCGGTCCGGATGGCAAGGGTATGGTCCGCGCCTTTTGAACCAAGAAGATCCAGATTTACATGGGCAATACAGTTTTCATATAATTCATCCCAGTGGTGATCACAGTACCAGGTTGAACCCATATACCGTCCATTGGAATGCCCCGGCCACCAGGCAATTTTTAAAGAATAGGCAAGCTGTTCCTTCCTATCCTGGAAATATCTGACAAGTTCCAGAGCCAGTGCATTGGCAGTACAGTTGTCAAAAGCACCTCTGTACCAGGTATCATAATGGCAGGAAAGCAGGACAAAATCCTTTTTTCTGCCTGGAATATCTGCTATGGGAAGCTGCACGCTGCGTACTCCAGTATCTACCTGGCTGTCCAGATCGGCATAGAGGATCTGTCCATTTTTCCGGGCATTTTCCAGTTTCTGGATCAGATACTCTCCTTTCGGACCAGATATCGCCACCACCGGCATCTTAAGCTGAAACAGGGACGAGTCCATATCCGGTGTTCCCCAGACAGGACTGACTGTATCCTCATGGATCACATCTTCTCCGGAAGTCCAGATCTGGATCCATCCGGCAGCTCCATACTGTTCCAGTATTTTTGCATACCGCTCATCATAACCATATCCCAACACCAGCTTTCCGGAAACATTTTCTAAAAACTGCTTCTGTCTGTCCATAGAAACTGCTTCTCTGGTTCCAGGATCATACACCAGGGGAACATGAAGGGATTTTCCTGTACTTTCAGAAAAAGATCTGGGACGACTGGGAATTTCTTTTCCATCTACGGTCAAAACACTTTTTACCGGATTACTTAAATAAGCAGGAAATGTTTCTGTATGGCAGGAGACTCCGTATTTTTTTAATACGTCTGAAATATAGGCAACTGCCTGAAGTGCTTCCGGTTCTCCTGTCAGTTTATCAAAGGAACACAAATATTCCAGATGTTTTTTTAACCGTTCTTTCTCTTCCATTTTTATTTTCCCTCCTGTTACCGTTATCTGGTTCCGTTATTTCCCAACTGTTTATTAATAACCAATTCCAATGGCGCCCAGCATAAACAGGCAGCCTGCAAATGTCCAGATCAAAAACAAAGGCATCATAAATTTCAGCCACTTTGCATAAGGGATCTTGGAAACGATCAGATATCCCATTAATGCAGAGGAAGTTGGCAGAACAGAGTTGGAAAATCCATCACCTAACTGGAATGCAAGAACAGCTGTCTGTCTGGTAATTCCGATCAGATCTGCTACAGGTACCATTAACGGCATGGTAACAGCTGCCTGTCCGGTACCGGATGTGATGACGCAGTTTACCAGTGACTGTGCTAAAAACATTCCCACAGCCTTTAAGGACTGAGGCATTGTATTTACAAGACTTGCAATGGCATGAACGATGGTATCTAAGATCAGGGCATCTGAAAGTGCCATTTCCACGCCGCGGGCAATACCGACGATCAGGGCGCCTACTACAATTCCCTTCGCTCCGGCCCCAAAGGTAGAAGCGATCTTATTCGGACTGTAACGGTTAATAATGCCGCAGACAACTCCCATGGTAATAAAGATCGCTGACATTTCTTCAAAATACCAGTCCAGTTTACTTAAACCATAGATCAGGGCGGCAAAACCTACCACGATCACTCCCAGTGTAAGACCGTGTGTCAGAGTCATTGCCTCATCTTTATCATCAAAAACAAATTCATTGTCATCTGGTTCCCCATAGATAATGCTCTTGGCAGGGTCTGCTTTTACACGTTTTGCATACCAGGTAATATAAACCGTATTAATGACCAGCAATACTACAAGGATAAATAATCTGTATCCCATACCGGAAAACATGGGGATTTCCGCAATATCCTGGGCAACACCAACATTAAATGGATTTAAGATACCAGCAGTAAAACCGGAAGCCGCACCCATAGCGATCATAGCTGTACCTGTTACTTTATCCAGTCCCAGTGAAGTGGCCAGAGCAATTCCGATCGGTACAAAGATCATAACTTCCGTTGACATTCCCATGGTTGCGCCAAAAATGGAAAACAGTACCAGAAAAGCCGGGATAACAAAAAATTCTCTTCCCTTAAATGCTTTTGACATTTTTTTGCATAAAACAGTCAGCACCCCTGTGGAGGTAATGATCTCAAAAGAACCTCCGATGATCAGGATAAAGGTTACTGTACTTGCTGCTTTAACGATCGCCCGGTAGATTAATGAAGGGATTGAAAAAAAGCTTACCGGGGCTGACTCTACATAGTGGAAACTGCCTGCTTCAACAAGGGTTCTTCCTGTTGCCTCATCTGCATACCGGGTATACTCTCCTGCCGGTACAACATAGGTTGCTGCTACTGCGATCAGGATCAGCACTACAAGGATAACAAATGTATGCGGAGCCTGAAACGACCTTTTTTCTTTTGTCTTTTCCATAATTCATGCCCTTTCTTGATAATTTTTATTTCTTAAACTATAATGAATAAATAAAATTAAATCAAGTTTAATATTTTTAATATTTCATTTAATATTATTTATTTTTATGCATAGTATACAAATATTTATACATCGGAGGGAAAAACTATGGATATGAAGGAACAGGTTTACATGCTTGCTATTGAAAAATATAAAGGAATAAAAGATGCAGCCCAGTCTCTGCATATTTCCCCGCCTGCACTGAGTATTTTTTTAAGTAATCTGGAAGAACGCAGCGGTGTGCATTTTTTTGACCGGATCGGGAAACAGTTTATACCTACCCAGGCGGGAAAAATTTATCTGGAACATGCAAGAAAAATGATAAACATACGAGATGATTATGAAGACGAATTAAAGAAATATATACACGGTTCCTCTGGAACGATCCGCTTTGGGATCCACCCAAGACGGACTCTTTATCTTCTATCCCAGGTTCTGCCACGTTTCTCTGCCAGGTATCCGGATGTGGAGCTGATTCCTTATGAAGCTTCTTCGGAGCGTATGGTAGAACTTCTCTTAAATGGGGAACTGGACTTTGCCATTATCAATCTCACCTCGGATCATCCGCTTTTAGAATACCACTTATTATATGAGGACTATATGGTTGCGGTTGTAGCTGCCGATCACCCGGTCTGTAAAAAAATGGGACCCTCTTCCACTGATGATGATCCTGTATTGATCGATCTGAAAGAATTTAACGGTGAACGTTTTATTCTCCAGAAACCGGAGCAGTCTTCCAGACATTATACAGATCTGGCAATTGCCCATGATCACGCAGAACCCGGAAGCATTTTTCTTTTGGAAAATCTGGAGTCTTCTGCCCAGTTAGCAGCAGAGGGTTATGGAATTTCCTTTAATTTTTACCAGTATATGAGACGTTTCCATTATCCAAAACCAGTACGCTGTTTTCGGATCGGAGGTTCCACTGAAAAAACCATATATTCTATTGTTACATTGAAAGGAAAACATACCATTGCCCCGATGCAGGAACTGATCGGACTCATCAAGCAGTTTGCTTAAAATCGTTAAGCAGATGGATCGGGTATAAACTACCAAAAAGGAGCCGCCAGGGGGCGACTCCTTTTGATATGCATGTGCAGCAACCATTCGGTTGTCAATAATCCGCAAAAACGGATCAACTACAGCATAATATACTTCAATATAAATAATACTGCCAGAATATAAAGCAGTGGACTGATCTTCTTCTCTTTTGCCTTACCGCATACCAGGTTGATCACTACATAGGAGATAATTCCCATAGAGATACCTTCGGAAATGCTGTACATGAAAGGCATTGCGATAATACCGATATATGCAGGAATGGACTCGGTATAATCATTAAAGTCAATCTTCAGGATAGAGGAGATCATTAAAAATCCTACTACGATCAGCGCCGGTGCAGTTGCAAAGGACGGGATCGCAAGGAAGATCGGTGATAAGAACAGAGACAGTCCAAAAAGGATTGCTGCTACCGCAGCGGTCAGTCCGGTTCTTCCGCCTTCTGCTACACCAGAAGCACTTTCTACGAAAGTAGTTACTGTAGAAGTACCAAACATAGCACCTACAGTAGTACCAACTGCATCAGATAAAAGGGCACCGCGGATCCTTGGAAGCTTTCCGTCTTTGTCCAACATGTCTGCTTTGGAAGCAACACCGATCAGTGTTCCCAGTGTATCAAACAGGTCTACAAACAGGAATGCAAATACAACTGCAAAGAAATCCAGTGAGAACATGCTGCTGAAATCCATCTTCATCAGGGTTGGTGCCATACTTGGGATAGCAATACCATTGGAAAAATCTGGGAGCAGACTATAGGCTCCTGCTTCTGGATTTACCTGATAGATACCTGCTAACTGGCAGATGATACCTAAGATCCAGGTTGCAAGGATACCCCAGAGGATACCGCCTTTTACCTGTTTTACCAGTAAAACAGCTGTGATCAGGATACCGATCAGTGCTAACAGAACAGTGATGCCCTCTGTGGAGAATGTACCATTCTGAACAGATGCCTTAAAGGAATAAAGACCTACCAGCGTAGCACCGTCTACTACGATCTTTGCGTTCTGTAAACCGATAAAAGCGATGAAAAGACCGATACCAGCGGATACAGAGTGCTTTAATGTCATAGGAATGGCATTAAAGATCTTCTCACGTACATTGGTCAGTGACAGAAGGATGAAAATGATACCTTCTGCAAATACGGCTGTTAAAGCCATTTCCCATGAGTATCCCATCTGTAAAACTACGGTATAAGCAAAGTAAGCGTTTAAGCCCATACCTGGTGCAAGTACAAATGGGTAGTTTGCCATAAATGCCATACATAAAGTAGCAAACAAAGCTGACACTGCGGTGGCTGTAAAGACTGCACCGCTGTCCATACCGGTAGCGCCTAAGATACCCGGGTTAACAGCCAGGATATAGGCCATAGTCATAAAGGTGGTGATTCCTGCTAACACCTCTGTTTTGACGTCTGTGTGGTTCTCCTTCAGGTGAAACAATTTTTCCAGACTCATAAAAAATCCTCCTTCTCATGTATTGATCTCTGATAACTACCAGAAACCTGTTCTTCTTCCTGGCATTTTTTAGAAGTCCCCTGCCTCCTTTCCCCCGATTGCCAGAAATCCAAACGTTTTTATACATGCATTTTAGCACTTTTTTAATGTTTTGTATATACAAAATAAAATTTTAAATTGCCAAAGAGAAAATCTTATTGTATAAATCTGATTTTTTTGTCTATTAATCTACATTTTTTCCTACTGCAAAACTTTTTACAATCTCTGTAAGAATGTTGACCGTCTGTTCCATAGACTCCACACATACATATTCATATTTTCCGTGATAATTATGTCCGCCTGTGCAAAGGTTGGGACACGGAAGTCCCATGTAGGACAGTCTGGCGCCGTCTGTTCCGCCACGTACCGGGGAAATAACCGGAGTAACTCCATTTTTTCTCATAGCATTTTCTGCAATGTGGATCAGTTCCATATGTGGCTCTATCTTCTCTTTCATGTTGTAATAGGAGTCTTTTACAACAGCAGTTACTGTACCGGCCCCATATTTTGAATTTAAAAACTCTGCTGCTTTTTCAAAAAATGCCTTCTTCTGTTCAAATTTCTCCCTGTCATGGTCACGGATGATATATGCCATCTGGGCGCCTTCCACATCACCTTCCATATGGTCTAAGTGATAAAAACCTTCGTAGCCTTCTGTATACATAGGATTTTCAAATGCTGGAAGCAGTGCCTGGAATTCCATAGCGATCAGCAGGGCATTTTTCATCTTTCCCTTGGCGCTTCCCGGATGGATGCCTTTTCCCTGGATGGTCACATGGCCGGAAGCTGCATTAAAGTTTTCATATTCCAGCTCCCCTAAAGCACCTCCATCTACTGTATAAGCGGCCTCTGCCCCAAAGCCTTCTACATCAAAGAAATCTGCTCCTCTTCCCACTTCCTCATCTGGTGTAAAGGCAATGCAGATCCTGCCATGTTTCTCTTCCGGATGGCTTAAAAACCAGGCTGCCATGGTCATGATCTCTGCCACACCTGCTTTATCATCTGCTCCTAACAATGTAGTGCCGTCTGTAGTGATCAGTGTTTTTCCTTTATAATTTTTCATTTCCGGGAAATCGGAAGTAAGAAGCCAGATATCTTTTTCTTTGTTTAAACAGATATCACCGCCATCATAATTTTCCACAAACTGAGGCTTTACGTCTTTACCAGAAAGAGCCGGTGATGTATCCATATGGGCAATGAAACCTAAAGAAGTAATCTTTTCCTCTGTATTTGCCGGGATCTCGCCATAAATATATCCATGCTCGTCCATGCGCACATTGGCAACACCCATTTCCTTTAACTCAGTAGTCAGAAGTTTTCCAAGTTCTAACTGCTTTGTTGTACTTGGAACCTGTTCGCCCTCTTCTTTTGACTGGGTATCGTAGGAAATATAGCGTAAAAAACGTTCTGTAACAGAATTTTCTATTATTTTCATTTCATCGTCCTCCAAAATCATATTTATTAAGATAATTTTACCACGGATCCGCTCATTATGCAAAAAGGACAGCCGGTCTTTCGATCCAGCTGTCCCAAATGAAAGCAATCTGCTTTCGTACATCTTTTGTATATCTTATCTGTTTGCCAGTTCCTCTGTGATCTCTTCCCAGGTAACACCTTTTTCTGCCATTAATACCATCATATGGTACAGGAAATCGGAGATCTCGTATTTTACTTCCTCCGGATCCGGGTTCTTGGCTGCAATAACGATCTCAGTAGCTTCTTCTCCCACTTTCTTTAAGATCTTATCAATTCCCTTATCAAAAAGATAGTTGGTATAAGAACCTTCCTTTGGATGTTTTTTGCGGTCTAAGATCACATTGAAAACGTCCTCAAATACTTTTAATGGATTGGTCTCTTTGTATTCCTTTTCTGCCAGTGTGGTGTAGAAGCAGGAACGGTTGCCTGTGTGGCAGGCTGCGCCGATCTGCTTTACAGTTGCAAGAAGTGTATCATTGTCACAGTCGATCTTTAAGGATTTTACATACTGGAAATGTCCGCTGGTTTCTCCCTTTACCCACTGCGCCTGACGGCTGCGGCTGAAATAGGTCATGCGGCCGGTAGCCAGTGTATTGTTAAATGCCTCTTCATTCATGTAAGCTAACATTAATACTTCATTGGTCTTATAATCCTGAACGATCACAGGGATCAGCCCGTCGCTGTTTAACTTAAAGTCCTTCCAGTCTACGGAAGATTCAAAGGTATCTACGGAAATTCCCGCTGCCTTTAAAGACTGTTTAATGGTCATGGAAGTATCCATGGCATCCTCTGTAAAGGTAAGAACCGCACCGCAGATATTTCCGCAGCCAAAGGCATTTTTCAGGCTTTCTGCTGTGTCCTTGGCATCATCCTTTGCCTGTAAGAAGAATAAAAATGGTGCTTCACTGTCGCTGATAGAAGCCATTTCCAGTAAAGAGGGAACGCTGCCTGCTGTATTAAGAAGCATGACGGATGCACCTGCTGCCTCATAGTCCTTTACATGATCCAGATAAGCATCTGTTGGCAGATAAGCGTAGATCTTCTCTTTTCCAAAGCGGTCAGATGCCTCTCTGATCATATCCACGTTTTCTTCTTTGCTCATGTCTAAAAATACAGCGCTGGCTCCTGCATAAAGGTATTTCTTTACATCTTCCATGCGCTTTACTCTGCCGCCTGCAATGACCGGGGCATCCGCTTCCCTGCAGACCTCTTTGATCACTGCAATGGCAGCCTCATGGTCATCATCTGTTACAGACCAGTCATAGATCAGAATTTCATCCGCTCCGTTATCGCAGCAGTGTTTTGCCATCTGAGGTGCAGCCTGGGTATAGGTTCTCTTTCCGTCCCAGCTGCTGATACGGCCTTCCTGGTAGCCAAAACCTGCGATCAGTTTTTTATTATCCATGTCCATTTACTCCTTGTCCGTTCATTTTTCAAAACGGCGGACTGCCTCTTCCAAGTCCACACGTTTTTCATAAAGAGCTTTTCCCATGATCGCTCCTGAGATCCCTGCATCATAAAGAGCCTGCAGGTCTTCCATACAGGATACGCCGCCGGATGCGATAATGTCAAGTCCTGTTTCTTCCGTCAGCTTCTTTGTTGCCGGGATATTGGGGCCTGAAAGCATGCCGTCTCTGGAAATATCTGTATAAATAATGTGCTTTACGCCATATTCTTTCATTTTCAGGCAGAGATCTGTGGCTGTAACAGTGCTTACCTGCTCCCAGCCCTGGATAGCTACCATGCCGTCCTTGGCGTCAACGCCTGCTGCAATGGCATCTGCACCGAATTTCTCCACCATATCTTTTAAGAACTCCGGCTCTTCTACTGCCTTTGTTCCTATGATCACACGCTTTACGCCTAAAGCAAGCATATTTTTAATGGCTTCCTCAGAACGGATGCCGCCGCCGATCTCTACAGGGATATTCACAGAAGAAACGATTTTTTTAATGGTCTCTTCATTTACAGAACGTCCTGCCAGTGCACCGTCTAAGTCTACCAGATGTAAAAAAGTGGCTCCTTTTTCCTGCCAGAGAGCCGCGATCTCCTCTGGATGCTCCGAATATACCGTAATATCTTTAAATGCACCCTGACGCAGGCGGACACATTTTCCATTTTTCATATCAATTGCCGGATACAGCTGCATGTTTTGTCTCCTTTTCTATTCCTGAATAAATGTTTTTACAGGCTTTTTCTACAGGCTTCCCTTGGTAGATAATACATCTGTAAGCCGGGGATCATAACCGGTTGCTCCGTCTAAAGCTTTCGCAAATGCCTTAAAAGCCGCCTCAATGATGTGGTGATTGTTGCTGCCGGACATCTGGCGCAGATGAAGGTTCATTTCCCCGCCGTAAGATACTGCATAGAAAAACTCCCGCACCATTTCCGTCTCCAGATCACCTACTTTTTCCCGGTCAATGTTTAAGTCATACACCAGATAAGGTCTTCCGCAAAGATCCAGGGCGCAGATGACTAAGGCCTCATCCATGGGAAGGATCTGGGAACCATATCGGCAGATGCCTTTTTTATCCCCTACGGCCTTGCGGATGGCCTGTCCCAGCACAATGCCTGTATCCTCAATGGTATGATGGGTATCCACTTCCAGATCCCCGTCTACTGTAAGATCCAGATCAAAAAAGCCATGGCGGGCAAAGCTGTTTAACATATGGTCAAAAAAGCCGATGCCTGTATGGATATTGGCCTTTCCGCTGCCATCCAGGTTTAAAGTCATGTTTATTTTCGTTTCATTGGTATTTCGTGTGATCTGCGCAATGCGTTCCATATTTCCTACACTCTCCTTTATGCGGACCTTTTTACTCATGTTTTTGGCGAGTCCCAAGGTCAAAAATCCTCCTGCAAGCAAGCTTGCGTCGGATTTCCGACCTTTTGACCCTGGTATCATTCAAATCTGACTCTTACAGAATTTGCATGTGCAGTCAGGTGTTCTGCTTCTGCAAAGTCCTCAATGTCCTTATGAGCCTTTTCAAGGGCTTCTCTGGAATAATAGATAATGCTGGATTTCTTAATAAAATCATCTACACCTAAAGGTGAGAAGAATTTTGCTGTTCCGTTGGTAGGAAGGATGTGGTTTGGTCCTGCAAAATAGTCTCCCAAAGGTTCAGAGCTGTATTCACCGATAAAGATTGCGCCTGCATTGCGGATTTTTGTCATTACCTCAAACGGATTAGCTGTTACTAACTCCAGGTGTTCCGGTGCAATGTTGTTGGCTGTCTCCACTGCCTCATCCATAGTATCCACTACCAGGATATAGCCGTAGTTATCCAGGGATTTCTTGATGATCTCGCTTCTGGATAATACCTGAAGGAAACCATCAACTTCTTTGGAGACCTTCTCAGCCAGTTCCATACTGGTGGTAACTAAAATAGCACTGGCTAATTCATCATGCTCTGCCTGGCTTAACAGGTCAGCTGCCACATATCTTGGATTGGCTGTTTCATCTGCCACTACCAGGATCTCACTTGGTCCTGCAATGCTGTCAATGCTTACATGACCGTATACCGCTTTCTTTGCAAGGGCAACGAAGATATTTCCAGGTCCTACGATCTTGCTGACTCTTGGAATGGACTCAGTGCCGAAAGCAAGGGCTGCAATGGCCTGTGCGCCACCTACTTTATAAACTTCGGTTGCACCAGCCAGATGTGCTGCTGTTAAAGTAACAGGATTTACCTTGCCATCTTTTCCAGGAGGTGTGACCATAACGATACGTTTTACACCAGCTACCTCTGCCGGGATAATGTTCATAAGTACAGAAGAAGGATAAGCAGCTTTGCCGCCAGGTACATACACACCGGCACTCTCCAATGCTGTGATCTTCTGTCCTAAGATCGTGCCGTCCGACTGGGAGTCAAACCAGCTGTTTCTTCTCTGTTTTTCATGGTAACGGCGGATATTTTCCATGGATTTCTTCATTACTTCCAGAAGATGTGGATCAACAGCTTCCATAGCCTCTTTGATCTCTGCCTCTGTTACACGGATGTTGTCTGCATTGATCTCTGCTTTATCAAATTTCTTTGTATAATCAAAAACAGCTGCGTCTCCTTCTGCTTTTACCCGGTCTACGATCTCCTGCACGGTTTCTGTGTATGCATCATAATTATTTGGGTCTCTTTTTAACATATCTGCCAGAATATTTTTCATAGATGCTTCATCTAATTTTACGATCCTCATTTGTCCGCCCTCTCTTTTTCCTTTAAAAGTCCCTGAAAATCTTTAATGATCTTTGTGATCCGTTCATTTTCCGTTTTCATGCTTACCTGATTGACTACCATACGTGCGGAAAGGTCACAGACCTCTTCTAAGACTACCAGTCCGTTTTCTCTTAAGGTAGAACCGGTCTCCACGATATCTACGATCACCTCAGAAAGCCCTACAATCGGTGCCAGCTCAATGGAGCCGTTTAATTTAATGATCTCTACAGTCTGGTATTTCTGGTTGTAGAAATAGTCTTTTGCAATGTGCGGATATTTGGTAGCGACACGGATCAGTTCGTGGTGTTTTAAACGCTCTCTTGCTGACTCCGGTCCGCAGACGCACATCCTGCATTTTCCCATTGCCAGGTCTAAGACCTCATACAGTCTTCTGCCTTCCTCTAAAATGGTGTCACGGCCTACAATACCGATGTCTGCCGCGCCATATTCTACATAAGTAGGAACGTCATTTGCCTTGGCTAAGAAGAAACGGATGCCCAGGTCTTCATTTACAAAGATCAGCTTTCTGGAGTTTTTGTCCTTCATCTCCTCACAGGAAATGCCGATCTGTTCAAACATATCCATTGCCTTGGATGCCAGACGGCCCTTGGCTAATGCTATGGTCAGATATCTCATGCTGCTTTATCTCCTTTTATATCCAATATGCTTTTATGCTTTCTGGATCTTTTATAAGATCTCCCTGACTCCGTATGCAGATACAGGGGTTTCGTCTACATTTCCTGTAAGCATGTCAAAGGCAGTTACTGTATTTCCTGTATCCTTCAGGCAGAGAATGGTGCGAAGACCTCTCTTCTTTGCCATTCCCTTATAATCTTCCAGGCTCTTTCCTTCTTCCATGACCATGGACTGCACCGGAGTACCCTCGGAACGGAAGAAACGGCTTAAACGTACCGCACTTTGTCTGGCTGAGGGCTCATACAGGATCACCGTATTTACTAACTGCACCGGAATGTGGATCTGCTGTCTGGATAAAGCTGCCATCAGCTGGTCTACTACAATGGCGAAACCAACTGCCGGAGTATCTTTTCCAAACTGGACTAACAGTTTATTGTAACGGCCGCCGGTAACAATGTAATCGCCGGTTCCATAGGTATATGCCTTGAAAATGATACCGGTATAATACTGGTAACGGCTTAACATTCCCAGGTCGTAAGATACATAATCAGCCATATGATATTCTTCCAGCAAAGTATGTACCCGCTCCAGCCGCTCAATGGCTGCTAATGCCTGTGGGTTATCTGTTAATGCTTTTGCCTTTTTAATCTGGTTGATACCGCCAAACAGCTCTGGAAGTTTTAAAAACGCTTCTTTTAAGCTTTCTTCCATGTCCTGGTTCTTTAAAAACTCTTCTACGCCAAAGCGGTTCTTGTTTTCAATCAGATCATTTAACTGGGCCTGTGCGTCCTCGTCCAGTCCGGACTGCTGTAACAGGCTTCTGTAAAATGCAACCTCACCTAATTCTACCTGGAACTCTTTTAAACCAGCTGCCTTTAAACAGTCAATGACCATAGCGATCATCTCAGCATCTGCATCTGGTGAGTCATCGCCGATCAGCTCTGCACCTGACTCAGCCCGCTCTTTTAAATAACCCTGATAGCTGGTATTATTTTTAAAAGTGCGCTCCAGGTAGCACAGACGCAGAGGCATATCGTCATCCATAAAATATTTTGCCACACATCTTGCCACTGCTGGGGTCATATCCGGCCGGAGCACCAGCATGTTGTTGTCCCTGTCGAAGAACTTGAACATTTCCTGGGCGCCTACGCTTCCGCGGTCTTCATTAAAAATATCCG
>OGYH01002167.1_pt1 | contig 16286 bp, 12 predicted proteins | sample 1576511 | NCBI WGS metagenome assembly OGYH01 (sample SAMEA3541522, study PRJEB24748) | human gut metagenome | biome: human gut; feature: human-associated habitat; material: faeces | place: China | collected 2012
AATCTTAACAGGAATTCCTGTTTTGGTGGTGACTACTAAAGAGCCAAAAATATTTTTCGCATCTTCAAAGCGGACCATTCTTTTGAACCTATGAAGTGTATATTTTTTGCCTTTATAAGTATAACGCTGTTTCAGCTGCTTTACCATTCCGATCACATCGAGCCCGGTATCCAGAACAGAACGTATCATAGGCTCTGTTGTAAACCAGGTATCCATGAGAAGGTAATCTGCATTTATACCGGACTGTAAAGTTCTCTGGATAAGAAGAACTGCGGCGTCTGTTTTACTCATCATGCTTTCTTTACGAAACTTATAACCATTTGTACGATGATCTATATTTTCAGATATTTCATTGTAACGATTGTTCTTTTTGGCAGAAGAAAGCAGATTGAACCCAACAGGGATAAAACTGTAACCATCAGACCAACCCAATGTAAGCAAAGTAAATCCCTTCTGAAATTTATGTTCTACATGATCGTAAACACGCGCAAGCAGTTCTACAGATTTACTTCGATTCCGCTTTACTACAGAATCATCCAGTACCTTTACCCGTTCTGGTCTGGCAAGAGCATCAAATCTGGAAGTAACTTTAGCTGCAAGGAGCAGAAGAAACTTGCTCCAGTTATAGGAAGTTTCATTGAGAAAACGATAATATGTATTCTTTGAAACAGCCTGATCTTTATGTTTGGAGTTCAGAAAACGAAAGAGATTTCGTCCCTGGAATACAAGCAGCAATAAAAATTGAAATACTTCATATGCAGAAATGCCACAGGATTTTGTAATGTTGGAGTTTCGTAATAATTTTCCAATTTTGAGTTCTTTTAAAGCATTAGAAAATTGATTTTGGGTATTTTCATTTTTATCATTTTGGTATATCATAAGTTCAGCACCTTTTCCTTTGAGAATTTGTTTGTGGTGAACTTATTATATCAAAGATTAGGTGCTATTTTTATGTCAAGATACCAATTATTTTAAAAATTTAGTTGATAAATCAACGGTTTATGCCAATTTTACTGGTGGGAAAGTTGAGTTAGTTATATATATACGATTAAGAAAAAAGGGAAGAAAATGAATACAACATTAATTATTATGGCGGCAGGTATCGGATCAAGATTTGGTGAAGGAATTAAACATTTGGCTCAGGTGGGACCAAATGGAGAAATTATCATGGATTACTCGATTTACGATGCCAAAGAAGCAGGATTTAATAAAGTAGTTTTCATTATTTGAAAGGATATTTTCAAGGAGTTTCAAGAAATTATCGGAGATAGAATAAGAAATCAGATAGATGTCGAATATGTATTTCAGGAGTTAGAAGATCTTCCAGAGGGGTTTAAAGTACCGAAAGGAAGAAAAAAACCATGGGGGACAAGACATGCCCGGGCAAACGCGTTCTGGACTGTTTTACCCACACCGGCTCCTTTGCCTTAAATGCAGCCGTCTCCGGTGCCAAAGAGGTCATCGGCGTGGATGCGTCCGAACTTGCCGTCACACAGGCGCGTGAAAATGCTGAGTTAAACGGTGTTTCCGGCACTACCACCTTTCAGTGCGCGGATGTCTTTGACCTGCTTCCGGAATTAGAGGCAAAAGGTGAGCAATTTGACGTCGTGATCCTCGACCCGCCTGCCTTCACAAAATCCCGCAGCTCGGTCAAAAATGCCATCAAGGGCTACCGCGAGATCAATATTCGCGGTCTGCGTCTGGTAAAGGACGGCGGCTACTTCGCCACCTGCTCCTGCTCCCATTTCATGACGCCGGAGCTCTTCACAAAGGCGATTCAGGAGGCAGCCCGCAGCGCCCACCGCCGCCTGCGCCAGATCGAATACCGCACCCAGGCAGCCGACCATCCGATTCTGTGGGCGGGGGATGAGACGTCCTATTATCTGAAGTTCTACATTTTCCAGGTTGTGGATGAAAAGTAAAATTACAGAATGTTTGTAGGACTATAACCAAGCAATATGAACTGCTATTATAAATCATGAATCTGCAAATCCTCTCAGAGCAATCTGAGGGGATTTGTGTTATACAATTTTCAAGGGAAAACGAAAATAGCCGCCATTACTGCAATAATGACGGCTGTTAATAAAACAGTTGTTTAATTTATTCAGGTAAGCCGCTCCTCTGGCTTTTCCTTTTTTCTATCCCTAATATAACATATCTTTTCATCCAATGCAAGCGAAACCCCCTTTATAGAAATACGAACTCATAAGGGATTACCGCTGCAGCACCATACACCAAACCGGTGCCGACACCATCGAAAGCAGCGTCGTAAATACCACGCACTTCGTCGCAAAGACTTCATCCCCGCCATATTTCGCGGCAAGAATCGCCGTCGTGCTTGCTGCCGGCATCGCTGCCAGCACCACAGAAATCCCCATCACCAGCGTGTCAATATGGAACAGGAGGCAGCCGATCCACACAAGCGCCGGGATCAGGATCAGGCGCACGGCGGCATAGTAGCAGCTGAGTGGCGTGATCATCGTCTTCATATCTGCCTCCGCCAGAACGGTTCCGACAAAAATCATGGAGACTGCCGTGTTTGCCTTGTTTAAGCTATGTACCGTATCTCCCAGGAATCCCGGAATCTGCATCTGCAAAAGCATCAGCACAAAGCCGATGAATACGGAGACAATACACGGATGCGTGCATATCTTTTTAATCAGCGTCTTCCGATCCGGCGCCTTCGTAAAATACGTCATTCCCAGCGACCACATCGCAGTTCTCTGCGGAATCAGGTAAAAAGAGGCGTAGAAAAGCCCCATCGAGCCGAAGATGCCCTCCGCCACCGGATTTCCCAGAATCCCGGCATTGGACGCCATCGTCGCGTATTTGAGGACCTTCTTCTTTTCCTCTCCCACACCCGGGTACAGTACCATATTTAAGATATAACAAGCCACCTGAACCATACACGAGACGAGCAGCGCCTGTGCGCTGCTCTTTAAGATATCCATGCTCAGTTCTACTTCAAATGACTCGATGATACTGCAGGGAAGCGTCACAAAGATGACCAGATCCGCAATGACCCTTTTTCCCTCATCCGTGATAATTCCCTTCTTCTTTAAGAATGCACCCAGAATCATCAGGGAAAATAACATTCCCTGCATCCGGTACAAACCATCTAAATTCAAAGCATTTCCTCCGTTTCACACTCTCTCATCACTCAATGATGATTCCCGCATCCGTCTTACTTCCCGGTGCACTGCTTCCATTCGGAGAACCGCTGCCGGAAGGTTTTTTTCTGTCATTCTCCGTCTCGCCGGTGCCAGAATTTCCGCCCGGAAATGCCGGCGAAGAACCGCCAGACTCTGCCTCACTGCTCTCCCGCACATTTTCCTTTGATGCATGCGTACCGTCCGGACGGCTTTCCTGCTCAGAAACGTCATTCTCCTGTGTTTCCGAAGCATTACCGTTCTCTTTCTCCGACTCGTCGATGCCGCTCCCGGCTTCCTGGCTTTCGTCCGCGCCGCTCTCCTGCGTCGGATCCAGGATGGAAATTGTCGTCGCCTCGGTCGTCTTCGGCAATGCCTTCGTTTCTGCCTGTTTCGTGCCATGAACGCCTGTATCTGATACAATTTTCTGACTGATCGTCCGGACCGTCTCAGTCGGCGTGTATTCCTCATCGCCAAACAGGAAATGATGCAGCTCGATGACATTGCTCTCCAGCGTCTGCGGGATGACGCAGGCACCCTTGCGTCCCATCTTCTTTTCCCTCAACTCCGACGGGAAACCGGTCGTCTCGGTCAGATGATAACGCGTAATATTTCGTCCTATCTTCAACAGATCATTGATCTCGATGCTGGTCGCCACCTGTGGAAATACCGTCTGCACAATATTGTTGATCGTCGCCCAATCTGCTTTTTTCATCTTCTCAAACGCGAGGGAAATAACCTTTCTCTGCCGTTCGGTACGGGCATAGTCCGTATCCATCAGACGGAGACGCCCATATGCAACCGCCTGCACACCGTCCAGATGGTTCATGCCCGCTGATTTAAGCTGGGTCGAAGCGACGCCGGTCGCCTTGACCGTCTCAGAAATGAACGCATTGATATAATAAAACTCTGATTTCGTGATCTCCACGTCAATGCCGCCCAGAATGTTGATCGCATCTGCAACGGCTTTCCAGTTAAAGGTCGCATAATCGTCAATATCGATATCCAGGTTCCTATTGAGCGCCTTGACAACCTGCTCCGGTCCGCCCTGCATATAAGCGGCGTTGATTTTGTTGTAGGTATTCTTGTCGCTGATATTTAAATATGAATCCCGGTACACCGAAACCAGACGTATCTCACCGGTTCCCTGATCGATGTTGCAGAGAATATTGACATCCGAGTTATTGCCCTTTCCGACCGATGAGTTACGGCTATCCACACCGAAAACCGCGATCGTCCAATAACCGCTCATCTGCTCCTGCTTCTCCTCCGAAATCTCGACGTTTTTGATCTCATCCGGGTTCCACGGAAGCCGCTGCATCAGATCCAGACGGCTGCTGATATACGAATATCCCGCAAAGCAGAGAATCCCGATCAGCACTGCAATCTCCAGAAGAATAAACCATATCTTCCGCTTCTTTTTCCGGCGCGCTTTCAATTTAACCGGGTCGGCGTAAATATCCGACCGGTTCATGGTCCGGGTTTTCTCCTGATTCCGGCTCTCCCGGCTGCTGCCAGGCTGCGTCTGTCCCCTCTTTGTCGCTTTCTGACCACTTCGGCTTCTATCTCCGCTCCGGTGGGATCCGTCCTCCCGGCGTTCCGTAAATGAATCCGTGATCAGTGTCAGACCATCGTCTTCCATCTCCGACGGTTTTGCCCGTCGGCTCCGGCGGTGTCCTGACCTATCTCTTTCTTCTTCATATCCCATGTGGTTTTCCTCATCAATACGCGTTTTTATTTATAAAGCCCTTAAAAACCGTCAAAAACATGATTTTAAAATCAAATCCCAGCGTCCAGTTCTCGATGTAATACAGATCATGCTCAATCCGCTTCGTGATCGAGGTATCGCCCCGGTAACCATTGACCTGTGCCCATCCGGTCATTCCCGGACGCACCTGGTGTTTGATCATATAACGCGGAATCTCTTCCTTGAATTTTTCAACGAAAAACGGGCGTTCCGGGCGCGGTCCAACCAGGCTCATATCGCCCTTCAGAACATTAAACAGCTGCGGAAGCTCGTCAATGCTCGTCTTCCGGATAAATCTTCCAATCGGAGTCACACGCGGGTCTCCCGGCGTCGTCCACTGGCTTTTCTCCTTTGCCGCCGACTGTACCGCCATCGAGCGGAACTTATACATCTTAAACGGCTTATTGTGAAGTCCCACCCGCTCCTGACAGAAAATGACCGGTCCCGGCGAAGTCGCCTTTATAAGAATCGCCGTCACCAGCATCACCGGTGAAAACAGGATGAGCGCCATCATGCCGCCGACCAGATCCATCGTCCGCTTCATCGTTGCGTTGAGCAGATTCGTGAGCGGCACATGGCGGATGTGGATCACCGGAAGTCCCTGCAGATCCTCCATAAACGGACGGGTCGGGATAAAGTTATAATAATCCGGGATAAATTTCGTATGCACACCCGATTTTTCACAGCCTGCCACGATTTTTTCCAGTTTTCCATACTCCTGGATGCTCAGGGTGATCGCGATCTCATCCAGCGTATTGAGCGCCAGAATCGTATCCAGATCGTCAATTTTGCCGATCACGCGCACTCCCTTATATTCTTTGCCCCACTCCTCATGGTCATCCAGAATACCGCGGATTTTATAGCCCCACTCCGGGTTGACATTCACACGGTCAATAAATCCTTCCGCTGCCCGGCTGTAACCGACCAGAAGCAGATGCTTCTGGTTATATCCCTTCGACCGCATCGACCGAAGCGCTATCCGCAGGATATTCCGCATCAGAATCTCAGCAAAGAGATTGATGCCAAAAAACAAAAATACCATCGGACGGGAGAAGTTGTGGAAATACTCATTTTTACCGCCCAGGTAAAGCATCAGTGAGATCACCAAAAGACCGATGATGTTCGCCTTAAAAATATTGGCTAACTCCACCCGTCTTCCCTGAACCCGTTTGGGCGTGTAAAGATGAAAAAATGCGTATAAAATCAAATAAAACGGTACAATAAGAACGCCAGCCGCCAGATAGACGACTGCCATTGCGCTCTTATTATGCCCTGTTACATTAAACCACGACGTTCCATTGACGATAAACCACGCAAGTGCGTAGGCGCATGCGATGACACATGCGTCCAGCACTACGTGGAAATGGTTCAGCCGTTTCTGGTTATCTTTTATCATAGTATATCACCTGAATTCAGATTAAGCTCCCGGACCTGCCGGACCGCCGGGGCCTGCTGCATCGCTGTTTCCGGAATCCCCCGGTTCCTGAATCTCTGTGACCGGACTTTTCACACCTGAATTATCCGACGCACCCGGAGAAGTCTTTTCACTGGATGCCGATGTCTCTGCCGCCGTTGTGGTTGTAGATCCCGGTTTTGCAACGGAAGACTTCGTCTCCGATGTGCTGCCTGGTCCGGATAAAGAATCATCCGCCTCGGTTGTCTTATCCGTATGATTTTTCTTGCCGGGAGTCGTCGTTGTTCCTGGTCCCTTACTGCTGTTGCTCTTCGACTCTTCTTCCTCCCAGTCAATCCAGTCTTCATCCGGATCAAAGATCTCGTCCAATCCGATCGAGCTCTCGCTCTCGCCCTTCTTGGTCTCATCCCCGCTCTCGTCATCCGACTCGTCCGAAGCACTCGTCGATGACTTCTTAGCGGCATCCTTCGCCGCTGCCTGCGCGGCAATACGGCTCGCCCGTTTCTTGATAAACGTCTGGGCGCTGACACCCTGATCGACCGGAACATGACCAATCAGCTTCGCATTCGTCGTAAGTCCCGTTACCTGCGCGATATGGTTGCTATACTCCTTGACATTAGACGGAACCTGATAATCTTCCTCATCAAACAGGAACTTATGAAGCTCTTTTACGTTGTACTCCAGTGTCTGCGGGATAACGCAGTCACCGATCTTTCCAACATCCTGCTCACCTCTGGCTGCCGGGAATCCCGCGGTCTCACCAATATGGAACTTCGCGATATTGCGTGCCAGCGGAATCAAATCCGTAATATCAACATTGGTTGCAAGCTGCGGCATGATCGTCTGAATCAGACAGTTGAGTGTCGCCCAGTCTGCATTTTTTGCCTTATCAAAGGCTTTCTGAAGAATAATTCTCTGACGCTCGGTACGCGCATAGTCCGTATCTGAATAACGGATACGTCCGTATGCAACTGCCTGGATACCATCCAGATGTACATTGCCCGCATGGGTCAGCTGATGAGAACCGATACCAGTCTCCTTTACGGTCTCCGTGATGAAGGCATTGATCCAGGAGAACTCTGCATCGCTCAGCTCGACATCTACACCGCCCAGAATGTTGATGGCATCCGCAACCGCTTTCCAGTTGAACGTCGCATACTGGGTAATGTTAAGACCCAGGTTCTTATTCAGCGCCTTAACTGCCTGCTCCGGACCGCCCTGTGCGTAAGCGGCGTTGATCTTATTATAAGAGTTTTTATCGTTGATATTCAGATAACTGTCCCGGAATACCGATACAAGGCGGATCTCACCCGTCTCCAGATTGATATTGGCAATCATGTTGACATCCGCGTTCGTACCTTTTCCGACATTCATCTGCCCGTGCTCACTTCGCGAATCGACACCGAAGCACGCCACGGTCATGTAGCCCTTCATATCATCGATCTGTTCCTGGGACAGGTTGACGTTCTTAACCTGGTCCTCGTTGAAATCAATCTTCTGCATAGAACCGAAGGTTCTGTGATACATATACCAGAACGCACCGCCCAGAATCATCAATATAATCACGACAATCTCCGCCGCAATGATCATATGCTTTCTGTGGCGCGCCGATTTACGGTAATGGCTGCCGCGGCGTCCCGAACTCTTTTTTCCACTTCCAGCGCTCTTAGGACCGCTGTAGCCGGAACGTACTGAACTGCTGCCCGCCTCACCTTTTCTCTGGCTATTTTCGACTGTACTGCTGACTCTTCTGCGGCTGGTGCCGGAAGCAGAACTGCCGCGCGAAGAATACCCTGCCTGACTGGCACGGCTGCTTCTGCCCTCGCGGCGCGCCCTCATGCGCTCCAGCTCATCATCCTCATAATTCATAAGCTACCTCATCTTTCACTTGCTTGCTGCCGCTCAGACATTGTCTGATAAGCAGCCTTTCTCCGTGTTGCATCTGCTAAACCATGACCGTTCACACATCGCGCAAACTCTAAGTTACTGTCCACTCATACGCGCCCAGTCACAACTCTAACCTTTTCCTCACGATTTATCAGATGCTGCTTTTTTCTCGATCTGTCTCACAGCAAATTCATAGACATAGAGAAATGTCCCGGCTAAAAGTTCCAGCTCTATCGCCAGATAATTTTTAAGCCGTTCCGGGCGGTACGCCACTTTTTTACACTTCTTTGCCGTCCGTATGCCTTCTTTCAGACCTTCCAGATAATCTTTTCCAAACCCGAGTTTCCTGAAAAATGAATATTTCACGAAAATCCCCGCTGCGATCGGAATCGCATTTATGATAAGCTGTAAGCACGGCATATTTTTATAATTCAGATACACATTGTTGCGTGCCGCCAGCTTAACCTTGAATGAATTGTACTTGGAACCGCTGGTTCCGCTTCCGACGTGCCATACCAGCGCCGCCGGGCAGTATATATTGTCATAACCCGCAATCCGGGCTCTATAACCCACATCAATATCTTCCAGATAGGCAAAATGCATCTCATCGAAATAGCCTATCTCCTCAAATACCTCTCTCCTGTAGATCGCTGCGCCCGCGCACGCCGAGAATACCCGGCTTGAACGGCGGTAATGCGTAAGATCCCGTCCCACGCCGCGCTGGTACGCCCAGCCAAGCAGGGAATACATATCGCCTGCATCATCCAGCCTGTCCGGATGGTACATCTGGATCATCCGGCTGCTGACGGAAAAGATGCGCTCCGACTGACCGATCGCACGCACCATCTCCGCCACGAAATACTCGTCCACCCGGACGTCATTATTTAAAAGCAGCACATACGGTGTGTCTGCCGCCTTGATTCCGACGTTGACTGCGCCGGAAAATCCCGTGTTTTCCGGCAGGAAAATCGTATCGATCTGATGTTCCTTCAGCCACTCCACGCTTCCGTCCGTCGAACCGTTGTCCACCACCAGCGTCCGGAAATTCGGATACGTCTGTGCATTCAGTGAACGGATGCATTCGTCCATAAACTTTAACCCATTATAATTGGGAATAATAATTGTCGTTGTAATCTCCATCCCGGGTTATACCTCCAGATGATACGGTTCTCCGATTTTCTCTTTTTTCAGATCCCTGAGGGCGAAATTGGACTTCCGCAGCGTCAGGTTCGGATTGTAGTAAGGATCTCCATCTTTAAGGATCTCCGGCCAGCGCTCCGAGAAAATCTTGATCTCCCGGTTAAAACGCGCCACCTTCTCCGGCGTATCCTCCAGTCCTCTTGACTTCGACTCATAATGATACAGCAATGCGTACGGATTGTAAACCACTAAATGATTTGATACCCGCACTTTCATGCAATAATCGATATCGTTAAATGCGACCGCCAGCTTCTCCGTAAAGCCGCCGACCTCATCAAAGAGCGCTTTCTTTGTCATCAGGCACGCCGCCGTCACAGCGCTGTAATCCTGTGTACTCATCGCACGGTGGAAATAGCTGTTTTCCGCCTTATGAAGCCCGATAAACGTATGCCCTGCGATGCCGCCGAAACCAACCACGACGCCCGCATGCTGGATCGTATCATCCTGATAGAGCAGTCTCGCGCCAACGGCGCCGACGTCCTCCCGCTGGCACAGTCCCAGCATCTCCTCGATGAAATTCTCCGCAATCAGCTCGGTATCATTATTTAAAAACAGCAGATATTCGCCCTTTGCGAAGGTCACGCCGAAGTTGTTGATCGCCGAATAGTTAAACTCGCGCTCCCAGGTTACCACATGGACATTGGAAAATTCCTTCTGAATCTTTTCATAGTATTCAAAGGTTTCCTTCTCCGTGCTGTTGTTCTCTACAATGATAAACTCAACATTGCGGTACGTTGCCCGCGTCTCAATCGCCCGCAGGCATAGATCCAGATCCGTATGGTGATCCTTGTTCGGAATGATGATCGATACCAGCGGTTCCCCCTGAATTTTATATACAGAGTGATAAATGCCGTAGTCCACACCTTTTTCCACGCGCTCCGCCTCGATACCGACGCGTTTATAATGATCCATGATCGCGCGCGCACCCGCATCAAATGCGTACAGCTTGCTCTCCGGGTTGCTCGCTGTCGAATCCTTGTGGCAGCGCCAGTGATACAGCACCTTCGGGATATGGCGGATCTCCTTCGCCTTCTCCGTACAACGGAAAATGAAGTCATAATCCTGCGCCCCGTCGTATTCCTGACGGAACCCGCCCACCTGCGCTGCCAGATCGTGGCTGACGACAAACAGATGGCAGATATAGTTGACGCTGCAGAGCAGATCGATATTGAAATCCGGCTTAAAATGCGGATCAAACAAAGCGCCGCCGTCCATATCCAGCTTATCCTCATCGGAATAGATCACATCGCAGTCCGGATGCCCGTTGATGGTCTTTGCCACCTCATAGAGCGCATGCTCCGGGATGGTGTCGTCATGGTCGGCCAGAATGATGAAATCTCCCTTCGCCATCCGGAGGGCCGCGTTGGTGTTGCCGGAAATACCAAGATTATCTCCCAGCTCCAACACATGGAAGCGGCTGTCCTTTCTGGTGTACTCTGCCATGACGCGGCTCACAATCGCGCCCTCACCCTTCGGGCTTCCGTTGGCCACGCATACCTCCCAGTTTCTGTAGGTCTGGGCCAGAATGGAGTCCAGCATCTCCCGCAGATATTTCTCCGGTGTCCTGTAGGCCGGAATGACGATGGATAACAGCGGCTCATACGAAAACCTTGTCTCCCGCTGGGCGACTAGCTCCTCCTCCTTCGGACGGGTCAGCTCATACCACTCGCCATAGTCATAGTCGTTGTCCAGCCCCTGCAGCTTGTGGCGGGATTTTAAGAGCAGAGCCTTTAAGCCGTGCTTCTTTCCAAACTCCAGTGCCACATGCACCGTCTCCATATTCATGAGATCTCTGATCTTTTCCATGCGCTTGTGCGCCACGCTGGCGCGCTTTGCGATCAGCTCCTCATTGTATTTCACCCGGGCGGTCCTGCCGTCGCAGCGGATGACCAGCCAGTAATCCGCGCCGCGCTCATATGGGAACTGAATGTCAAAGCCATAATCCCGGTCATAGACCTGCTTGTAATAGATCTGGCTCACATCGTCCCGACGAGTTGCCACGCATTTGATCTCCAGCGGCTTTTTGTTCTGGTCCAGGACCTCAAATTCCGCTTTGGACTCCGGTGTTTTTCCGATGACCCATCCGTTTAACTGAATGGAATTTTCCCGGATCCTTACCACATCAATCTTGTATTTCATGAAATTATTTCTCCTCGAAGTTCAGACGTTCTTCTTCCACAACAAGCGGACGGTGCATCACACGCTGGTTGATGGAAAGGACATACTCGCCCACCATACCGATAAAAAAGATCTGCACCGATCCCAGAAACAGCATTCCGATGAGCATCGGCGCCATGCCTGCCGGAAAACGGTCCCACCAGATCAGCTTCATGACCAGGTAAACGATGGCTACCACCATGCTTAAGAAGGCGCTGATGGCCCCCACAAAGGTTGCCAGGCGCAGACCTGCCTTCGTATAGGAGGTCACACTGAGCATGGCCGCATCGTACAGACGGTAGAAATTGTTGTGGGTCTTTCCTGCCCGGCGTTTCGGCTGCTCGTAAGGGATTTCCTTGCGCTTATAGCCAAGCTCTGCCACGATGCCCCGCAGAAACGGAGTCGGGTCATCCAGGTTCCGTAAAACCTCAATAAAGTCTCGGTCATAAAGCCCGGAGCCGGTAAAATGCTCGATCTGCTCCACGTCAGACAGCCGCTTGAGGGTCTTATAATAAAAGCTTCTGAGGGCATACATGATCTTGTTTTCCTTGCTGCTGGTCTTAATGCCGATGACGATCTTGTAGCCCTCCTCCCAGGCCTTCACATATTTCGGGATCATATCCACCGGATCCTGGAAATCTGCCACCATCTCAATGACGCAGTCTCCGGTCACCTGCAGCATGCCGTAATACGGAGAATTGAACTGTCCGAAATTGCGGGCGTTGAAAATTGCCTTGATCTTCGGGTTCTCTGCGCAGAGCCTGCGCAGGATCGGGCGGGTTTCATCGGTTGAATCATTGTCGATGAACACCAACTCGTAGTCGTACTGAGGCAGATCCCGTGTCAGGGTCTCCAGCACTGCCTTGCTGATGGCCTCTACATTTTCCTGTTCATTGTAGCAGGGGATCAGCACACTGATCTTTTTCATAATCATTTCCTTCCAAAGTTGTATATTGTTTTCTTATCCAAGCATCCGCCGGATCCCCTCCGCAAAGGAGATCTGCTCCTTCCAGGTTCCACCGGTCAGCCTCCTGAGGTTTTCATTGACCGGACAGATGGAGAGTGCCCCCTCCTTCGCCTGGACAAAGCTTCCGTATTCCAGATTTCCATTTCCACCGCAGAGACTGTGGATCTCCTCCACAAAATCCCGCAGCACCCGGGTATCCTCCGAAGCCACGTTCACCGCATGGCACTCGCCCCGGTGGCTGTCGCTGTAACGGTACAGCTCCACCACAGCGCGGGAGGCATCCTCAATGTCCATAAAATTCCAGCGGTGGCGGCAGGCGCTTAAGGAGACGGTCTTTCCCTCCGGCAGCTCCCGGGTCAGCGTGGAAATGATGGACCACGGATGATCTCCTTTTCCGTAAACACTGAAAAACCGCAGATGATAGTAAGTCAGCTGCAGCTCCCGGCATAACTGCTTCGCCTGTTCAAAGAAAGCCAGCTTTGCCTTTCCGTATTCATTGACCGGATGGCAGTCCATGGACTCCTCCATGGTGCCGTCGGCCGTGATCCCGTACTCCACACGGGAGCCGGCATCCATAAACACCTGACATCCCAGAAGTCCTGCCGCCTCCATGCAGCGCAGGGAGCCGTCAATGTTTAACTTCTGTACCGCGGGAGAATCGATCTCCTGGCGGTTCACGCCGCGCCACGCAAAATGTAAAAACGCGTCGGCATGGCCGATCTGCGGCACACACTCCACCGCCTGATCCATCTGTGCCGGGATCCGGTGCAGATGCTCATGAACCGGAAGACAGTCTGTTTTCTGAGACTCCGGGCGCACCAGGCAGTATACCTCTGCGCCTGCCTCCAGAAAACGCTTCGCCACATGGCTTCCGATAAAACCGGTGGCTCCGGTCATCACGATCCGTTTCCCTGAAAGCTCTGTCATAGTTCCTCCATCCCTGCGTCCTCTCCGCGGCCTGGATCTGCCGCAGAGCTCCGCCTGTGCTTCTATAAGTGTTCGATCCGGTTGGTGCGGAGTGTCATAATCTCCACCTTTCCGCCGAACCTTGTCTTTATGATTCCCGCAATCTCATCGGTATAACCCGGTGCCACAATGAGCACCGCATCCACCGGTTCCTCAAAATAATGATCCGGCGGCACGATCGGCACATGGGAGGCCGGCGCAAACCGCCCCTGCTTAAATGGGGCAGAATCAATGATATAGGCCAGATGCTTTCCAAGCTCCGAAGTCGATGCCAGGGTAAAGCCCTGATGGCTGGCACCCCACATGGCAAGACGTTTGCCTTCCCGGGCCAGACGCCCGGTCAGAGCGCGCACCTCGGCAGTTACAATCTCATGGCCTTCCATCAGAGGGGCGATGATGCCGGCATCTGCTCTGGCACAATCTGCCACAGCTTTCCGGTCATCCGCACTTTCGGCAGATGCCTCTGGCATTGCCGTCTTGCGCACGATCATGGACAGGGTATCGCGGTTGATCATCTCCTCCTCGAGCACCGCAAAGCCGCAGTGGTTCAGCAGCGCCCGCAGCGTATCGAAGGTGTAATAGGCAATGTGGTCCCGGATCAGCTCGTAATAGCTGCCCTTCTCCAGGATATATTCCAGGCTCGGCACCGTCACAAGTCCCATGCCGTCCTCTGCCAGATTGTTCCAGATGGCCTTCAGCATGATATCCGGTCTTGGCTGATGCTCTAAAAAGTTAAAGGATAAAAATACATCAAAGGGCTTCTCCGGCACACTCCAGCCGCTCTCCGGCAGCATGGAGGCCTCCGGGGAATGACCGAAATGCTGATCCTCCCGCTCCGGAAATTCTCTCCAGACATGAAGTCCCTCCTTCTGCGCAGTCTCCACCAGATCTGCTCTGTGCTCCATTCCGTAGATTTCCACCGGAAACTCCTGCAAGAATTTCAGGAACTCTCCCCGTCCGCAGCCGGCCTCAAAAAACGTTTTCCCCTCCAGATGGTAGGTCTCGATCAGGTGACGGTACTGTGCCGTGCGCAGCTCCCGCATGGTAGAAGACCCGCCGCCTGCCCGGATCACATCCCGGTAATAGGGCACCGGATCACAGTCAAACTGGACCAGACCGCAGCCGCTGCACTGGCGCAGCTGAAGGGTCACTCCCTTATCCTGCTGAACGGAAGCAGCATCCGGAATATCCTGGGCAGAAGCCGGGGCAGATGTCAGCTCAAAGAGGCTTGCTTCCGGCAGAAGCTTCCCGCAGGCTATGCAATGTTTCATAAATTCCCTCCGCAAATGTTCTGGCAGGCCGCCAGGAGGTTTCCTGCAGGATCCGGCTGATATCCGGCATCAGGTCTGCCGGCCCCTCCGCGTTCTGCGGACGCTCTCCATAGCTGTAGCTTCCACGATATCCGCACAGGGCATACATTTCTTCAATGTAGCTCCGAAGCGGCCGCGTATCACTGCTGCCAATATTGTAGACACCGGCCGGGGCTTCCGTAAGCAGGGAAACCAGGGCCGCTGCCGCGTCATCGATATAAAGAAAATTCCAGTTCTGTGTACACTCCCCAAGCTTCATGCTGCCGCCCTCCTGCCAGGTGCGCAGGCAGGACTGCACCAGAGACCAGGGATGGTCCCCCGGACCGTACACACTGTATATCCTCGTATGAATATACTCCATATTCTTCTGTTTGCAAAGTATTTTTGCTTTTTCGCAAAAATCCACCTTTGCCTTGCCATATTCAGACACCGGATGACAGGGCGTATCCTCCGCCACTGTCCGGTGCCAGACTCCGTACTCTGCCTGGGAACCGGTAAATAAAAAACGGTGGCAGCCAAGCGCTGCCGCTGCCTCCACCGCATCCAGGGCATAGGTGACATTGCGCTGCTGCACATCCCGCTTTGTGCGGTTGTCGCTGCCCGCGCCATCCCAGCCAATATGGACCCAGGCATCCGCCAAAAAGCCGTGGAGCGTCCGGATCTCTGCCAGATCCAGCGGGCAGATGCTAAGACTTCCCGGAGTATTTCCGGCTGCCATCGTTTCCAGATGCTTCATGTTAGACGAAGCGGGGCGGACCACCGCAAAAACCCGGTGCCCCGCCTCCATTAATTTTTTCACTGTTGCCGCGCCGATAAAGCTTGTTGCGCCTGTTACTACGACCTGCATTATTTCATCCTCGGAATGATCATCAGTTTGTCCATCTCCTCATCCGGAAGGAATGGGGAAAGATCCTCAAGCGGCGGAGATACTAACGTACCGTCCGGCAGACGCTTTGCGGAGGACTTCGGTTCAAAATTCTGGTCCATGGTAACAAAGAATTCGCAGATGACCGGCCCGTCCACAGCCAGGGTCTTTTCCACAGCCTCTGCCAGCTCCTCATTGTGATGTGCCGCAATATATGGATAGCCGTAAGCCCAGGCCAGCTTTTCCATATCCGGGAAGCTTAAGTCATGGCTGTCGGTACCGATTCCTACTAACGGCTCGCCAAAGAAGTTCTTCTGGGTCTGGCGGATGGAATGGTAGCCGCCGTTATTGATCAGGAAGATCTTGATCGGCATCCTGTGGTGGATGATGGTCTGCAGCTCCTGCAGGTTCATCTGAATGCTTCCGTCACCGGTTACAAGAATAATATCATGGCGGCTGTAGCCGTCTCCCTCATGCTCCGGGTCGTGCGCTGCCATGCAGGCGCCGATCGCCGCAGGGAGATCGTAGCCCATAGATGCGATCGCGGAATTGGATAAGAAACGCTGTCCCTTTTTCATAATATAGCCATGTCCGCCAACCACACAGGCAGAACCATTGCCGACT
>OGYH01002170.1_pt1 | contig 16270 bp, 16 predicted proteins | sample 1576511 | NCBI WGS metagenome assembly OGYH01 (sample SAMEA3541522, study PRJEB24748) | human gut metagenome | biome: human gut; feature: human-associated habitat; material: faeces | place: China | collected 2012
AGTTACCTCTTCTTCCCACAGCCGGTACAGATGCTCCATTTCATCAAGGGTATTCCGGTCTGTTTTCATGCTTTCCCTTCCTGTTCAGGGCAGTCAGTCTTTTTTGCTTTTTTGGGCTTGGGAGCCGGAAGTTCCTCATACATGGCCTCAAACAGGCCGGTTAGGAAGGCCGGGTCCTCCACCTCCTGCACCAGCAGCATGGCCTTGGCCCCCTCGTAGGGCAGCTCCATCGGTGCTGCCGGCATCATACGCACAGCCGATGCGGTGGGCTTTACCAGCAGGCGGTCATCATAGATGCCGCCCACGATCTTCCCCCGGTAGTAGAGGATATACTCCCCCATCATCGCCCGGCAGGAGATCTCCTCCAGGCCGGCGAGCTGTTCCAGGATATAGTCCCGGTAATTCAGAGTGGATGCCATAGCTTTCTCCTCCTTGTTCTGGTATAGGATCAGGCGGCACTGGCCGGTTCGTCGGGGATTTCCTCCCCGGCGGCGGGGGCGCTCTCCGCCCGGGTCGCCTCGATCCAGGCATTCACATTCCGCTCCACGATAAAGTAGGGCACGCTGCCGCTCTGCAGAATGGCGGTGTGGAAGCCCAGTTCGGTGAACTGGCCGCCCAGCTCCCGCTCGGCCTTTTCCCGGAGCTGTTCCAGCTTGAGCCAGCCGGCATAGTAGGAGAGGTAAGCGGTGGGTTCCAGCCGCATCATATCGTAGTAATAGTCGGCAAAGGCCGGGTCAAAGTAGTCGCCGAAGGCCTCGGCAAATTCCTCACGGCTGAGCCCCTCGTAGTTGACGGCAATGTCCATCATGGTCACCAGGCAGCAGGTGACCTCGGTGTTGAGCCGCTCCATCTTCAGCACCGGTTCCGGGATCCCCAGTTCTTCCAGGTAGCCCAGGCTCAGCAGTTCCACATAGGTGGCATAGCCCTCGTTGTAGCCGATCTGGGAGGCAGTCACCTTCCGTCGTTCTCATCGGCAAGGCCCATGTCATCGTTGTTGTTCTCGGCGTTCTCCACCTCAGCAATGATGCTGTCCACGTCCAGACTCGGCTCGTTCTCCTCCTCCAGGACCTTAATGCCGCGCTCCTCCAGCAGGGTGTAGAGGGTATCTACATCCATGCGGCATTGTGCCGCCAGCGCCTTGGCCTCCTGTGCAGAGAGGGTGCCTTCGCCCTTAGTCAACAGTTCCTTCAAAGTCATGCCCATTTTTTCTCTCCTTCCCGCTCCGGGGAATTTTCTGTAATATTGCCCTGTGCATCAGATCACAAGGCCGCCGTTCACCCCGAACACCTGTCCGGTGATGTATCCGGCATCCTCGCCGGCCAAAAAGACCAGCAGCTTTGCAACTTCTTCCGGGGTACCCAGCCGACCCACAGGGGTCTCCTCGGCCAGCGCCGCCTTGTCCTCGGCGGTAAAAGCCGCCATCATATCGGTCTCAATGACCCCCGGCGCTACGCAGTTCACCGTGATGCCGCTGGGGCCCTCTTCCTTCGCCAGTGCCTTGGTCAGGCCGATGAGCCCGGCCTTCGCGGCGGAATAGTGCACCTCGCAGCTGCCGCCGGTCTGGCCCCACATACTGCTCACGGTCAGAATGCGGCCCTGCTTGCGGCGGATCATGCCGGGCAGTGCCAGCTGGCACAGGTGGAATGCACCGCTCAGGTTCACGTCCAGCATCCGCTGCCACTCCTCCGGGGTGATGTCGGTAAATAGCTTCTGCTGCGCGATACCGGCGTTGCACACCAGCACATCCACCCTGCCCATGGCCTGCTCCACCGCGTGGAACGCCAGTTCACAGCTGGCGCGGCTGGCTACATCGCACTGGATGGCGATGCACCCGGGCAGCTGCTGCTCCAGCGCAGCGGCAGCGGCGGCGTTCTGGTGGTAGAGCACCGCCACCTGATACCCTGCTGCCGCAAAGGCGCGGGCAGCGGCAGCACCGATGCCCCGGTCGCCGCCGGAGATCAGCACCCGGCGCGCCGCAGCGGGTGCGGCAGGGGCAGGCCGCTCTTTTACAGGCTGCGGCGCAGGCTCTTCGGGCAGCTCCACCGCAGGCGGCTCTGCGGGCTTTTCCAGCGTGATCACCCGGGTGGGCTCGTCCACCGCAGGCGCTGCCGTTTTTTCCAGTGTCATGATGCGGGTGGGTTCATCCACCACCGGCTCCATCGGCGCAGCCGGCTTTGCAGCTGGTGCGGCAAGGGGCTCCGGTGCGCTCTCTTCCTCCGGCACCTGAAAGGTCAATTCAAACTCGTCCTCGTACAAGAGTGTATCCCTCCTGTTCGGTATTCTCGGCCGGGCGCAGTGCCCAAGCCGGAAAAACCCTGTGCCCATCCCCAGACAGTGCAGCGTTCCGTTTATGTGTCCGGCAAAGGTCCGGTGCTTTGGCGTGCCTGCCTGCAGTTGCGATGGGTTTCGACAAGATTCCATTGAATAATATACCACAATCCAGTCCAAAAAGAAAGTGGGAACTGCAATTTTTTACGCAGTTCCCACTATTTTTCCTTATTTTCCCCTGTTTTCGGGCACCGGGGGCTTCCAGCGGGGTCTGCCCGCCCGCTTTTCCCGCAGGGAAACAAAAAACGCCTGCAAAAGCTGCTGCGCCTCGGCCTCCCGCAGCCCCTTTTCCACCACCGGATGGTGGTTGAAGGGCAGCGCAAACAGGTCGGTCACCGAGCCGCAGCACCCGGCTTTGGTGTCGGCAGCGCCGTACACCACCCGGCGCAGACGGCTGTTGATGATGCCGCCCGCGCACATGGGGCAGGGCTCTAAGGTGACGAACAGCTCGCACTCCCACAGCCGCCAGCCGCCCAGCGCCTTGCAGGCAGCGTCAATGGCCAGCAGCTCCGCGTGGTGCAGGGCGTTCTTCTCGGTTTCCCGGGTGTTGTGCGCCGTAGCCACCACCTCGCCGTGCCGCGCTACCACCGCGCCCACCGGCACCTCGCCTAAGGCAGCGGCTTTGGCGGCTTCTTCCAGCGCAAGACCCATCAGTTCAAAATCGGTCATGTATCCCATCCTCTCATCCCATCGCCAGCACCAGCAGATTGTTTGCACTGTGCAGCAGCATCCCCGGCCAGAGATGCCCGGTGCGGTCTGCCAGCCACCCCAGACCCAGCCCGCACACCAGCGCATAGGCCATGGCGGCGGCGCTGCCGTGCTGCAAGGCGAACAGCGCCGCCTGCAAAAGAACAGCCTGTTCCCTGCCCAGCGGCTGCGCCCGGCGCTGCACCGCGCCCCGGAACACCCCTTCCTCTGCCAGCGGAGCCAGCAGGCACACCCGGCAAAACCGTACCGCGTCCCCTTGCGCAGCAGGCAGCAGTACCGCCAGCACCTTGCTCGCCAGCAGATACCCCACCGCCCAGCCAAAGGCCGAAAACAGCGCGGCGGTGCGGGGATTCAGCTTGTGCATGGTCGGTCTCCTCCTGCTATGGTTCGTTCCCGGTTATAGTACCATATCTGCCGCCGGGTGCGCAAGGTTTGGGCGTTCTGTCGCGGCAAATTTATGCAAAATATTGACACATCGCCCTACATGGTGGTATAATAATTTCCAACCTTTTTAGCAAAAACGTTGCGTATACTGTATTTTACCGGTAGACCGGAGGTATTATTATGATCCGTATCCTCACCGATTCCGCGTGCGACATCCTGCCCGCCGAGGCGCAGCAGCTGGGCGTGACCGTGATCCCCCTGAACGTGACGCTGGAGGACGGCACCGTCCTGCGGGACGGCATCGACATGACTCCCAGCGAATACTATACCCATCTGGCAGCCTGCCGCAAGCTGCCCACCACCAGCCAGCCCAGCCCGGAGCAGTTCGAGCGGCTGTATCTGGACGCCGCTGCCGCCGGGGACGAAGTGCTGGGCATCTTTTTGTCCGATGCGCTGTCCGGCACCGGTCAGTGCGCAAAAATTGCCGCCGACCTTGCCAACGTGGACAATGTAGTGTTCGTGAACACCGAGAACGTCTGTCTGGGACAGTCTTTGCTGGTGCGTCTGGCGGTGCAGCTGCGGGACGCCGGCAAAACCATCACCCAGATCGCTGCCGATCTGGAAAAGGCCAAGCAGCACCTGCATCTGGTAGCTGCCGTGGACGATCTGAAGTACCTGCGCAAGGGCGGCAGACTGTCCGCCGCCGCAGCTGTGGCGGGCGGTATGCTGGGCATCAAGCCCATCCTCGCCGTTCTGGAGGGCAAGGTAGCGCTGGCCGGTAAGGCGCGCGGTCTGCCCGGCGTGTATGTGGCGCTGTTCAAGAAGATCGACGAGATGGGCGGCATCCACCCGGGCTACACCCCGCTGCTGGGCTACACCGTCAACCCCCGGGAATTGCAGCCGCTGCTGACCTATTTGCAGGACAACCTGCATCTGGACGCACCGTTGGTGCGCCAGATCGGCTGCGTCATCGGCACCCACACCGGCCCCGGCGCATTCGGCATCGCGTTCTTTGATAAAGAGCTGACACTGGAATAAAACCTATAAAGCAAGAACAAGTCGGACAGCCCGCGGGCTGTCCGACTTTGTTTTTTGTAAGGGGAATGGTTAAACCCTCTCCGTCATCGCTGCGCGATGCCACCTCCCCCGAAGGGGGGAGGTTTTAGGCTGCTGCCCGTCAAGCTCCCCCCTTCGGGGGAGCTGGCAAAGCCGATAGGCTTTGACTGAGAGGGTTTCTGCCTTGCCCTTACAGCACTGCGTCCGAGATGAGCTTGCCCAGCAGCAGAACCAGCACCACCAGCATCATGGGGCGAATAAAGCGGGCACCCTTTTTCAGGGCAAAATGGGAGCCCAGCAGGTTGCCCAGAATGTTGCTGACGGCGCAGGGGATGCCGATGTGGAACACTACCAGACCGTTCATCAGGTAGGTGAACAGGCTGGCGTAGTTGCTGGCCAGATTGAGCACCTTGCCGTTGCCGTTGGCGGTGCGCAGGTCAAAGCCCATCAGGGTGGTAAAGGCAATGATGGCAAAGGTGCCGGTGCCCGGGCCCACGACGCCATCGTACAGGCCGATGCCAAAGCCGATGCCCAGCGCCAGCAGGGTCTTTTTCAGGTTCAGGGTGCCGTCGTCCCGGTTCTCGTCCGGCAGCTTGCGCTGCCACAGGATGATCACCGCTGCCACCGGCAGGATAATGAACATCATGGTGCGCAGCACCTCATCGCTGAGCAGCAGCACGATGTGCGCGCCCAGCGCACTGCCCGCAAAGCTGCCGATGGCCGCAAGAACACCCACCTTCACGTTTATTGCGCCGCTTTTGAAAAAGTTTGCCGTGGCAAAGGTGGTGCCGCAGGCGGCGCTGAACTTGTTGGTGGCATAGGTGTAGTGGGGCGGCAAACCGGCAAACAGATAGGCAGGCAGACTGATCAGTCCACCGCCGCCGGCTGCCGAATCCACAAAGCCTGCAAAGCCGGTCATCAGAATGAGAAACGCCATCATCCACGGCGAGATCGTGATACCCATTGTTATAATTCCTCTTATCTTTCCAAGTCGTTTGTTCTTTTTCAGGGGACGCGCGCCTCAGACCATATAAAACCTCCCCTCGCCGGGCAATACACAGCCCGGGATACCGCACGCAGCAGGGCATCTCCGGGCACTTTTTGCAATTTTTTGACTTGATATTACAGATTGTTTTTAAAGAAGCGGTATGCGTTGCGCCAGTAGATGGCCTCTACCTCGTCCTCGGTAAAGCCCTCGCGGCGCAGTGCCTCGGCCAGCAGCGGCATATCTGCCGCCGTTTCCAGCTCGCGCTGACCGCCGATGCCGTCAAAGTCGCTGCCAAGGCTGATGACCTCAATGCCGCCCACCTGCTTGAAGTGAGCCGCGTGCTTTGCCAGCCGCTCCACCGTGCTGCGGCAAAGCTTGGGGTGTGCCGAGTCTGCGTCCACAAAGGAAGCGCAGTAATTCAGCCCTGCAATGCCGCCCTTTTCTGCCAGTGCGCGGATCATCTCATCGGTCAGGTTGCGGTTGTGGGGCGACAGGGCACGGCAGTTGGAATGGCTTGCCGCAAAGGGGCGGGTGCTGTGGTTTGCGATGTCCCAGAAGCCCTTATCGGAAAGGTGGCTCACGTCTGCGGTGATGTGCAGCTTTTCCATCTCTTCCAAAAAGGCAAAGCCCCGCTCAGTCAGGCCGGTCTCGGTATTGGCCACCAGCGGCCCGCCGGGGTTTGCGTTGGGGGCTGCCAGCTCGTTGGGGTAGTTCCATGTCAGGGTCATCATGCGCACGCCCAGCTCTTGCAGCCGCCGCAGCACGCCCAGACTGCCCTTGCAGCAGCCGCCCTCTTCCACCGTCAGCATGGCGCTGAGTTTGCCCTCGGCGCGGTTGCGCTCAAGGTCGGCGGCGGTGTACACCGGGGCGATCTTTTCCGGGTAAGCGGCCATGAGCCGCTTGAAGATGTCGATCTCCTCCAGCACGCTTACCAGCGGGTCGGCTCCGGGTGCGGGGTCGGCCAGATCCGCATAGGCCGCAAAGCATTGCAGCAGATAATCCCCCTGCTGCAATTTTTCAAGGTCGATATGCAGATCGTTGTGCAAAAAGCTTTTGGGTGCGCCCGCCTTTTCGGCGCGGCGCAGTTTAAGCAGGGTATCGCAATGCAGATCCCAAACCTTCATGATGGATCCACTCCTTTATGCTTCTTCTCCCAGCAGCTGCAGCAGCTGTTCGGGGTTCATGGACAAAATCGCGCCGTCTGCCCCACCGGTAACGGTGTCGGCCAGCGACTGCTTGGCCTGTTGCAGCTCCACGATCTTTTCCTCAATGGTGTCCTGCGCGATCAGCCGGTACACCTGTACCGGGTTGCGCTGACCGATGCGGTAGGCGCGGTCGGTGGCCTGATTCTGCGCGGCAAGGTTCCACCACGGGTCGTAGTGGATGACGATATCGGCGGCGGTCAGGTTCAGACCCGTACCGCCCGCCCGCAGCGAGATCAGAAAGACGTCCGCCTCGCCCTGATTGAACCGGCGCACCTGCTCGGCACGCACCGGCTTGGGGGTAGAGCCTTGCAGGGTGAAGTGGCTCACCCCGGCTTCGTCCAGCCGCTTTGCCAGCAGCTCCAGCATGGAGGTGAACTGGCTGAACAGCAGAATGCGGTGCCCGCCCGCCACTGCCTCGGTGACAAGTTCCAGACAGGCTTCCAGCTTGGCGCTGCTGCCGGTCCAGTTGTCCGCTACGAGGCGCGGGTCGCAGCAGATCTCCCGCAGCCGCATCAGCACGGCAAACACGGTCATCTTGTCCTCCGGCTTTGCCGCCCGCAGCTTTTCCCGGGCGTCCACCACCGCTGCCAGATACAGCTTGCGCTGCTCGGTCTCCAACTCAACGCGGCGCACATTCTCCGTTTTGGGCGGCAGCTCCCGCAGCACCTCGGACTTCATGCGCCGCAGGATGAAGGGGCCGGTGAACTGGTTCAGCCGCCGCACGGCGTTGGCATCCTCATCCTGCACGATGGGCTTTTCAAACCGGGCGCAAAAGGTCTTGTAGGGGGGCAGATACCCCGGCATCAAAAAGGAGAAGATGCTCCACAATTCGCCCAAGCGGTTCTCCACCGGGGTGCCGGTCAGGGCAAAGCGCACCCGGCTGTTCACCCGGCACACCGCCTTGTATTTCTGGGTGGTGTGGTTTTTGATGGCCTGCGCTTCGTCCAGTATGCAGGCGTAAAAGCTTTGCCCGGCATACAGTTTTTCGTCCCGGCGCAGCAGATCGTAGCTGGTGATGACGAGATCCGCCTGTGCCCACCCATCGACCAGCGCGGCGCGGTGGGCGGCATCGCCGTCCATGGCAACACTTTGCAGCTGCGGGGTGAATTTCTGGCATTCCTCCTGCCAGTTCAGCACCAGAGACGCCGGGCAGACGATAAGGCTGGGCAGCTGCTGCCCGCCCTCCTTCATGGCCAGCAGGTAGCTGAGCACCTGCACAGTCTTGCCCAGACCCATATCGTCGGCCAGAATGCCGCCCATGCCGTAGCCATCCAGTGTGCGCAGCCAGCGGTAGCCGTCCCGCTGGTATTTGCGCAGAGTCTTTTGCAGGGAGAGCGGTGGGGTATACTCGCTGTCCCGCACGGCGTGGAAGCTGCGGCTGATGCGGCGGAAAGCATCGTCCCGGTCGAACCGCAGACCGTTCTGCCCCGAAAGCGCCCAGTCCAGCGTAGGGGCACGGTAGAGCGGCAGGGCGGCGTGGCCGTCCTTCAGCTTTGCACCGGAAAGTTCCAGTGTGTCGTTCAGCTCGTCCAGCCCTTCCAGACTGTCATCCAGCCGCAGCAGACTGCCGTCCCGCAGACGGTGGTAGCGCTTTTTCTGGTGCAGGGACTGCAAAAGTTCCCGCAGTTCCTCCACCGGGAAGGCGCCGGTGTCCACCTCCAAATCCAGCACACTGCCGTGCACCGAAACCCCTACCGAAATTTTAGGCGGGGCGGCCTGTAAGTTGCGAAAGGCATCGGTCTGGTACACCTCGCCCATGGCCAGCAGGGCGGGAATGCCCTCTTCCAGCAGCTGGAAAAGCGCCTCCTCCCCGGAAATGCTGTAATGCCCCGGCTTGCCGGGCTCGGGTTCCAGATAGGCTTCCAGCAGCCGCTTTGCCCGGTTCTCGGTGCGGGCATCCCGCAAAAGGTCGGGCGGCACCGGCTCGCCGGGGGCTACCCTGTCCTCTCCGTAGAGAAAGACCGGGTACGCCGTGACGGTAAGCCCCCGGTCGGCATCCAGATAAAACTGCACCACCGGTTCCAGCGGGATCTGGTTCAGCAGCAGCCGGTCGGGGTCCACGATGTTGACCCGGTTGCCCAGCTCCGGCAGCACATAGCTGCAAAAGGCGGCGGCATCCGCGCTGGTAAAGAACAAACTGCGCCCGCCAAAGGTGTCCAGTACCGGCAGCACCCGGCGGCATTCCTCCCGCTGCATCCGCCAGAGGGTGGTTTCGCCCAGCAGATAGGCATAGTCCAGCCCCTGCACCCCACTGAGCGCCGGGGTGCAGCTCAGCTGCACGCCGCCCTTGCGGCGTTCCACCTTCAGGCTGATGACCGGCAGCCCCTCTTTAAGGGTATAGCCGCCCACAACGCCCTCGGCGGCGTAAAGCTCCACAAGGGCATCCAGCCCTTCGCCGGTCAGCGGCAGACCGCCCGCCGGGCCTTTCTCCCAGCCGGAGCGCATGGTACCCTCGGCTTCAAACGCCTGCCGGGCGCTCACCTGACGGCGCAGCAGCCGCAGCAGCTGCTGTGCATCCGGAGCAAAGGCGTCCCACCGGTGCACAAAGGCCAGCGACTTCCCGTAGCTGACGCTTTCGCCCCGCTCGATTGCATCCAGAAACTGCGGGATGCTTTTTACCAGATACTGCCGCCCGCCGATGCCGTCCGAGACCCGCAGCCGCAGCCAGACACGGCCATTGTGCGGCGTAAGCTCCGGTTCCAGCAGGGCAAAGCCGGTGCGCTGGGCGGCGTTCTGGGGCTGGGGCTGCGCATCCTCCCGCTGGTAGCGCTTCAGCAGCAGCTGGGCTGCGTAATCGGTCTCCGGCTCTTCGCCCCGCCACTTGCGGCCAAACAGCATATCGAACCCGGCGCTGTAACTGTCCTTGCGGGGTTCGGTGCTCAAGCCTGCAACGCCCCGCTGCACCCCGGGGATGCTCTCGGGCTTTTTTTCCGGGGCAGGCGGGTTCTTTTCCGCGTCCTGCAGCAGCAGCGCGCCGATATGCTTGCAGTAGGTGCCGTCGCCGTTTTGATTATAGGGGCAGTCGCAGGAGGCGCTGACAAAGCTGCCGTTTTCCCGCAGCCAGACCTGCGTATAATAGCAGTCCGGCCCGCTGCCCTGCACCAGCGCTGTCAGGTGCCGCACCCCGTCCTCGTTGGTGGTGCAGCTGCTTTGCAGGATACGCTTGCGGTACTTCTGCGCCCGCTCAAAGATGCTTTTACCCAGCAATGCGCGGATCTCCTGTGCGTCCATGTGGTCTCCCTCCCCCTGTGCTGTCGCGGTTCCGGTCTATTCTATAAGAATACCGCGTTCCACCCCGGGATGCAAGGGCAGAAGGGTAAAAAACGTTTAGAAAGCGCGGGACGGGACGATTTTGAACGGCCTCCGCTTTGCTTTGGCCATCTTCAGCGGAAAATTATTTTTATATAGAGCAATACCGGAGCGTCTGCGGACGCTCCGGTATTGCATTTTTCACGGGAAAGGCCGTAAAGGCAAACGGCATTTATCGTGTGATAGTAAGTTCACAACCGTTCAGCCCTGTTTTTCTGCGGGGGCTGTGCCGCGCTTGCGGGTCTTAAGGTGGTACATTTCCTGATCGGCTTTATCGATCAGGTCGTGCACGGTGGCAATGTCCGGCTCAAGACGAGCGCAGCCGATGCTGATTTCGATCTGGTAGGGTTTGCCGGAGGCGGCGTTGGCGGCGTCCAGCTCCCGCTGGATGGAGGCGATCAGGGTGCGCACCTCCACGCTGTTGCAGCCGCAGGCGATGCAGAATTCATCACCGCCGTAGCGCGCCAGCACGCCGTTATAGTTGGCGCACACCTTTTTCAGGATGCCCGCCAGCAGCACCAGTGCGGCATCGCCCTCCAGGTGGCCGTATTCATCGTTGATGTGCTTGAAGTGGTCCATGTCCATCATGAGGAAGTGTAGCGAGCGGTTGGGGTGGCGGCGGTAGTAGGGCAGTTCGCTTTCCAGATAGCGCAGCGCCACGATGCGGTTGCTGACGCCGGTCAGGGTGTCCACTGTGAACTTGGTCTGCAACACCAGCACATACACGCACACCAGCCCCAGCGTAATGCCGCAGCACAGCAGCCCGCGCCCGGGCAGCCAGCCTTGCAGCAAAAAGCCTGCCGCCGGTGCAAGCGCGAGCAGCAGCAGGGTTTTCAGTTCCTCTTTGGGTGTTTCCTGCTTCCAGTGGCTCAGCGTCCAACTGCAACGGAGAAAGGCTGCTGCCAGATAGGCAAGCCCCACCAGCTTCGCCCCCCAAAACAGAGTGCTGCCCCGCAGCCCTTCTGCGTCCAGATAGCAGAAGCCGTTTTCGTCCCGCGCCGTCAGCAGCGCCAGCAAAAGCAACGCCATCGGTGCGGCACTGAGCGCCAGCCTGCGGCCGTCCTCCATCCATGTACGCCCCAGCTCTGCCTCCACATACAAAAACACCAGCAGGCAGCAGCACGCCGCCAGCAGATAAAACAGAATGCTGCCCCCGGCGTTCAGCCGGTAGGTCAGGGGGATGCCCAGCTCCTGCCACGCACCCATCTGCGCCAGCGCACTGCCATAATCTACGATCGTCAGCGCCCCGGCAGACCACAGCAGCGCCGTGAACAGCCGCCCGGGCAGACTTTTATCCCGCATTTTCTGCTGCGCCCGCAGCAAAACCGCCAGCGTGACCAGACAGACCGCACTGACCTGAGTATGCGCAATCGCATCCATGCCGCAACGCTCTCCTTTATCCTAGGGCGGCTTTGCGCCGTCCCGCCCCTTTTTCGCTCTTCCAACGTTCCTTTTTCTCGCAGACCCATTGTACCAAATCCATAACAAATATGCAACACAAACCGAAAAAATTCGTACAAAAAAGACGCCGGAACGTCTTTCGGCGTTCCGGCGTCTTTTGAACTCAAATCACTTTGCCTGCGGATGGGCGGCATCGTTGCGCAGGGCGCTTTCGCGGATCTTTTCCAGCGTCTGCTCGCTGAGGATGTGCTCTGCCTTGCAGGCGTCCTCGGCGGCGGTCTGCTCGTCCACGCCCAGCTGCACAAAGAAGTGGGTCAGCAGCTGGTGGCGGCTGTAAATGCGCTGAGCGATCTCCAGCCCGGGCTCCAGCAGGGTCAGGTTGCCTTCGCCGTCCACCGCGATATAGCCGTTCTCCCGCAGCTTTTTCATGGCGATGCTCACGCTGGCTTTGGTAAAGCCCAGCTCATTGACAACGTCAATGGAGCGCACTTTGCCCATACGCTGGCTCAGCATCAGGATCGTTTCAAGATAATCTTCTGCGGACTGGTGGATCTGCATGGTTTGTCCGGCCTCCTGCCTTATTCCCTCTGGGGGATTTTTCCGACAGGGGATGTGTACCCTCTGTCGTATGTTAAAGGATATCACACTTTTGCGGCTGATGCAAGTAATTCGCAGCAAGTTTTGTTAAACTAACCATATTTTTCTGCACAGAACTGCTGTTTTGCCGGTTTTGCACTACCCCTGTTTTGTGCAAAGGGTGCAATTCTCGGCGTTTTGGCCTTACCGTGTGGCCAGATAGGCCGCAGGGCCGGCCTCGTACAGATCGCCGCCGTGGGCGTCCAGCACAACGGTCAGGGGCATATCCCGCACGGTCAGGCGGCGCACCGCCTCACAGCCCAAGTCCGGCCATGCGATCACCTCCAGCGTCTGCACGCTTTTGGCCATCAGCGCACCGGCACCGCCCAGCGCAGCCAGATATACCGCGCCGTTGCGTACCACAGCCGCCTTGACGGCGGCATCCCGCTTGCCCTTGCCGATCATGATCTTGTTGCCAAGATCCAGCAGCCGGGGGCTCATGGCGTCCATGCGCCCGCTTGTGGTAGGCCCTGCCGAGCCGATGACCTCGCCCGGGCGTTCCGGGGTGGGGCCTACATAATAGATGGCGCTGCCTTCCAGATCAAAAGGCAGGGTCTCGCCCTTGTCCAGTGCTTCCATCATCCGCTTGTGTGCCTGATCCCGGGCGGTGTACACCACACCGGAAAGCAGCACGGTATCCCCCGCCTTCAGCGGGGCAAGCTCCTGCGCGGTGCAGGGGGTAGTCAGTCTGTATTCCATCGTTCTCCCCTCCTTACAGTTCCGCACTGGCGCGGCGGGTCACATGACAGGAAACGTTCACAGCCACCGGCAGACCCGCCACATGGGTGGGCATCTGCTCAATGGCAAGGCCGAGACAGGTGGTCTTGCCGCCAAAGCCCTGCGGGCCGATGCCCAGTGCATTGATGGCGGCAAGCAGTTCCCGCTCCAGCTGGGCGTAGTAGGGGTCGGGGTTGGGGATATCCAGCGGGCGCAGCAGCGCCTTTTTGGCAAGATACGCCACCTTGTCAAAGCTGCCGCCCACGCCGATGCCCAGCACGATGGGCGGGCAGGGGTTGGAGCCCGCCAGCTTTACGGTATCCACCACGAACTTTTTAAAGCCCTCCACGCCGTCGGCGGGCTTGAGCATCTGGATGCGGCTCATGTTCTCGCTGCCAAAGCCCTTGGGTGCCACCGTGATGCGGCAGCCCTCGCCGTCCACCAGATGCACCGTGATGGCCGCCGGGGTGTTGTCGCCGGTGTTGCCCCGGCGCAGCGGGTCGGCCACGATGCTCTTGCGCAGGTAGCCGTCGGTGTAGCCGCGGCGCACGCCCTCGTGGATGGCGGCCTCAAAGCTGCCGTCGATGTGGACATCGGTGCCCAGCTCCACAAACACGCAGGCCATGCCGGTGTCCTGGCAGATGGGCAGGTCTTTTTCTCTGGCGGCGCTCAGGTTGGACCACAGCAGGTCCAGGGTATTCTTTGCCAGCGGCCAGGGCTCCTCCTGCCGGGCCTTGTCCAGCGCCGCCTGCACATCCTGCGGCAGGCGGGTGTTGGCCTCGATGCAGAGCCGGGCTACGGCATCAGTGATGGCTTGTGCGGAGATGTTTCTCATCTCGTGTTCCTCTCTTTACAGGCGGGCAACGCCGGTCTCGCGGGCGGCCTTTGCCACGGCAGCAGCCACGGCCTCGGCCACACGGGGGTCAAATGCGCCGGGGATGATGTTCTCCTCATTGCGGTCAGCATCGGTGATCAGGTCGGCAATGGCGTAGGCGGCAGCCAGCTTCATCTGGTCGTTGATATCACGGGCGCGGACGCTCAAAGCTCCCTTGAACAGGCCGGGGAAGCAGAGCACATTGTTGACCTGGTTGGGGAAGTCGCTGCGGCCGGTGGCCATCACGCGCACGCCGCCTGCCTTGGCTTCGTCCGGCATGATCTCCGGGGTGGGGTTGGCCATGGCAAAGACGATGGCATCCTTGTTCATGGTCTTGCACAGCTCGGTGGTCAGGATGCCGGGGCGGGACACGCCGATGAACACGTCAGCTCCCTCGATGGCTTCCTTCAGGCCGCCCTTGATCTGGCGGGGGTTGGTCACCTCGCCCAGCCAGTTCTTGTGTACTTCGGCGCTGTTGCAGCCCTTGTACAGGGTGCCGAACTGATCCACCGCCACGATGTCCTTGGCACCGGCGGTCATGAGCATCTTGATGATGGCGGTACCGGCAGCGCCGGGGCCGTTCAGGACGATGTGCACGTCCTCCATCTTTTTGCCCACCACCCGCAGGGCGTTGATGAGGGCAGCAGTGACCACGATAGCGGTGCCGTGCTGGTCATCGTGGAACACGGGGATGTCCAGCTCCCGCTCCAAGGTCTCCTCGATTTCGAAGCACTCGGGGCTCTTGATATCCTCCAGATTGATGCCGCCAAAGGTGGGCGCAATGGCCTTGCAGGCAGCAATGACGCTGGCAGCATCGTGGGCGTCGATGCAGATGGGGAAGGCGTCCACGCCGCCAAACTCCTTGAACAGCACGGCCTTGCCCTCCATGACCGGCAGACCGGCCTCCGGGCCGATATCGCCGAGGCCCAGCACGGCAGTGCCGTTGGAGACAACGGCCACCATGTTGCCCTTAAAGGTGTACTTATACACATCCTCGGGGTTTTCCTTGATCTTGCGGCAGGGCTCGGCCACACCGGGGGTGTAGGCGGTGGACAGGTCGTCACGGGTGGCGACTTCCACCTTGCTCACGATGCCCACCTTTCCCTTGTGGGTCTCGTGCATTTCCAGAGCTGCTTTATTGTAATCCATGGTTTTATCCTCCAATTTCAGCAAAAGGCTTTCCCTCGCAGGGAAAGGCTCATACAGTTTTATTGTAACAGAACCGCCGGGGTATTTCCACCGGTTTTGCGGCATTTCCCGCCCCAAAGCGGGCAAAAGTGATACCTGTGCCGGGCGGCATTTGTGGAATTTTCGCAAAAATCTTTTCTTTTCGTATTTTTCCGTTATAATAGTAAGGTATGACATTTGCATTCTCCGTGAAAACGGTCTGCTATTTTTAGGAGGTACCTCTTTTGAAACGCATTACCAAGATCCTGTTGTGTGTGCTGTGCGCGGTGGCTGCTGTGCTGTGCGTAGCTGCGGCCTGCTTTATGCTGCTCAAAAAGCAGGGCAGCACCACGGCATCCTCTGCCGCATCCGGCGCAAGCGTGTCCGTCTACGGCAAGGTGTCGGATTTCGACTACGCCAGCTTCGATTATTCTGAGGGGCTGGACGATAACGGCCACTGGACCGGCATCCGTGCACTGGACTATGTGACCTTGCCGGAGGATGTATCCGCGCTGCCGCTTTCCAAGGCTGATCTCGAGCCCACCGAGACAGAGATCCAGACCCAGATCGACACTTTGCTGAACCAGTACGCCACCACCCAGAACATCACCGACCGGGCAGCCCAGAGCGGCGACACCGTGAACATCGACTATTCCGGCGCGGTGGATGGCGTAGCCTTTACCGGCGGCACCGCCACCGGCTACGACTTGACGCTGGGCAGCCACACCTTTATTGACGGCTTCGAGGATCAGATCATCGGCCACAACATCGGCGACACCTTTGATGTGACCGTCACCTTCCCGGAGGGCTACGGCGACTCCACCGATGCCGAGGGCAACACCATCACCCTCAGCGGCAAGGAGGCCGTGTTCAGCGTGACCCTGAACGCCATCACCCAGAGCGTTGTGCCCACCCTGACCGACGAGTGGGTGGAAAGCAATTTTGCCGCCAGCGACGACCTGCACACCGCAGACGCCCTGCGCCAGTACTTTGACCGTGCCCTGTACGCCAACAATCTGGACAACGCCGCGATGGACTATCTGCTCACGAACTCCACCTTTAAAGAAGTCCCCACCCAGATCACCAGCTACTACATCCGGATGTTCCTGAACTACCACTCTCAGCTGGCTACCCAGTACGGCATGGAGCTGGACGCCTACGCACAGGCCAAGGGCTACGCCGATGCCGACGCGATGCTGGCAGATTCCGATGCCTACTTTGAGCATCTGGCAAAGCAGGATCTGGTCTTTCAGGCCATTGCAGAGCAGCTGGACATCACTCCCACACAGGAGCAGATCGACAGCGCCAACAGCTCCTACGCCGACACCTACGGCGCACAGCGCAGCATGCTGAACGCTTTGCAGCTGGCGGTGCTGGACAAGGTGGAGGAAAGCGCAGTGCTTTCCTGACAGTGCGTCGAAAAACGATTTTAAATGGCTTCCGCTATCGGGTTGCGGCACCCAGCATCCGCTTCGTGCCTTGGGCGGCACTTGCGTC
>OGYH01002174.1_pt1 | contig 16248 bp, 14 predicted proteins | sample 1576511 | NCBI WGS metagenome assembly OGYH01 (sample SAMEA3541522, study PRJEB24748) | human gut metagenome | biome: human gut; feature: human-associated habitat; material: faeces | place: China | collected 2012
AAATGGCCGGGGCAATGAACAGCGCGGCGGGAGCGACAGCATGAATGGTAAAAAACTCTACATTTCGGATGTGACGCTGCGCGATGGTATGCATGCGATTCGTCACCAGTATTCCCTGGCGAAGGTGCAGCAGATTGCCGGCGCGCTGGATAAGGCGGGGGTGGACTCTATCGAAGTCGCCCACGGCGATGGGCTACAGGGATCGAGCTTCAACTACGGCTTTGGCGCCCACAGCGATATCGCCTGGATTGAAGCGGCGGCGGAGGCGGTCAGCCAGGCGAAAATCGCCACCTTGCTGCTGCCGGGCATCGGCACCCTGCACGACCTGAAAGCCGCGTATCAGGCCGGGGCGCGGGTGGTGCGGGTCGCCACCCACTGCAGCGAAGCGGACGTCGCGGCGCAACATATTGCCTTTGCCCGCGAGCTGGGGATGGACACCGTCGGTTTTCTGATGATGAGCCATATGATCTCCCCGCAGGCGCTGGCGCAGCAGGCGCTGAAGATGGAATCTTATGGCGCGACCTGTATCTATGTGGTGGATTCCGGCGGGGCGATGAACATGAACGACATTCGCGACCGCTTCCGCGCCCTGAAGGCGGTGCTGAAGCCGGAGACCGCCACCGGGATGCATGCCCATCATAATCTGAGCCTCGGGGTGGCGAACTCGATCGTCGCGGTGGAAGAGGGGTGCGATCGCATTGACGCCAGCCTGGCCGGGATGGGGGCGGGGGCGGGCAATGCGCCGCTGGAGGTGTTTATTGCCGCCGCCGACAAGCTCGGCTGGCAGCATGGCACCGATCTCTACGCCCTGATGAACGCGGCCGATGAGCTGGTGCGGCCGCTGCAGGATCGCCCGGTGCGTGTCGACCGCGAAACGCTGGCGCTGGGCTACGCCGGAGTCTACTCCAGCTTCCTGCGCCACAGCGAAGCGGCGGCCAAGCGCTATGGCCTCAGCGCGGTGGATATTCTCGTCGAGCTGGGCAAGCGGCGGATGGTCGGCGGCCAGGAGGATATGATCGTCGACGTCGCGCTGGATCTGCTTAACCGCAATAAATAACTAAGAACGTGCGGCTGACAAAGCATCAGCCGCCAGTCACCTGCTCCGTTTGTTCGGCTATCGCTAAGGTACCCTATGACCAAGATAACGACTGCAACCCCCTCGCGCCTGGTGGTCACCATCGGGCTCTGTTTTATGGTGGCCCTGATGGAAGGGCTGGATCTGCAGGCGGCGGGGATCGCCGCCGTCGGCATGGCGCAGGCCTTTGCGCTGGATAAAATGCAGATGGGCTGGATCTTCAGCGCCGGGATCCTCGGCCTGCTGCCCGGCGCGCTGGTGGGCGGCATGCTGGCGGACCGCCACGGGCGTAAGCGCATTCTGTTGGGGTCGGTGCTGCTGTTTGGCCTGTTCTCGCTGGCCACCGCGCTGGCATGGAGCTTCCCGACGCTGCTGCTGGCGCGCCTGCTCACCGGCGTCGGGCTGGGGGCGGCATTGCCGAACCTGATTGCCTTAACCTCGGAAGCCGCTGGCCCGCGTTTTCGCGGCCGGGCGGTGAGCCTGATGTACTGCGGGGTGCCCATTGGCGCCGCGCTGGCGGCAGCGCTGGGCTTTTCCGGTCTCGCCGCGGCCTGGCAGATTATTTTCTGGATTGGCGGCGTGGTCCCGCTGCTGCTGATCCCGTTGCTGATGCGCTGGCTGCCGGAGTCGCAGGCTTTTCAGCGCGCGGAGGCCAGCGTGCCGCTGCGCACCCTGTTTGCCCCGGGCCAGGCCGCCGCTACGCTGCTGCTGTGGCTGGGTTATTTTTTCACCCTGCTGGTGGTCTATATGCTGATCAACTGGCTGCCGATGCTGCTGGTGGGCCAGGGATTCCGCGCCAGCCAGGCGGCGGGGGTGATGTTCTCTCTGCAGATCGGCGCCGCCTGCGGCACGCTGCTGCTGGGGGCGCTAATGGATAAGCTCACCCCGCTGCGGATGTCGCTCCTGATCTACAGCGGCATTCTGGCGTCGCTGCTGGCGCTGGGCAGCGCGTCGTCGCTGACTGGCATGCTGCTGGCGGGGTTTGTCGCCGGGCTGTTCGCCACCGGCGGACAAAGTGTGCTTTACGCTCTGGCGCCGCTTTTTTATCCCGCGGCCATCCGCGCCACCGGGGTGGGCACCGCCGTGGCGGTGGGGCGTCTTGGGGCGATGAGCGGCCCGCTGCTGGCCGGCAAGATGCTGGCCCTCGGCACCGGCACCGTCGGGGTGATGGCGGCCTCGGCGCCGGGCATTGTGCTGGCCGGCGTGGCGGTGTTCTGGCTGATGCATCGCCAGCAGCGCGCGGCCATAGTCTGATATGCATCCGGCGGTCTGGTAAAAAAATGCCGGGCCGCCGCCTTGCCTGTCCGCGTCCCCTGGCCTAAGGTAAGACATCATTCCCTGACGCTTATCGTCCCTATGGCTTACACCTCCCGTTTGCTCAATGCGATCCCTGGCATCCGCCACGCTTTTCTCGATGTCCATGAAACCGCCGCCTTTCCCTATGCCGAGCTGGCTCCGGTGAAGCTGGTGCATGGTAATGAGGTTCATCATTATCAGCAGCCGCTGCCGACGCGCCCGCACGCCGACGCGGTGTTTACCGCGGTAGCCGGGCAAAAGGTGGGGGTGGTAACCGCCGACTGCCTGCCGATACTGATCGCCTCGCGCGACGGTCGCTACGTCTGCAGCGTGCATGCCGGCTGGCAGGGGCTGGTCAGCGGTATTGTCGACAACAGTCTGGCCTGTTTTCGCCAGCAGGGGGTGGCATTGGCCGATCTGGTCATCGCCGTGGGGCCGCATATTCACCCCTGCTGTTACGAAGTCTCCGCCGGATTCTATCAGCAACTGCTGGACCAGCCCGGCGGTGACCGGGTGGCCCGCCATCGCCAGCGGCTGTTCCACTCCCGTTCGGGCCCGGTCAGCGATCCGCTCAAAGCCGCCGCACGCGGCAGCGATAATCTGTGGTTTGATCTGCGCGCCTTTGCCGAAGCGATCTTCGCAGAGGCGGGGGTGGCGCCGGCGAGCGTTGAATGGCTGGGGAGTTGTACCTACTGCACCCCGCAGTCGCTGGGCTCCTACCGGCGCCGGACCCATTTTCCGGCGCCGAAGAGCTTTCAGTATTCGTGGATCATGCGCGAAGCCTGAGGCGGGCTCGCGCTAGAGCACCCGAAAACCGTGGGTGCCGTCGCGGGCCAGCTGATCCACCAGGCCGTACTCCCACTCCAGATAGGCCTGCATCGCCTCTGCGGAATTATCGGTCCCTTCATAGGGACGGCGATAGCGGTCCCGGCGCTCGACAGCGAGGCCGGCATCGCCATGGGCCAGCGGCAGACCGGCGGCGATCCACGCCAGCGTCCCGCCGGTAAGCAACTGCACCGGTTTACCGGTCAAGGCCGCCACCTCCGGCACCGCGTAGCGGGCCAGCAGACTGCTGCCGCAGGTCACCACGTAACGTTGGGCGGGAGGGATTGCTTCCAGGGCCTGGCGCAGCTGCGAGCGCGTTAGCCACCACGCGCCGGGGATATGGCGAGCGACAAAGTTGGCGCTGGTGGTAAAATCGAGCACCACCGTACCGGGTTCTTCCAGCTGTTGCGCCAGCTGCGCCGGGCTTATCTCCTCCGCCTGCGGGCCGGGCGGCACCTCGGCGGCTGGCACCCCGCGTTCGCTCAACTGGCTGGTCGACAGCGCGCTCAGCCGCGCCGTCTCCCAGCCCATCTGCGCCAGCCACGAGCCGGTTATCGCCGCCCGGATGCCATCGTCATCCAGCAGCACAATGCGCGCCCCTCGTACGCTGGCGAAGTGGTCGGTCTCCTGCACCAGCTGGCCGCCTGGCGCGCTCAGGCTGCCGGGATAGTGACCCGCCGCGTACTCTTCGGGGCTGCGGACATCAAACAGGAAGGTGGTGCGGTCGCTCTGCTGCAGCCAGCGTTGCAGCGTGGCCTCATCGATGACCGCCACCCCGGCCCGTTCGGCAAAATGCGCCACCTCAGCGGCCCGGGCGCCGGAGGCGCGGGCGGAGGGATCGTATTGCCGCTGTTGCTGGTGCGCCAGCGTCTGGCCGGCCAGCGTCCAGCCGATAGTGCCATTGCGCAGGGCATGGACCGGGTTTGGCACGCCGGCGTTGATCAGCGACTGGGTGCCGATGATGCTGCGGGTGCGTCCGGCGCAGTTGACGATAACCGGCGTCTGCGGGGAGGGCGTCAGGCTCTCCACCCGCAGGGCCAGCTCGCCGCCGGGCACGCTGATGCTGCCGGGGATGCTCATGGTCTGGTACTCATCGAAGCGCCGGGCGTCGACGATCACCACCTCCTGCCGGCTGTCGATGAGCGCCTGAACCTCCTGGGCGCTGAGCGACGGTGTGTGACGCACGCTTTCCACCAGCTCGCCAAAGGCTTTACTGGCGGAGTTGACGTCCTGAAACAGCTCGCCGCCGCTGCGGCGCCAGCCGGCGAGACCCTCGGCCAGCAGGGCCACATCCTGATAGCCCCAGGTCCGCAGTCGTTCGACGGCGATCGCCGCCAGCCCTTCGCCATTGTCGTAGACGGTGATCGGGGTGGTGAAGCGCGGTATCCGCCGGCGGACCTCGAGCTCCAGTTTGCTGAGCGGCAGATTGACGGCAAACAGCGGATGAGCGGTGGCGAAATCGGCCTCTTCACGGACGTCGATCAGCGCCAGTTCACGACGGTCGAGCAGCGCCTGGCGGATCCCGGCGGCCTGGCGATAAGCGTAGGTGGACATAGTGGTTATCCTTGATGTTCGCGGGAGGAATCCCAGATATTGGGTAAATGGCGGTTAGAGTAGCCGGAGATAAACGGTTTCTGCTGCCCTTCCGGGGTATACACGGCGCGCTTCACCGCGCCGATATTGCCGCCGTAGACATGAATGCTGATGGAGACGCGATCCGCCAGCGCATTGCTGACGCGATGAATATCGCCATCGTCAACGGAGACTTTCTCCACCTGGCCTGCCTGCAGGAGCGTGGCGGCGCCCAGCGACCGCGGTATGCCGTCTGCATCCAGCTGGTAGCGTTGATTCTCCTCTGCGCCGCGCAGCATACCAATGGCCCCCCATACCCGGTGGTCATGGATCGGCGTCGCCTGTCCCGGCCCCCAGACGAAGCTGACGATCGAGAAGCGCTCCCCGGAGTCGGCATGCAGCAGATACTGCTGGTAATGGTGCGGGTGCGGCAGGGTGTACTCTTCCGGCAGCCAGTCGTCGTAACGCACCAGCGCCGCCAGCCGCTGCGCCACGGCGTCAAGCAGCGGGGCGGTCTGGTGGTGTTCGCGGTGCAGGCGGTCTACCTCATGAATGAAATGGCGTAATTTTTCCAGTCGTGGTGCAGTCATGTGCGGTTCCTGTCAGAGGGACTGGTCAAAACGCTAACAGAGGCGTTAATATTATTTAAATGCAATTTACGCATATATTAATATGCAAATTTCACATAAGGTTCCTATGCGCATTGACGATATCGACGCTTTGCTGGCCACGGTGCAGTTTTCCTCCCTCAATCAGGCCGCGGAATATCTGGGGATCACCCAGTCGGCCATCACCCGGCGCCTGCAGCGTCTGGAACAGGAGCTGAACGTCACGCTGTTAGAGCGCCAGACCCGCCCGCTGACCCTGACCGCCGCCGGACACCGGGTGTACGAGCAGTGTCTGAGCATTAAGCGTGAGACGAAAAAACTCTACAGCCTGTTGGATCCGGAAGGCGAGCCGCGCGGCGCCCTGCGTCTCGGCGTGCCGCAGAGTCTCAGCGAGATTGCCCTGCCGGCGGCGCTGTCGGCGCTGAGCCAGCAGTTTCCCGGACTGTCGCCGCAGATCACCTGCGGCTGGAGCGGACAGCTGCAGCGCCGGCTGGAAAACGGCGAGCTGGACGGCATGCTGGCGATGGGGCCCGCCCAGCAAAGCTTCGCCGAGGGCTACAGCGGGCGCCTGCTGTGTCCCCTGGAGGTGGTGCCGATCGTCGGCCGGCGTTTGAATTTGCGCGCGTCATCCCTGCGGGAGTGCGCCGAACGGGGCTGGATCCTTAACCCCGACGGCTGTGGCCTGCGCGCCGGGCTCATTCGCGAGCTGCAGAGCCAGGGATTGCGGTTGACGCTCAACGTCGAAAGCGCGGGCGCGCAGTTACAGATAGCGCTGGTGGCGCAGGGGCTGGGGCTGGGTCTGGTGCCGAGGGCGGCGCTGGCCAGCAGCCCGTGGCGGGACGAGGTCGCGGTCCTCAGCCTCAGCGATTTTCAGCCTGCGGTCTCACTGTGGCTGATCCACGCCCAGTATCTGGCGAACCTGCAGCCGCCGCTGACCTTTTTCGCCAGCAAAGTGGTGCAGCAGCTGACCGTATCCGACTGAAAGCACTATGTATTTTTGTTTAATGCTAATTAAGCATATTAAGATATGATAAAAATGCATTTTGCTCATTAACACGCTCTGTATAGGGTAATGACCAGCGCCGCTGTCGCGGCCACTCCATTACCCTGACGCAAGGAGTTGTTCATGAGCATTCAGTTTCTCGGCATGATTGGCCATCGCCTCTCTTCCGAAACGATTGCCCCGGTGGGGCCGATCTTTGACCGCGACTATATCGTTCGCTTTGCGCAAACCCATGAAGCCGCCGGGTTTGATCGTCTGCTGGTCGGCCACTGGTCCGATCAACCCGACGGCTTTCTGGTGACGGCCCTGGCCGGACTGTCGACGCAGAAAATTCAGTACCTGCTGGCCCATCGTCCCGGTTTTGTTTCCCCAACCCTTGCCGCGCGCAAATTCGCTACCCTTGAGCACCTGCTGGGCGGCCGGCTGGCGGTGCATATCATCAGCGGCGGCAACGATGCCGAACAGCGCCGGGATGGCGATTATCTCGACCACGACCAGCGCTACGCTCGCACCGACGCCTTCCTCGACATCGTGCGCCAGGTGTGGACCAGCGAGCAGCCGGTGGATATTCACAACGATTTCTATCAGGCCGAACAGGCCTGGTCAGCCATTCGTCCGCTGCAAAAGCCGCATCTTCCCATCTACTTCGGCGGCTCGTCGGAAGCGGCCATCGCCGTCGCCGGCAAACATGCCGACGTCTTCGCGCTGTGGGGCGAGTCGCTGGCGCAAACCGGCGAGACCATCCAGCGCGTGCGCGCCGAAGCGGCGAAACACCAGCGTGATATCGGCTTCAGCGTCTCGTTCCGGCCGATTATCGCCGACAGCGAAGCCGAGGCCTGGGAGAAAGCCGAGCATATCCTGCACGTCGCCACCGAGCAGGCGGCGCAGCGCGGGGGCGGGTTCAAGGCCAAACCGGACAGCATCGGCGCCCAGCGGCTGCGGGCCACCGCCGCGCAGGGCAGAGTGGTGGACAAACGCCTGTGGACCGGCATCGCCCAGCTGGTGGGCGGCGGGCATAACTCCACCGCGCTGGTAGGCACCCCGGAGCAGGTGGCCGATGCGCTGCTCGACTACTACGACCTCGGGGTGCGTAACTTCCTGATCCGCGGCTTCGATCCGCTGAACGACGCGGCCGACTATGGCCGGGCGCTGCTGCCGATCGCCCGGGAAAAAGCCGCGCGGCGTGCGGTGGCGGAGCGCGCATCGTGATCCATCCTGAGCGCGACGACTGGGCCCGGCAGCTGACGGCGCTTCGCCAGCAGATGGCGGAGCAGGCGGCCAGCCTTGACGCCAGCGGCGAGTTTCCCTGGCGTAATATCGACCATCTGCGTGCGGGGGGCTGGTTAAGTCTCGCCGTGCCGCCATCCTGCGGCGGCGCGGGCGCCAGTCTGGCCCAGCTGCAGCAGGTCATCGCCGCCATCGCCTGGGGAGAGCCGGCGACAGCGCTGATCGTCTGCATGCAGTATCTCCACCATTTGCGGCTGGCGGAAAATGACGCCTGGCACGCGCCGCTGCGCCAGCAGGTTTTTCACGATGCTGTCGAACACGGTGGCCTCATCAACAGCCTGCGCGTCGAGCCGGAGCTGGGCTCCCCGGCGCGGGGCGGCCTGCCGGACACCGTGGCGACCCGTCGCGCGGAGGGCTGGGACATCAGCGGCCATAAAATTAATACCACCGGCATTGAAGGGCTGCGCTGGCTGGCGGTGTGGGCCAGAAGCGATGATAACCCGCCGCTGGTGGGTACCTGGCTGGTGCCTGGCGACAGCCCGGGCATCAGCGTGGTGAAAAGCTGGGATCACGCCGGGATGCGGGCCACCGGCAGCCATGAAGTTATTTTTAACCACGTGCGGGTGGCGGCAGAGCACGCGGTGGATGTCTGGCCGGCCGATGCGCCACCCGCCGCCCAGGCCGAACCGTTTCGCCTGTTCGCCAACCGGCAGACAGCGCTGCTGGCGGCGATCTATGACAGCATTGCCCACGCCGCTCACGACTGGCTGGTGAGGTGGCTGGCGGGGCGGGTGCCCGCGGGTCTCGGCCATCCGCTTTCCCGCCTGCCGCGGGTGCAGCATGAAGGTGACCTACCAGTTCCGCAAGGACTTCCAGGCGGCCATCAGCGAGATCCGGGACTTCGGCGCCCATCTGGCGCCGTACCCCTTTGCGCTGGACGCCGCCGTGGAGCAGGCCGCCGCGCTGCGCTTTTCCGCCATCGAGGCCAATCTGGCGAAAGTCACCATCACCGACAACGCCATTCAGGCGGTGAATATCGCGCTCGAGCTGACCGGCAATCATGGTCTCAGCCGACAAAACCCGCTGGAACGCCACTACCGCAATGTGCTCTGCGGACGGGTACATACCCCACAGAGCGACAGCGCCTGGCTGGCAGCCGGCAACTTCGTCTTTCAATCACAAGGATAATCACGATGCGTCTATCATTTTCAGGCCGGGTGGCGGCCGCGCTGATGCTGCTGGCGCTGGGCGGCTACGCGACAGCGCAGGAGCGGCTTACCCTGCGCATCGCCGATCAAAAAGGCGGCATGCGTTCGCAGCTGGAGGCGGCCAACGCCCTGCAAAATCTCCCTTACGACATTAAGTGGGCCGAGTTCCCGGCCGCCGCGCCGCTGGCGGAAGCCCTCAACGCGGGCGCCGTGGACGCGGGGATCATCGGCGATGCGCCGTTGCTCTTCGCCCTGGCCAACGGTGCGCCGGTCAAAGCTATTGCCGTGGATAAAAGCAACCCGGCGGGGACCGCGGTGCTGGTATCCCCCGGCAGCACGTTAAAAAGCGGCGCTGATTTAAAAGGCAAACGCATCGCCACCGGTAAAGGGTCGATTGGTCATTTCGTGGCGCTGAAAGCGCTGGAGCAGGCGGGGATTTCACCGAAGGAGGTGCAGTGGGTGTTCCTCGGCCCGGTGGACGCCAAAGTGGCGTTGCTAAACGGTTCGGTGGACGCCTGGGCGACCTGGGAGCCCTACACCACCCAAATGGTGAAGACCAACGAGGGGCAGATCCTGGTGAGCGGCAAAGGGCTGCTGCCGGGGAATACCTTCCTCGCGGCAACGGATTCCGCGCTTAACGATCCGCAAAAACGCGCCGCGCTGCAGGATTATCTCCAGCGCCTGGCCGGCGCCGAGCGCTGGGCCTACGCCAATCTCGACAGCTACGGCAAAACGTTGGGGGAGATCATCCGCTTCCCGGCGGAGATCGCCCGCGCGCAGTTTGCCAACCGCCAGTCGCAGTGGCAGCCGCTGGCCGAGGAAACAGTGGCCCAGCAGCAGGCAACGGCGGACTTTTATCTCGCCAACGGCCTGATCCGCACCCGGCTGGACGTGAAGCCGACCTTTGACCGCCGTTTTAGCGTACCCGCCGCCGAGGTGACACCATGACCAGAACCCCTTTTTCCCGCCGCCGTTTTTTACAGCTCAGCGGCGGCCTGGCGCTGGCCGGGGTCTCTCTGCCGCTGTGGGCTCATGATATGGCGGACATGGCCGGCGGCGATGCCCATCCGGCGCTGCGCCTGCCGCAGCCCTACAAGATCAAGCTGGCGATCAACAAAAGCGCGGTATGCCTCGCGCCGGTCGCCGTCGCCGAGCAGCAAAAGATTTTCAGTAAATATAACCTCGACGTTGAGTTTGTTAACTTCGGCAACTCCACCGATGTGCTGCTGGAGGCGATCGCCACCGGTAAGGCCGACGCCGGGGTGGGGATGGCGCTGCGCTGGCTGAAGGCGCTGGAGCAGGGCTTTGACGTCAAGCTCACCGCCGGGACCCACGGCGGCTGTCTGAACCTGCTGACGGCTAAAGACTCGCCGTTCGGCGGCCTCGAGAGCCTGAAGGGGCAAACCATCGGCGTCACCGACATGGCCGGGCCGGATAAAAACTTCTTCGCCATCCTGCTTAAGCGCCACGGTATCGATCCGATAAGCGACGTGCAGTGGAAAGTCTACCCGGCGGATCTGCTCAGCGTGGCGCTGGACAAGCGCGAAATCGCCGCCATCAGCGGCAGCGAGCCGTTCAGCTATCGTCTGCTGGAGACCGGCAAGTATCAGCTGATCGCCAGCAATATGACCGGGGATTATGCCAACCTCAGCTGCTGCGTGCTGGGGGTGAGCGGGAGCCTGGCGCGGGACCATAAACCGGCCGCCGCGGCGCTCACCCAGGCAATCCTTGAAGCGCACAGCTATGCCGCCGAACACCCGGAAAGCGTGGCGCAATCTTTCCTCGCCCATGCGCTCAACACCAGTGAAGCGGAGGTAAGCGGCATTCTGCACGGACAGGGGCACGGCCACCACGCGGTGGGGGAGGCGTTCGTGAAAGAGCTGACGCAGTATGCGGTCGACCTGCAGCGGGTGCAGGTGATCAAGCCGGGTACCGATCCCCATCAGTTCGCGGAGAGTATCTATGCCAACGTATTCGCCTGAGCAGGCTCTGGCGCGCCCCACCGGCCGCGCGCCGCTGTGGGGAGAAGGGCTGCTGGCCGCCGCGCTGTGGCTGCTGGGCGGTCTGTTTACTCTGACCTGGCCCGACGCCGGGCGGCGCTGGCCGTTTAGCGAAGGCTGGGCGCTGGCGCAATTCACCCTCGGCGGCGGCTTGCTGCTGCTGGCGCTGAGCTATCGCTACTGGCGAGCGCGCGGCGCGCGCGTGCTGCATGCCGGCAAGTGGCTGGCGCTGCTGCCGGTGCTGTTCGCTGCCTGGGAAGGGCTGACCGCCAAGAGCGGCGTGCTGCCGGTGCCGTTTTTCGCGCCGCCGCAGGCGCTGATCGAGGTGCTGCACGACGACTGGCCGCGTCTGCTCGACAGCCTGCTGCACTCCCTGGGGCTGCTGGGGCTCGGTGTGCTGCTGGGTACCAGCAGCGGGTTCATCACCGGTCTGGCCATCGGCTGGTCGCAACGGATTGGCTACTGGGTGCATCCGGTGTTACGTCTGCTGGGGCCGGTGCCGTCCACCGCGCTGCTGCCGCTGTGCCTGTTTATCTTTCCGTCAAGCTTCGGCGCCAGCGTGTTTTTGATTGCGCTGAGCACCTGGTTCCCGGTCACGGTGCTGACCTGGTCCGGAGTGATGGGCATTGATAAGGCGTGGTACGACGTGGCGCGGACCCTCGGCGCCAGCCAGCGTTTCCTGATCCTGCGGGTGGCGATCCCCGCCGCGTTGCCGAACGTCTTTGTCGGCCTGTTTATGGGGCTCGGCGCGTCGTTTTCGGTGCTGATTGTCGCCGAAATGGTCGGGGTGAAGTCGGGGATCGGCTTTTACCTCCAGTGGGCCCAGGGCTGGGCGGCCTATCCTAATATGTATGCCGCGCTGCTGGTGATGGCCTTGTTATGCTCCGGCCTGATAAGCGGATTATTTATGCTGCGTGACCGTCTGCTGAGCTGGCAGCGAGGAGGGATGCAATGGTAACCGCGACGTCAGGTTCGCAGACGATAGTGCGCGGCGCGGCGGTATCGATAAGCCATCTTCATCACGCGTTTACGCTCGGCAAACAGGCGGTGCCAGTGCTGGAGAATATCAGCCTGCAGCTGCGGCCAGGGGAAAGCGTGGCGCTGCTGGGCCCTTCCGGCTGCGGTAAATCAACCCTGCTGCGGCTGCTGGCGGGGCTGGAAGCGCCGCAGAGCGGACAGATGCAGATCGACGGCGCGGCGTTCGGCGCCCCGGGGCCGGAGCGAATTCTGGTGTTTCAGGATCCGACGCTCTATCCGTGGCTGACGGTGCGGCAGAACGTGTTGCTGGGCCCGCAGGCGCAGGGCAAAAGAGGGCTGGAAGCAAAGGCCGACGCGCTGATTGACCGCATCGGGCTGCAGGCCTTCAGCGAGGCGTGGCCGCGGCAGCTGTCCGGAGGGATGGCGCAGCGTGCGGCGCTGGCGCGCGCCTTGTTGAACGAACCGCGTCTGCTGCTGCTCGACGAGCCGTTGGGCAAACTCGATTCGCTGACCCGCATCAGTATGCAGCGGGAGCTGATCGCCCTCTGGCAGCAGCAGGGGTATACCAGCCTGCTGGTGACCCACGATATCGAAGAGGCGCTGCTGCTGTGCGAGCGGGTGCTGGTGATGTCGCCGCGTCCGGGGCGGATTATCGCCGAGTTTGCGCTGCCGCTGGCTTTTCCCCGTCATCGCGATAACCCGCAGCTGCTGCAGCATCGTCAGGATATATTGCGCATCCTCGGCCAGGAGGCGGACTGGTAAGCTGAACGCATTCCCCGGTGGCGCTGCGACAAATGTCACGGAAAGGTAGGCCGGCGCAAGCGCAGCGCCGCCCGGCAATGAGCATCCGGCGCGACGCCATGTACGGCTTAAAAATCCATCTTCACCGTGAACTGCACTTCGCGCGGGTCGCCAATCTGGTTGCCGAGGTTATTGGTGCCGATCGAGGAAGTGTAATAGGTCTTATCAAACAGGTTCTTCACATTCACCTGCAGCGTCACCGGATACTGCAGCTTCATCTTATAGGCGGCAAACACATCCGCCACCGCATACCCCTGCAGATAATAATCCGCGCCGTTGGTGCCGGAACGCTTGCTGACCGCGTGGCCGCCGCCGCCGACGGTCAGGGTGTTGCTGTTATAGACGTTATGAATGTCATAGGTCAGGAACAGCGAACCGGTATGTTTCGGTACGTTTGGCAGCGGTTTCCCGGCGTAATCCGGATCTTCCAGCACTTTGGCGTCGGTGTAGCCGTAGCTGGCGATCACGCTGAGGTTATCGGTGATGGACCCCGCCAGATCCACTTCCACGCCCTGGGAACGCACCTTGCCCGCGGTTTTGGCCACCGTCTCATCGCCAATGCTCTCGGTGTACAGCACGTTACGCTTATGAATATCAAACAGCGCGATATTGGCGGTAATGCCGTTTAACAGGTCGAATTTGGCGCCCACTTCGTAAGAGGTGGACTCTTCCGGCGGCAGCTCGCCGATATAGCTGGCGATCGACGACTGCGGCATAAACGACTGGGCGACGTTGGCGAACAGGGAGACGTTCGGCGTCACCTTGTAGACCAGGCCGGCCTTTGGCGTCCATTTCTCATCGCGGCTGTCGGTATTGACGTTAAACGGTCGGCCTTTACCGGCGTACTGGGTGTAGTACTGGTAGCGCACGCCGGCGACGGCGATCCAGTTGTCGGTCAGGTACAGCGCGTCCTGCACGTATGCGGCATAGCTCTCCTGCTGGATCCGCTGGTCGCTGTCGGAGGCGGAGACGGTATTACAGGTGTCGAGAGTGCCGTAGACCGGATGATAGATGTTAAAGCCTTTGACGTTCTTGCAGCGCAGCATATCGGTGCGCAGCAGATCGTAATTCTCATAGGCGACGCCGGTCAGCAGCTCGTTATAAAAGCCGCCCACTACCACGTTGCCCTGCAGGTCGGCGCGGGTGGAGTGCATCTTCTGCGTTGAACCGTGGGTACCATCGACCCGGCGGGTGAGGTTGCCGGTCGCCGAATCATAGGCCATTACCCGCGCCTGGTTATCGTTGTAATGATCCTGGCTGTAGCTGTAGTCGAAGCGCGCGGTCCAGGCGTCGTTAAGGCGATACTCGGCGTTGAGCTGAGCGAGATCGGAATAGCCATCGGTAATATTAAACGCTTCATCGAAGCGGGTTTTGCGATCGACGTTAACCGCATGGCCGGTATTCAGATCGAAGATAGTGCCGCGATCAAAGGGGGCGCTGTAGTCGCGGTGCGAATAGGACGCGGTCACCGTTGCCCGCTCGCCAAACCAGGTCAGGGAAGGGGCGATAAAGCTGCTTTTGTTTTTACCGAAATTGCGCCAGTAATCCTCATTCTGATATTCGCCGATCAGTCGGTACGCCAGATTTGTGCCTTCGATGGGGCCGGTGATGTCGACGCTGCCGGTGCCGCCGCCAAAGCTGGTGGAGGTCCCGGAAACCGAACCGGAGAACTGCCGCTCCGGCCGTTTAGTGATGACGTTGATCAGCCCGCCGGGGTCGAGGATACCGTACAGCGTCGAGGCGGGCCCCTTCAGGACTTCCACCCGTTCGGTGGCGGCGTTAAAGCTGCGCGGCAGCACGGTGCGCAGGCCGTTGGTCATGATCGAGCCGTCGCGGTTGGCGCCGAAGCCGCGGCGGGTAAAGGCGTCCTGGGTACCGCCGAGGGTGTTGGTCTGCACCACGTTAGCGACGTTATACAGCGCCTCATCGAGTGAGGTGGCGTGCTGATCTTCGAGAACCCGATCGCTGACGGTATTGACCACCTGGGGAATATCCAGCAGCGGCATCGAGGTTAGCGTCGCGGTGGCGGAGCTGAGCGGCTGATAGCCGCTGGTGGCGCTCTGCTGGGCGCCGTCGGCCACCACGGTGATGGTCTCTTCCGCGTCGTTGTTACCTTTCGCCGCGTTATTTTCCGCGGCCATTAATCCCGGTGAGGCTAAAAAAAGAAGCGAAAAAAGCGCGCGCCCTGGCAACGTCCTGCAGGCGACATGGGGTTGAGTCATTATCTGTTTCTCGTGAACGAATCTGCCTTTGCGGTCAGATTAAGCCAATAAAATCATTGCCCTGAATAATAAAAGCACTCTGTTTAGCGTCTGAATGCGCCTTCAGATGTGTAATTGAGAATCATTCAATCATGAAGGGATGTAGTAGTAAACGTTATGCAAGATAAAAATTCAGCGGCGAGGAACAGGACGTTTTAAACACCTCCAGTAGGGAATGTTCTGTAGTTATCTATCTGATATTATTTTATTTTAATTATATTGCGTTGGCACAGCCTCGCTGTAGTCAGCGTCCCCGTCTGAAGACGATGGCGAGTATTGACTACTACATTCATCCCCGTCATGATCAAAAGAGAATGAGATTTATTTTGATTTGACTGCAGAATGTCCAGCTATCGCCTGGAACGCTGCGGCGCAGGAGCGAGTTATGCCACAGCGGGTGAAACCTGCAGAGCAGGGGATCGTACTGGATGCCCTGTCGGCCGGCTACGGCCAGACCCTGATCGTTGACGATATCAACCTGACCATTCCCACCGGCAAAATGACGGTGCTGGCCGGGGCGAACGGATCCGGCAAATCCACGCTGCTCTCGACCATCGCCAGAATGCTGAAACCGCTCGGCGGCTGCGTGCGTCTGGACGGGCAAGCCATTCACCAGATGCCGACGAAGACCGTCTCGCGCCAGCTGGGCATCCTCCCGCAATCGCCGTTGACCCCGGAAGGATTGACCGTTTTCGAGCTGGTCTCGCGCGGGCGCTACCCGTGGCAGGGACTGATGCGCCAGTGGTCCGAGGCCGATGAGCTGGCGGCAGAGGAGGCGCTGCGCTTAACCGGTACCGCCGAATTCGCCCATCTGCCGGTGGACAGCCTCTCCGGCGGCCAGCGTCAGCGCTGCTGGATCGCCATGGCGCTGGCCCAGCAAACGGCCACCATTCTGCTCGATGAGCCGACCACCTGGCTCGATCTGCGCTATCAGGTCGATATCCTCGAGCTGCTCCAGACCCTCACCCGCGAACATGGCCGCACGGTGGTGACGGTGCTCCATGACCTTAACTTTGCGGTGAACTACGCCGATCTGCTGGTATTCCTTAAACAGGGGCGCATCGCCGGCACGATTAGCGACAACGATGTCTGTAGCCCTGAGCTGATTAAACGCGTGTTTGACGTTGACGTGCAGATGTCGATTAACCCGCAAACCGGCAAACCGTTCTTTATGCCGTTTCGCGCCCGCCAGGCAGCGGCACAATGAGCGTGGCCATCCTGCTTTCCGCGCGGCGTCGCCCCCGCCCCCGGCTGGCGCTGCTTCTGCTAACGCTGCTGCTTATCGCCGCCTCGCTGGTGCATCTTGGCTTAGGCGCCCGCTGGATCGCCCCGCAGACGGTGCTGCGAGCGCTGCTGGAGTACGATCCGCGCAACTTTGAGCAGCGGATTATCAT
>OGYH01002176.1_pt1 | contig 16229 bp, 16 predicted proteins | sample 1576511 | NCBI WGS metagenome assembly OGYH01 (sample SAMEA3541522, study PRJEB24748) | human gut metagenome | biome: human gut; feature: human-associated habitat; material: faeces | place: China | collected 2012
AACCATGGCCTTCCTTAACTATAATACCTAATTGTCCTTCTGTTACATTAGCTGGTAATTCTAATAAAGTATAAGCACCTTCTTTATCTACATAATCAAATTCAATAAATTTTCCATTTTGACCAGGATACCATGTCCAAAATCCCCAATTATCATATTTAGTTTCGCCTTCTTTTATAAATCTTACTTTTACTACCTTTTTATCTTGTTGATTAGGTAAGTCAGTATCTGAACCTTCTCCTACTGTAAGTAATGCATTTGAAGTAAAATTACCTTCCTCTGAATGTTTAGGATTTAAAGGATCACCTTGCCAATCCCCCCATTCTTGATCCGCAGTTTCTGGTGACCATGTTACTATTCCATATTCATAATTACCTTTTTCCACATCAATAGTTACAGACCAAATATTAGAGCTACTTTCATTAGTCATTTCATGTAAAACTCCCCAGTCTTCATCAAAAGAACCCTTAACTGCTACTCTAGTTTCTGTTCCATTACCTAAATAATATAATGTAACACTTCCATTGCTAACCTGTGGATTAACCACTACAGCTGGATTGTCATCTTTTTTATATGAGTTTAACGGATCACCTTGCCAATCTCCTAATTCTTGATCTACTGTATCTGATGACCATGTTACTATTCCATATTGATTTATTCCTGATATTCCTTCAACATTAATTGTCCAAATATCATTTTCACCTTTTTCCATATCAATTGTATTCCAATTGCTAAATTCTCCTTTTACTTTTACAGCACTTTCTGTACCATTACCTTGATAATTAAATGTAACTGTTCCATCACTATTAATTATAGGGCTTTTTAATATAGTTTCTGCCAAAACATCAACAAAACCATTAGGAAACGGTACCAAGCTTAAACAAAAGAATACTAATGTCATAAGCGCTATTTGCCATTTGTACTTTATTACTCCTTTTTTTCTCATAAAATTCTCCTTCCCATTTTTTTCTTAAAAAGTAACTATTAAAATCACAACATTAGAAATCGTTATCATTTATTAGTTATAAACTCTCTTTAACTTCTTACTGTTTAATTAACATTACAATAATATTGTAATCTATTTTTATATTTTTTTCTATATTTTTATATTTTTGTAATTTATTACAAAAATATAGCTATGTACTTTTTTTTATTTATTTTTATGATATAATTTATGGTTTATTTATATTATATAAGGGGCTATCGCGCTAAAAATTTTATACACAATATCTTGTAGTATTTATTCTTAATGCGACATCCCCATTTTATCAATTATTCTTCCTTTCCTAAGTTAATTCCTAACATTCCAGAAAGAATTCCTACAATTACACAAAGTAAAAATTTAACTAAATCATATAATCCTAAAGTAGCTTCAGCCCCAAATAAAATTCCAATAGCATATAAGGATATGTAAAATAAAGTTCCTACAGAAAGTCCTATTAGCCACCCTTTACGTCTATACAACTTTACTGCAAATATTGTTCCAAATATTAAAGAAACACTTGTTATAATAACAGTAATAATACTTAACACGCTTGAATTAATATCTACAAAAGACATAACTAAAGATAATATTGATGTTAATATTATAACTACAGCTATTGCACCTACTATCCCCTTAAGAACTGTCTTAAAGTAATCCTCTAAGTTCATAAAAAACACCTCCTTTTAGTTCATTCTATGACCTAAAAGGAGGCATTATTCTTTAATTATACAGCTTCTTTATTTAATTTTTGTGCTATAGCATTTTTAGTTATTCTAAATCTTACTCTATCTGGACCTGATTGAATAACCATTTGTTCATCTTCAATTGTGATTATTTTACCAACAATCCCGCCTCTTGTTAAAACTTGATCATTTACTTTTAATTCTGATAACATAGTATTATACTTCTTTGTTCTTTTCTTTTCTGGTAATATTAATAAGAAGTACATAATTGCAAACATTGCTACTAAAGGTAATATTGTCGCTAATAATTGTGCCATTAAAAATCCCTTCCCTTCACATTTATCTTTAAGGATACATAGTAATATTTACTATGTAATAAATACTATACTTTATTTAAAATTATATGTCAATTCTATGAATAAACCCAATATAATTCTTAATAATTTATTAATAAAACTAATTTATTTTTTACAATTCCATTCTCTTAATTTTTGTTCCTTAAATTCGCTATAAGTTCCATTATCTATTGCTGTTCTTATATCAGCCATAAGTTTATTATAGAAATATAAATTATGTAATACACATAATCTTAAGGCTAACATTTCCTTTGCCTTAAATAAATGTCTTATATAACTTCTTGTATAATTTTTACATGCAGGACATTCACATCCTTCATCTATTGGTCTTTCATCTAACTCAAACTTAGCATTCATTAAGTTTATTTTACCTTCTGATGTAAATACATGACCATGTCTTCCATTTCTAGCTGGAAGCACACAATCAAAGAAATCTACACCTCTATCAACTGCTTCTAATATATTTTCTGGCGTTCCAACACCCATTAAATATATTGGCTTATCTTCTGGTAAATACGGCACTACTGCATCAATGATTCTATACATTTCTTCATGAGTTTCTCCAACAGCTAAACCACCAATTGCATATCCATCCATATCTAGTTTTGCTAAATGTTTAGCATGCTCTATTCTTATGTCTTCATAACATCCACCTTGGTTAATACCAAAAAGCATTTGTTCTTTATTTATTGTATCAGGTAATGAATTTAATCTATTCATTTCAGCTATACATCTATCTAACCATCTGTTCGTTCTTGCAACTGAACTTATTACATATTCTCTAGTTGATGGATTTGGTATACATTCATCAAAAGCCATAGCTATTGTTGATGCTAAATTGCTTTGAATTTGCATAGATTCTTCTGGTCCCATGAATATTTTTTTACCATCTATGTGAGAATTAAAATAAACTCCTTCTTCCTTAATTTTTCTCATTGAAGATAATGAAAATACTTGGAATCCACCTGAATCTGTTAATATTGGTCTATCCCAATTCATAAACTTATGTAATCCACCCATTTTAGCAACAACCTTATCTCCAGGTCTTAAATGTAAGTGATATGTATTTGAAAGTTCAACTTGACATCCAATTTCCTTTAAATCCATTGATGAAACTCCACCTTTAATTGCAGCTAAAGTTCCAACATTCATAAATACTGGTGTTTCTATTGTTCCATGAGGTGTTTCAAATCTTCCTCTTCTTGCTTTGCCATCTTTTTTTAATAGAGTATATCTTTTACTCAAAACTTCACGTCCTTTTTTAGTTATGTATTTATTTTATTATCATTGAATCTCCAAAAGAGAAGAATCTATATCTTTCTTTTACAGCTTCATTATAAGCATTCATTACTTTTTCTTTTCCTGATAATGCAGAAACTAACATTATTAATGTTGATTCTGGTAAATGGAAATTAGTTATAAGTTTATCCACAACCTTAAACTCATATCCTGGATAAATGAAAATATTAGTCCAACCACTTTGTGCCTTAACAAAACCATTTTCATCTCCAATTGTTTCTAATGTTCTTGTAGATGTTGTACCAACTGAAATAATCTTATTACCACGCTTCTTAGTATCGTTTATTATTTTAGCATCTTCTTCTTCTAAATTATAAAATTCAGAATGCATAACATGTTCATTTACATCATCAACTTTAACTGGTCTAAATGTTCCAAGTCCTACATGAAGTGTAACATATGCTATATTAACTCCTTTTTTCTTTACTTCTTCTAAAAGTTCTTTAGTAAAATGTAATCCTGCTGTTGGTGCTGCAGCTGAACCTTGTTCCTTAGAATAAACTGTTTGATATCTTTCTCTATCATCAAGTCTTTCAGTTATATATGGTGGTAATGGCATTTCTCCTAATTCATCTAATACTTGTTCAAATATTCCATCATAAGAAAACTCAATAATTCTATTTCCTTCTTCTACAATATCAACAACTTTACATTTTAATTTACCTTTTCCAAATACAAATTCAGTTCCAATCTTTGCTCTCTTACCAGGCTTAGCTAAGCATTCCCATTTGTCTCCTTCAATTCTTTTAAGAAGTAAAAATTCAATTTTACCACCACTTTCAGCCTTCTCTCCTATAAGTCTAGCTGGCATTACTCTAGTATTATTTAAAACTAAAGTATCTCCTGGATTTAAATATTCAATAACATTATAAAAATGTTTATGTTCTATTTTTCCAGTTTCCTTATCTAAAACCATTAATTTAGAATAATCTCTCTTTTCTAAAGGATGTTGAGCTATTAACTCTTCTGGTAAGTAAAAATCAAAATCACTTGTTTTCATTATATATTCTCCTAACTTTCAAAAAAACTAGTTTGTCTTTTTGTATCTTTTTTAACTCTTGTTCGTCCTAAATGACTATATGCTTTATCTGTAGCCGTTCTTCCTCTTGCAGTTCTTACAATAAAGCCCTTTTGCAATAAGTAAGGTTCATAAACATCTTCAATTGTTCCAAGTTCTTCACCAATAAAATAAGATAATGTTTCTATACCAACAGGTCCCCCATTAAAGTTATCTATTATTGCTTCTAAAATCTTATTATCAACTCTATCAAACCCTTGGGCATCTACTTCTAATAATTCTAAAGCAGCTTTTGCTTCTTTAAAGCTTATTAATGAATCAGAATATACCTCAGCATAATCCCTAACCCTTTTTAATAATCTATTTGCTATTCTTGGAGTTCCTCTTGACCTTCTTGCAATTTCATAAGCTCCTTCTTCTGTTATATTACAATTTAAAACTAAAGCAGAACGAACAATAATTTCTTTTAATTGCTCTTCTGTATAATATACCATATCACATAAAACCCCAAATCTATCTCTTAATGGAGATGTAAGCATTCCTACCCTAGTAGTTGCTCCTATTAAAGTAAAATGAGGTAAATCTAATCTAATTGATTTTGCTGCTGCTCCTTTACCTATAACTATATCTAATGCATAATCCTCCATAGCAGGATATAAAATTTCTTCAACACTTCTATTTAATCTATGTATTTCATCTATAAATAAAACATCATTATCTTTTAGTGTTGTTAATATAGCTGCCAAATCTCCTGCTCTTTCAATTGCTGGTCCAGAAGTAATTTTTAAATCTCCACCCATTTCTTTTGCTATTATATTAGCTAAAGTTGTTTTACCTAATCCTGGTGGTCCATATAACAATACATGATCTAAAGCTTCATTTCTCTTTTTTGCAGCAGTAATAAATATATTTAATCGTTCTTTTACTTTATCTTGCCCTATATATTCATTAATTCTTTGAGGCCTTAGGCTTAATTCACTATTTCCATCTTCCAAAATCTCATTTGGAGTGATGATTCTTTCCAAAATATATCACCTCTATCCCATTAATACTCTTAAACATTCCTTAATTATATTTTCAACTGATTCATGTTTATTTACTTTCTTTAATGTGTTTTCAGCTTCTTTTTCTGAATATCCTAATGCTAATAATGCCCCTAATGCTTCTTCAACTGAATTTGCATTATTTGGAATAATATCTTCAAATCCTTCTTGAATATCAACGCCTTGTGTCACTTCTTCTGTTTTGATTTTATCTTTTAATTCTAAAATTATTCTTCCTGCAGTTTTCTTTCCAATTCCAGGTGCTCTACATAAATGTTTATCATCTTCCATAATAATAGCATATTTTAAATTGTTTATTCTGCTTATAGAAAGTAAAGATAATGCTGCTTTTGCTCCAACCCCACTAATTGAAATTAATAATTTAAACATTTCTAGTTCTTCTCTATCTTTAAATCCATATAATCCTATAAAATCTTCTCTAACTATTTGCTCTAAATACAACATAATTTCTTCATTAACCTTTGGCATTTCTGCCATTGTTGCTCCTGAAGTAAAAATCTTATATCCTATCCCATTATTCTCCACTATTATATAATCTTTATTTATCCCAATATATCTTCCTTTAATATATTCGTACATTTTTATCCCCCTACATTTAATCCAATAGATTAAAAACTGTTAATATTATAATTAATCTTTTGTTTAATTATAATTTAAAAACTATCTTCTTAATTAACCTAACTTATACTTTAACATTTTGAAAGAATTTTTTCAATAATAAAGAGTTATGCTAAAAACCTTATTTTTAGCATAACTCTTTAACTTTTAACCTTTAGTATATTCTCCATAAGGCTCCATTATATCTGTTGAATCACTATTGGTAAATATATTATCTATACCATAATCATAAATGTTAATATCTATTTTATTTGAAAGTAATTTAGAAATTAACTCTTCTTTTTCTTCTTGAAAAATTCCTTCATTTTGAATTTTCTCAATTATATTATATGTATTATATAATCTACATTCTCCCTCTTCTACTCCACTTTTATAACTTAAAACATCTGAAATATCATCAAAATCTTCTATCAAATCTTTATATGCTCCAATTACATCTGTACTTATTGTTTTTTTATAATAATAATTATTTACATATCCCTTAGCACTTTCAATATCTTCAAATCCTCTTACATTACCACTAGGCATTACTAATAAATAATCGAAGTTTGGTATATTACTCATCTTCTTCGCCTCCTTATTTAGTTGCATTAATATTTTTCCCTATGTCCACATTGTTATACAAGTTTGTATTTTCCTATAATGAAAGAGATTATAAACAGAAACCAAATTCTATTTATAATCTCTTTCAATGTAAAATATATTAAACAAACAATTCTTGTTATTAAAAATATAATTTATCAGTGTTAATATTAAGATATAAATGCTGTTAATTTTTCTATAGCTTCATCCTTAGTATCATAACAATATTTAAAATTTTTAATTGCTTCTAAATCTTCACCTTTTAAAAAACTAATTGATCTACTATTAGAATATACATCATCTTCACTTTCTATTTTAGGTACACCAGAATTATCTGTTTTGTATATTGCAAAATATCCATCCTTTTCTCCTAGATAATATTTATTAGGTAATAAAACACTTGTTGTTCCATCTTTAACAAATACTAACTTACTATCTTCTAGTGATTCTAAATTATATCCATTAGCTTCATAAAAATTAACTAAAAATTGTTCATTAATGTCATTTACAATTGAATTTTCCTTTTTAAAATCAGAAATACTTTGCTCCTTTTCAACTACACCTTGGTTCATTAAAACAACTATAATCCCATCATCTAATACATTTGAATTATTATAAACTGTTTTATCATCATTTTGATTATTTAAATTATCTTTATTTAGCAATTTTCCTGTAAAAAAATAAGTTCCAAAAAAACATATTACTACTGCTAAAACAATAATTCCAGATAATATAGAAATTTTTTTATTTAAGTGCTTTTTTTGTTTACCTATTAATTCATTTTCTTTATCTTTATCAAATATTTCATTACTCATAAATATCACTCCCTTTTCTGTAATTATTGACAGCTTTCATAATGATATTCATGAATATTTTACTTTTTTACTATTTTATTACCACTCTATTGTTAATATTGTACAATCCTCTTTTTTTAAAGAAATTCTATATCCATCAATTAATAACCACTTTATGAGTTGTGTTTGAATTTCTTCTGATTCGTCCTGTATTGCTAAAATTGCGCTTATTTTGTTTATCCCCATATTTTTTCCCATATCTATATTTTCTTGAATCTTACTTTTATGTCTTTCAAATTCACTTTTGTCTTGATTATTTGAATATTCCATATAAATTCCCTCCTTATATTCAAAATATAATTAATAAATTATAATACTTATTTTTCTAAAATATTAATTTTATATATATTAATATTTAAATTTACCACTTTTAAAATATACTTTTTCTTGATTCTTCATATAATATAAAGTATAATTTATTTTTGAAATATGGACAGTTCGGGAACCTCCTGTCATTAAACAAAACTAGGTAAATTTTTGATAAATAATTTAATATTTATTAAAACCTTAGGTTCCTAATAATTTTTATTAGGAGGTTTTTCAAAATGAAAAACAATATAACAAAAAGATTAACTAGAACTGCAATAATTGCAGCAATCTACGCAGTAGTAACTATTGCAATATCACCATTTTCCTATGGAAGTATCCAATTTAGGATTTCAGAAATTTTAGTTTTATTAGCTATTTTTGATCCACTATACATAGGAGGACTTACACTTGGCTGTTTAATAGCTAATTTATTAGGCCCAAATGGACCAATGGATGTTATATTTGGAACATTAGCAACTTTTTTAAGTGTATATGCCATTTATATTACTGGTAAACTTATTAGCAATTATAAACTTAAATTGTTTATTGCTTCCCTATGGCCAACAATTTTTAATGGTATTATTATAGGCTGGATGTTAAATAAATTATATGGACTTCCACTATTTTTATCTATGGGTGAAGTTGCTTTAGGTGAATTTATGGTTGTAACTGTGATAGGTATTCCTTTGTTTATTGCAGCTGGAGCTAAATTCAAAAATGTAATGATGTTAAAATAATTTTAGGACAACCTATTTGTAATGGTTGTCCTTTTATGTATAAATAATATATTTTATTAATAAATTTACTTTTATCTTTTAAATTATATTTTCCTATCAATATTTAGAAAATATAATTTTTCCAACTCCAATCCCCATTGATATTGTAAGCATTATTGGTATGAACTCTTTTATTCCTTCACTTTCTATTTCTTCATCCTCACTTTCCCCTTCATCATTATTGTTCTTATTGCTATTTAAATATTCAAAGTATTCATCCTCATTTTCTATATTATTTTCATCATCATCATCTGAAATAATATCTGGGTTAATTTCTACACTACTTTCTTTATCATCTTCTTTTAAATCAATAATAAGATTATAATTTATAAGCTTTATACCATAATTTTTCCATCTTTCTTTTATCAATTCTCTCATTTCACCAATTACTTCAAAATCTATATCTTCTCCAAAATCATATTCATTTCCACCATTTATCAAAAAATCTATAGTGGTTAATGTATAATATTCCTCATCATTTACCTCCGAGCCATCATTTAATTGTATTGAAGTAATTTTATCCCTTGAAGAATCATAATAAACCGTTAATCCAGAAAATTGTCCCCATCCAAATTCATATGTATTTATTCCGTGTTTTATTAACTCTTTTAACTTTGCACCTGTAACCTTAACAGTAATAATCTTATCATCAAAAGGTAATATTTTATATATATCCTCTACTGTTACATCACCTTTGTAAAGAGAATCTTTTATTCTATCTCCATTAATTATAGAAACCTGAGTATTTCCAATTTCCCTTAAAGTTTCAGCAATAGTTACTCCTAATTTTGAAATACTATTTTCTCCATCATGAATTAAATCAAAATTTAATTCTGTGACTTTTTCATATAACATTGAATTTAATTTTTCTTTATACTCTTCAACAATCTTCTTTATTGCTATATCTTCTTCAAATTCATTTTCTGGACTTTCATTATAAAAAACTCTTGTATTTGCTTTTACATTTATAACATTGTTATCTTCATCCACAGTAAAATTCAAAACTGATAATCCTCTTCCATTATATCCTGCTTGAACTATAGGAATATTTTTACCTGAAATTTCATTTTCTATAAATCCATCAATAAACTTATGACTATTAGATGATATAACTGCATCAATATCATTTGCCTTTTTTGCAATTTCCGCTGCTTCTCCTATTATAATATTATCTTCATCTTTTTCTGAAGGTAAATTTGTTAATGCAATTATTATATCTGCCCCTTTATCCCTAACTTCCTCAGAGTATTTATTTAATGAATCTAAAGCATCTAAAACCTTTAACCCTTTAATATTTCCTAATTTTTCATTTTTTAAAATCCCTTCTGTTACAATTCCAATAAATGCAACATTTATGTTCTCAACTTCTTCTATAACATATGGAACTGCATATTCAGGAACACTACCTGTTTCTTCATCAATTAAATTTGAAGCAACAAACTTAAAGTTTACTTGATTTGATAAATTTCTAAGATTATTTCTACCTAAATCATATTCATGATTTCCAATTACTGATGCTACTACACCTATTTCATCCATCATTTTATTTACAACTTCTTCATTTAATTTCTTTGATATTCCTGGATCTTCATATAAATTTCCACCAGCTACAGTTATAACACCATATTTACCATTTTCTTTCTCTTTAATTTTATATTCTTTTATTATACTTGTTAATTTAGATGCACCTATATTTTTTTCCGATTCTAAAACCTTTCCATGAAAATCATTAAAAGTTAATATATCAATAACCTTATTGTTTTCTTCTACTAAATTAAACTCATCTCTTATTGTTTTACTATTCTTATTTTCTATTTCATATGCATTTATAGTTTTATATTGAATGCCAATTACAACACTGAAAATAATTATACTAATTATTATTATTAACTTATTGCACCTTTGCATATTATCCTCCATAAACATTATTAAAAAATTATATTTTTACAAAATATTTTACATTATTGTATATATAGTTTCAATATTTTTAAATATTGTAATATCATTTTATTTTTATGCATTATTTGAATGTTAACTTTATAGTAAACACTAAATATACATAATTTAAAATATAATTAACCTATTTTTAATCATAATAACTTTTAAATATAGTATTTTTTCATAATAATTTAGAAATGTTAACATTTACTTAAACAAAGTCTATATTTTTTATAAATATTTCATTACTAAATAAAAATTATTTCTACTTGTAATTATTTTATATATATATGATAAAATATATTTATAAAAGTAAATATTTCCCTTAAACATTTCCTAAAATTATAAATTAAAGGTAGGCGATAATAATGACTTTAGATCAATTAATTGTTGGAAAAAGTGCTACCATAGTATCGGTTGGTGGTGCAGAAGCATTAAGAAATCACTTATTAGATATGGGACTTACCCCAGGAACTGAAGTTTCATTAATAAAAACTGCACCAATGAATGACCCAATAGAATTACGATTAAGAGGATATGAATTAACATTAAGACTTCAAGATGCAGCTAAAATAGAAATTAAAGATATTCATCCTACAGAAGACTCTAAAAAGCATAAAGAAAGAATCAAAGATATTCCACACCCTCAAGTTGGAGAAATGGATATTTATCATGTCCGTAAAAAAGGTAATGAGTTATCAGCTGGAGCTCCTTTAAGCTTTGGGTTAATAGGAAACCAAAATTCCGGAAAAACAACTTTATTTAACCAATTAACTGGTAGTAATCAACATGTAGGAAATTTCCCTGGTGTAACAGTTGATAGAAAGGATGGAGTAATTAAAAATCATCCTGAAGCTACTGTTACAGACCTTCCTGGAATATACTCACTTTCTCCTTATACAGATGAAGAAATTGTAACTAGAGATTTCTTAATTAATAACAAACCAAAAGGAATAATAAACATTGTAGATGCAACTAATATTGAACGTAATCTTTATTTAACTATGCAGTTAATTGAAATGGATATTCCAATAGTACTTGCACTTAATATGATGGATGAAGTTCAAGAAAATGGTGGAACTATTAAAGTAAATTTATTAGAACAAACCCTTGGGATTCCCGTAATTCCAATTTCAGCATCAAAAAATATGGGTATTGATGAACTTATTGAACATGCTATTCATGTTGCAAGATTTAATGAATGTCCTGGAAGATTAGATTTTTGTGATGAAAGTATTTCACCTGAACAAGCTGCAATACACAGATGTATTCATGCCATAATGCATTTAACTGATGACCATGCTAGAAATGCTCATATTCCCGAAAGATTTGCTGCTACTAAATTAGTTGAAGGTGATCATCTTATTTTAAATGCATTAAAATTAAATACTAATGAAAAGCAAATGTTAGAACATATAATAATTGAAATGGAAAATGAAGTTGGTAAGGATAGACAATCAGCCCTTGCTGATATGAGGTTTAGCTTCATAAATAAGGTCTGTGATAATACAGTAATAAAGCCACTTGAAAGTAAGTCACATAAGCGAAGTGTAAAAATGGATAATATACTTACAGGTAAATATACTGCCCTTCCTTCTTTTGTTGCAATCATGGCACTAATATTTTGGCTTACCTTTAATATAATAGGTTCATCTTTATCAGATTTATTAACATTAGCTATTGAATTGTTTACTAAACTTTGTGATAAAGTTTTAACTGCTTATGGTTTAAATCCAACAGTTAAGTCATTAATTATTGATGGTATATTTGGAGGTGTTGGAAGTGTACTTAGCTTTTTACCTATTATAGTAGTTCTATTTTTCTTTTTATCAATATTAGAAGATAGTGGTTATATGGCAAGAATAGCATTTATAATGGACAAACTATTAAGAAAACTAGGACTTTCAGGAAGAAGTTTTGTTCCATTACTTATTGGATTTGGATGTTCTGTTCCTGCAATTATGGCAACAAGAACATTATCATCTGAGCGTGATAGAAAAATGACTATATTGTTAATTCCTTTTATGAGCTGTTCTGCAAAATTACCAATTTACGCATTATTTACTTATGCATTTTTCCCTAAATATCGTGCATTAGTTATGGTACTTTTATATTTTATAGGAATTATTATAGGAATACTATTTTCTCTATTACTAAAAAATAGTGCTTTTAAAGGTGAACCTATTCCATTTGTAATGGAACTTCCAAACTATAGATTCCCTAGTCCTAAAAGTGTTTGGCAATTAATTTGGAATAAAGCAAAAGATTTTATTACAAGAGCATTTACTATAATATTTGTGGCAACTATTATTATATGGTTCTTACAAACATTTGATTTAAGACTTAATGTAGTATATGATTCTAGTAAAAGCTTGCTTTCCGGAATAGGTGGATTCATTTCTCCAATATTTGCTCCTCTTGGATTTGGCGATTGGAGAATATCAACAGCTTTAATTACTGGATTTACAGCAAAAGAAAGTGTAGTAAGTACTTTAACAGTTTTATTAGGTGGAAAAACTTCTGCACTATCAACATTATTTACTCCTTTTACTGCATTTGTATTTTTAATTTTCACACTATTATATACGCCTTGTGTTGCTGCAATAGCTTGTGTAAAAAGAGAATTAGGCTCTAGAAAAGCTGCTCTTGAAATTGTTTTATTACAATGTGGTATAGCTTGGATTGTAGCTTTTATAATTCATACTATTGGAAGTTTATTAGGTATTGCTTAAAAAGCAAAAAAAATTTAGCTTAAGCTGAATTTTTTAACAGACTGTTGACAAAGTGTCAGCAGTCTTTATTTTTATCCAAATATGTAATATAATTTAAAATATATAAAATTGTTACATAGAGGTTTTATTAATGATAAACGAAAGAAAAGAAGCGCAAAGTGAAATAGAAGTAGTAATGTTAGAAGAATTAGTCCCACAAGACCATTTATTAAGGAAAATTGATAAATATATAGATTTTTCATTCATTAGGGATTTAACTAGGGATTTGTATTGTCATACAAATGGTCGACCAGCTGTTGATCCAGTAGTATTATTTAAAATGTTATTTATAGGATATCTTTATGGCATACGCTCCGAAAGGCAGTTAGTTAAAGATATAGAAGTAAATTTAGCATATAGATGGTTTTTAGGATATTCAATTACAGAGAAAATTCCAGATTCATCTACAATAAGTCAGAATAGAATTAGAAGATTTAAAGGTACTGATATTCCACAGAAAATATTTGATAATATAGTTTTTCAAGCTATGGAAAAAAATTTAGTTGGAGGTAAAATTCTTTATTCTGATTCAACTCATATAAAAGCAAATGCTAATAAAAGAAAGTTTGAAAAAGTTGAAGTAGACGTAACTCCTAAGGAATATATAGAACAGTTAGATATTGATGTAAATTTAGAGGGAAAATCATAATAAAAAGCCTTTAAAACCAAGAAAACCAAAAGAAGAAACAAAAGAAATTAAGAAAAGTACTACAGATCCAGATAGTGGCTATATGATGAGAGATAATAAGCCAGAAGGATTCTTTTATCTAGATCACAGAACTGTAGATAGTAAAAACAATATAATTATGGATGTACATGTTACCCCTGGTAACGTCAGCGATAGCGAACCAATATTAAAGAGAATAGATAGAATTAAAGAAACATTTAATATAAAACCTAAGTATCTTGGTTTAGATGCAGGATATTCAACTAATCCTATTTTTAAAGGAATAATAGATAGAGATATAATACCTGTTGTTGCATATAGACGTTCTCCTCATAAAAAAGGAATGTATACAAAGAATAAGTATATATATGATTATGATAAAGACATATATATTTGTCCCAATAATGTTGCACTAATATATAAAACAACGACCCGTGAAGGCTATAAGGAATACAAATGCTTTGAAGAAATATGTATGTGTTGTCCTCACAAAGATAAATGCGTTGGAGAAAAAGCTAAATATAAAATAATTAGAAGACATGTTTGGGAAAATCATAAAGACGATAATAAAAATTTCCTTAAAACCGAGAAGGGAAAAGGTATTTACAATAGAAGAAAAGAAACGGTTGAGCGAAGCTTCGCAGATTCAAAAAATCTGCATGGGCTTCGCTATGCTCGCTTCCGCGGACGCGAAAAAGTTTCAGAGCAATGCCTGCTAACTGCAGCAGTGCAGAATATGAAGAAGATAGCAACAAGACTATCTTTGTTATTTTTATATTATATTATTAAATTTGATAATATTTTTAATATTAAATTTTATCCACAACTAATAATAGAAAAATCCTCTGTTTTTAAACAGGGGGTTTTTCAACAAACTGGAAAAAAATCAAGTAGATTTAATCTACTTGATTTTTTTAACAGAGGCTTTTCTATAAACTATATACGAAAACAAAATAAATATAGGAATTATAATAATTGCTAACTTAAACATTTTTATTTTATACATAACTGTAAATATATCACTAAACGGCATTAAAATCATATGTATCAATATCAATATCCAATTATACCATACTGGATCTAATGTACTTTGATTATAATATGATATAAGATAATTATTCTCCAATATTATTATAGTCATTAATATACTAATAAAAAATATAAATAATCTAATACTCTTTTTATCTATATTAAATATTTTAAAACTAACTATCAATGTAACTATATTAATAATTAAGCTAATTATAGCATCATTTAGTAAAAATACTCTTTCATTAAATATTCTTATTGAAATAATATTTATTACCACTAAAAAAAAATATATATATATAATTTTATATTTTTTCATTTTATACCTCACAGAAACAAATTATTTTAATTGTAATAAAATAAATTATACATTATTCATATAAATTTTTCCATTATTAATATAAAAATGAAAAAACTGCGTAGAATTATTCTTCTACGCAGTTTTTTCATTTTTATATTTTAAAATTTACGGTTTTAAGCCATTTGTAAGGGGTAAAAACACCACTCTAAGTTTAGCTCAAGTAAACTTTAACGTAAAATCGTATTTTTAACACTTTAATTATTTGTATTTATGTTAATAAATTAATTAAATAACACTTTGTTTGCTAATTAATTTATTAACATTATTGTTCGTTAATTATTTTATGAACAGTAGCAACACTACAATTCATATCTTTAGCAATAGCTCTGTAACTTTTATCTTGTAATCTTAACATTTTTACTCTAGCTTTTTGTTCTTCAGTAAACATTTCTTTTCTTCCAGCACCACGTTCATTTTTTAATTTATTAACAACATTGTTGCTTTTTAATTCTTTAATTTCCTTCAGCAATTTTTGTATGGTATCTCTATCCCTTTTAATAGTATCCTCTTTAGATTTAGTGTTTATTTCATTTAATCTTATAACTGCCTTTAATTGTTCAATTTCACCATTCATTTGATTATACATTGGACTATTTTCAAATTTATCGTCAGCGATCATTTGCATTTGTGATATTTGATTATGTAATTCAACATTAATTTTATTCTGTTCATTTAAACGCTTTTCTAAATCTGTAATTATTAATTCTAAGCCTTTAATAGTTTTTCTTGCCACTATAATCACTCCGTTAGTTAGTTAGTTAATTAATTTATTAACTTAATAATAGAATTACTTATATTATTGTTCAATAATTAATTTATTAACACGGCTTTTATTTATATATCTTCTCTCTCCCACCTACTATCTTTTGTAGCTACAAAAAAAGGAGCTATAAGCTCCTTTAACTCTCCTGGTCTCAAA
>OGYH01002177.1_pt1 | contig 16219 bp, 20 predicted proteins | sample 1576511 | NCBI WGS metagenome assembly OGYH01 (sample SAMEA3541522, study PRJEB24748) | human gut metagenome | biome: human gut; feature: human-associated habitat; material: faeces | place: China | collected 2012
CAGCACGCCCATGCGTCCTAAAAGTCCAGAAGCCGCCGGTCCACATTCTTCCAGCGGCGGTATGCACGCTGAAAATACATTCAGAAATCTTGTAAATGCAATACTCAATGGAAACTGCAGAGCATCTTTCATAAGCAAGCTGCGTCCTGCTTCTCCTTTCTCCCGCGGATGAATCGCCGCCTGAATCAAGACAAAGATACCATACAGGACAAAGGTCATATCACCAAAATTCCGGTTCCAGATCACGGACGCTGCATACGAAAGTGAAATAATCGGCGACACTCCGAGTCCTGCTTTGGTATTGAGTGTAAGCCCCATCGCCAGAATCAGAAGCCCCATCAGATAGAAGCTCCACCGTGCTACCCCGCTTCCCGTCGGTTTCTCTGTCATTTCCATGTTGTGATTCAAGATTTCCTCATCCCTTTTTCTTAATATTCGTTAAATCGTAACTGTTCAGTCCCCTCACAGTCACGCGCAAAAATCCATTAAAAATTGCCTATGGCAATAGGATTTTTGCCTGCTGGCCCATGTTTTCGTACGGTCAGCGCAGTAAATGCGCAGACCTGCTGAACAGTTACATTAAATCTATTCTATTATAGATCCTTCTCTTTCCACTTGACAAGCGCTTTCCGTTCTCTTTACTTTTTCCATCCTCTATGCTACACTAAACTCATGATTTTAGCTGTATCAAAGGAGTTTTATACATATGAAAAAAGATATGACCGAAGGGCGGGAATGGTCCTCCATCCTGCTCTTTTCCCTGCCTATCATGGGGGCAAACCTGCTGCAGGTTTTGTACAACCTCGCTGACAGCGTGATCGTCGGAAACCTCATCAGCGCAACCGCCCTTGGAGCCGTCGGACTAACTAGCTCCATGATCTGGCTTCTGACCGCCATCTGCACCTCCATCGGTGCCGGTGTCAACATCGCAGTTGCCCAGTATTTCGGTGCCAAAAAAGAGACGGATATACAGGAATCCATCTCCGTCTCCTATCTGATCGCCGTGATCACAAGTATATTTTTAACCGCCGCCTGCTTTCTGGCAGCCCGTCCAGTTATTTTCGGTTTTTTGCAGGCACCGGAAGAAATGCGTTTCGACAGTATGGCATACTTTCTGATCTACAGTGGTGGAATTATTTTCCAGCTGCTCTACAATGTCACCTATGGCATCCTGCGGGCACACGGTGATTCGCGCGGCGCACTCATTTTCCTGATGATCTCCGCCGCCCTGAACATCGTGCTGGACTGTGTGTTTATCTCCATCTTTCATATGGGTGTCTCCGGCGCGGCTGCCGCGACCGTGATCGCACAGGCAGGTTCCGCCATCGCCAGTTTCCTGTATCTGTGGCACATTTTCCCGGATCTGCTGCCGAAACGGCGTTATCTCTACGCCTGGAAGGGACAGGGGGCGCTGCTGATGCGCCTGAGTATTCCGATCATGCTGCAGACGGGCGTCAATTCAATCGGCTTCCTCATCCTGCAGCGTCTCATCAACTCCTTCGGCGCTCCCAGCATCGAGGGCTACGCTGCCATGCTGAAGGTCGAACAGCTCGCGCACATCCCGTCCCAGAGCTTTAACGTCGCCATTTCCAGCTTCGCCGGACAGAATATCGGCGCTGAAAAACTGGACCGTGCCCGCCGCGGCTACCGCACCACCATCCTGATGGGCGTCCTGATCAGTATCTCCATCAGTATCGTAGTTCTGCTTTTTGATCGGCCGCTTCTCCAGATCTTCAACATCACCGGAGAGTCCCTGCGGCGCGCAAAGGAACATCTCGACATCCTGATGTTCTTCATCTGGACCAGCACGATCACCAACATCACCTGCGGTTTTCTGCAGGGTGCAGGCGATGTCAAGATCCCGGCAGCTTCCGGCTTCATCAACCTGGGCATCCGCCTCGCGCTCTCCTTCCTGCTGGCGCTCACCCCGGTTGGCTTCCGCTGCTACTATGTGAGCATGCCGCCCGCATGGCTGATCGCCTGCTTCGTAGTTGTGATGCGCTACCGGAGTGGAAAATGGAGGGAGTTTCGGATTGTAAAAGAGTAAAGAAAAGGGATGGAAGAATTCACTTTGGAGGGTGATTTCTTCCATCCTTATTTCGTTTAGAGCTCTTTTTCGCGTTTTACCCTCTCCTAAAATTTTAGCACACTACTATCTATAAAACACAAACTCCATTTTTACCATGCACATTCCACTCCACGCGCACACCGCTGCTGCCAGTGCCCGGTATGTAAACACGATATGGATATAAGAATATTGGATCTTCATTCTGGTAATCTGGTCGGTAGGCTGCAGCAACACAGTTCAGGGCACTGACATCTTCTTTTTGATAACAGGCATTTCCAATCATAAGCGCATCCGTCCAGTTATCCAGCTGATCCGCATATGTATAACCAACCGCCGCACCTATTCCTTAAACTTTTCCAAAATATTCCTAACTTCATCCACATCTATCTTCATCTGTTCTGCAATCTGGTTTTCTGTATATTTATCTCGATATAATCTATAAATTCCAAACACTCGTTCTTCACCCTGCTTCTGACCTTCCTTTAATCCTTCCTTCTTACCTTCCGCATACTCTGCCTTCCGAATCAATTCCTTTTCCCGTTTCTCATCATATTCGAAAATACACACCTCTATCGCCTCCGTTCGATTCTTTCTCAGGAAATCAGCCAGTATATTTTCCTCAATACATTCCGTCACAGCCTGCTCTGCCGCCCGGTTTATGTCCTTATACTCTGCCGCATATTTACGAATCTTGTCAACCAGAAGCATATACTCTTTCAACAGGCAGCAAGTTTCCAAAATCCTCTGTTTTTTATCCAGATTAATATTCAATACCTTCACTATCAATTCCAGCTCTGGTTCATCCGCCTTCTGGCAGAATGAATGTGACAGTTTCAGAACACTTTCCGCTTCCCGCTCCTCTTCTCCATTGTAAAATACAACAAAGTGTGGGGTCGGCAATTCTACCAGCGTTGACGCATACAGCGTTTGATTCCGAATGAGCATCTGGTATTCTTTCGTCACATAAATCAGAAAACGCAGCGGCATATTCGGATTCCAGGTTGACTGATGTTCATACAAATTCAACTGCATATCCAGCAAAAATGCCTGGTCATTTTTCATATTCATATAAACTGCATTTTCCAGCGTCACGATCTCCAACTCTTTTGCATCCGTATAATGTGAATGATTTACCGCATTATACAGACTCAACAGGTTCTCCCTTGTACTGAAAATCATCCGAAACAACGTATCCTTGTGATCCCGCCTTACTTTTACAGAATTCATATTTCTCATTCATTCTCCCTTCTGGCAGGAGAATTTCCACTTTTCTTTTAACCCTTTGAAAATCTCCTGCTCTTCAATTATTGTTGACTTGGATAAGCATAAGATTTCTCAGATTAAAATTAGAATATTAGATACCGCTTAAATTGCTGATAAAGAAAAATATATGCTTGATAAGATAAATGTAGCATATCCGCATATAGGATGCAAGAAGAATTTATTTCTTTTATATTCCTATTTTATGCCCCAGATTACTGTTCACACATGAGTGAACAGTAACTGCCCCAGAACATTCCCAGATACCGTTTCCGCATTTCCATATCCAACGGTGCATCTGTCATAACTTTCGTATTCAAATAAGGAGTGCCCTCCCTCCGAAAGACACTCCCGTCTAAGCTAAAAATCATTTAAATCGTTCCAAAATTTTCCGTACTTCTTCTACATTCATCCCCAGCTTCTCTTTAATCTGGTTTTCCGTGTAGTTCGCGCGAAATAATTGGTAAATTTTAAATATCCGTTCGGCTTCTTCTTTCTTTCCAGCTTCCCGTCCAATCCTTTCTCCCTCTTTCATACCTTCCGAATACTCCGCCTTCCGGATCAGCTCCTTCTCCCGCTTATCATCATATTCAAAAATACACATTTCAAGGAAGTTAACCATTTTCCCCGTTGCCAGGAAAAATACCAGTGGAATTCCAAGTGCTGCTGCAGGATAAGTCAGTAAATCCAGATAAGCAGTTATCATGCCATTTATCAAAAACAGATACAGATAGCGCCCGTCCTGTTCCATTTGATTCCGACAGACCAAAATCAAAAACAGGCTGAATATCATCACATAATACACACTTGAAAACTGGATCGAAAACGCAATCGCCAACGGTCTCAAAAACAATGCCGTACATAAAAATGGAAGTATCAAACAGTAGCGTTTCTGCCTAATCAATGTTCCTGTTATAAGCAGCAGAGTAAACACAACTCCCAAATTTATAAGTGCCCGAATTCCCCGATAATCCATAAAAAAGAGTAGTGGGCGCAGGAATACCAAATAACCATGCCAATAACGTGCATACGAAGTTATTTCCATCCCATCATCTATCCCTTTCACATCCATTCGAAATGATGTAATTGGATCTGCATCCTGATAAACCGGTCGATAGGCAGCGACTGCACGCTCTAAAGCAGACGCATCTTCTTTTTGATAACAGGCTGTATGGAGCATGAGCGAATCCGTCCAGTTATCCAGTTCTTCCGCCGGCGTATTTCCAACAAACGGGTAGAGTCCTTCACCGGTAAAGATTTCCACTGACTCTGCACTATGTTCATAAATCAACTTATCCGGTATAAGAAAGGCAAGCCACAAAAAAATGATTCCCGCCAAAATACCTGAAATCAAAATGGCAGGCATACGAATGAGGTATTTCAAATTCATGTCCTTCTTCCCTTCTTCCCAGACATTCCCGCCATCACAATAACAAACCAGAAAAACGGCTGCCTGCAGTTCATCAGCGTAAAGCTCTCTGCCAGAAGTGCCAGCACCGCCGCCCTCTGCGCCTTCTCACACCGGACCACATTTTTCACAATCCAATACACCAGAAATGTGGTAGGAATCAGCCCATACGAAAACCACACATCAAAAAAGCTGGAATGAATCTCATTGACATGAAATACATCAAACACACCCGGACTCAAAAGTTTTTCAAATCCATCATACGGAATAAAACGTTCAAAAAAGCCCTCTCCCGCTCCATAAAACAGATACTGAGGCGTCAATACCAGCCGCTCCGCACTTCTGTCATATAGCAGATCATAGAGATTTCCATTTGCCAGTTTCCATATTTTCTGCTGGATTCTGGAAAGAAGCGTATAATCCGTCTGCGAAACATCAAAATCTGCCCCTGGCCAGATTAGATAGACGCCCAGCGCCAGCATCACTACAACAGCTGCCCCGCCGAACCACCAGAGTTTTTTATACTTTGAGTGCGTGCATCTTTCCCAGAAAAACTGCCATGCCAGTATTACAAAAAAGGCAAGCAGTCCCACAAACATACCGGTTGATTTTGCTTTTCCAATCAGAAGAACTCCCCAAAAAAACATTCCCCAGCACGCAATCCGTGTCTTGACTGTATACTCTGCCTTCCGCCGGTATTCCATAAAAAGCACCAGAATCATCGTAAAGATGAAAAAAGCAAACTGGTTCGGATCATTAAACGTTCCCATAAACCGAGAACCGCCCCAGCTCTCATGAAAATAGCGTCCTCGTCCGGAAATCAAAACAATTGTCTGAAACACCAGATTGATCCGACATATCCAGCAAAGTCCCCGCATAAACGAATCCGAATAAAGTGTCCGGAACGTCCAGATCAGGAATGCAGAATAAATCCAATAAAGCGTATGTAACGGAAAACTTCCTTTTCCTGTCCGAACAAAACAAATGCCATTAATGACAGCTGCAAATATCAGGAAGACAGCCCAGGGCAGATCCTCCTGATACCAGATTTTTTTACCACTTCTCCGGGCCAGAGCAAAGGTCAGAACACCTGATACGGCGAAAAACAAATCCGCGATGCCGATGCTGCCGCTGGGGAGAAGGTAGAATTGTTTGGTGAGGACGGCTGTGTAAAATAAAACTTCAACCATCCTGTTTCTCTCTAATTTCATTTGTTCTTACTTTATCCTAATCCCACAAATTTTCCGGATATAATCCACTCTCTATCATCTGTCGGAATCCCTCCTGCGCTGGTTCTATATCTTCTTTATAAGTAATTCCAATCCATCTGTCCGGCGTATTCAAAACTTTTACGGAAGCTAACTTCTTTTCAAGCAATTCTGCCACAATATTTGGGAGAAGATACTCCTTCTTCTCCGGATTTTCCCCTAATGTACCAAGGAATCTGGCAAATCCTTCATCTATGTACCGCAAAAAATCCGGATATCCGGCCCACATATTCATAGATACCATCGTATCCGGTGTGATCCATTTGCTTACCTTCGCATTATCACACTGGATTTTTCCATCTACACACTGAATTCCCGTCGTTTCAACGACCTCTTTCAAGAATCCCGCCTCATCTGCCACGCAGACACCTCTAGTAACCGCTCCATTCTCACTCATCGTATTCTTTAAAGAAAAGCCTGCCATTGCCAGATTTATCTTATCCGCATCTGTATTTCCAGAAAGCAGGAACTCATGAAGCTTCGAAAAAGCTTCTTTCCCATAATAATCATCTGCATTGATGATCACAAATGGTTCTTTCACAACATCTTTACAAGCCAGAATTGCCTGCCCGGTTCCCCATGGTTTTACTCGTCCTTCTGGAACATGATAGCCTTCAGGCAAGTCTTCTAACTCTTGATAGACATATTCCACAGGCATAACCTTAGATAAGCGATTTCCAATCACTTCTTTAAATTCTTTCTCAATGGCTTTCCGAATTACAAATACAACTTTTGTAAAACCAGCTTCCTTCGCATCGTAAATCGAAAAATCCATAATAATCTCTCCATTCGGAGCCATCTTAGCCAGCTGTTTGATACCGGTTCCGAAACGAGAACCGATACCGGCAGCCATGATAATGAGGGTTGTGTTCATGTTTTTTCCTCCGTAAACTATTTAACTTTTATTTACTCCTGGTCTCTTCTTTCAAAAGGAACATTGACGAAATATATAGTGGAGCTGTAAATATAAAAGGTGCACAGTAACGATACATAATTACTGGACTTAAAAGTACAGTAAGCCATATACCAAATATCATACTCAAAAGCAAAATTATTTTCTTATTTCTATTAATCAAAAGAGTATACACACCGAGAAAAAGCAAAAGGCAACTATAAAATCCTGCCTGACATAATATCGAAAAAATCGGTATTTTAGAAAAAATCATTTTCAAACTTCCACCATAACCATTACCTGGAATTCCCTTTCCATACAAATTCTCTAACAATAATTGATAACTCGGAAACAAACTTTCTCTATTAATCTCAAATCCAGGATCATATGCCACCGACTTATCATAACACAGGATATCTATATATGGATGCCATGGTCTGGCATCCGGCCAGTTTTTGTCTGGATACCATAAAGTCAGAGTCTGTAATCCAAATGCCTGTACATATCCTATTGAATCAAAAGCAGCAAATTTTATATATGATTTCAAAAAAGAAATCTTATCCCTCTGTACCTCTTCTACTTTTAAATTTGATTTTACCGGATCCGAAATAAAGGGCGTATAATTTTTCCATCCCTCATCAGGGACAAAGCTTTGTATCTCTTTGCGTTGCTTTTCCGTCAAATCATCATTATTATATACCCACGCCATTTGTTGCAAGGGTAAGCTCAGCATCTCTCTCAGTGCCGTTCCCTTCTGTACTCCACACAAAGCATATACCGGTCCTTGATACACAGCTACCAATATTATAACGCTTGTCAATAACATCAACAATTTTCTTCTGGCTTTCAACAATAAAGCAGTCAGAAGCACAAAAGCAAGAACATATACTCCATTATTTCTAATGACACACATTAAAAACATCCATAAAAACAATTTTATAGTATTTTTCTTGTCCAAAAATTGCTCATCCAGCAAATATTCAATTAGCAATAAGACCACCATGGCAAAAGACGCTGTAAAAATTGAATCTTGCGCTGATGTTAAGGAAAGAATTACATGCATAGGCAACAGAAAAAAAAGTGTAGATAGAATCACCAACGTTTTGTTTGTCTTATCATTTATAAATGATAAGATATTCCAGATAACATAAAGTGAAATACTCATTTGCAGTAAAGTAAACACTGCAAATCCTATGGAATAATTATCAAAAAACAACTTTCCACTATTAACAAACAAATAAAATATTCCACAATATAGTGGAGACCATTGAGATGATATAGGAATATCTTTTCTCAAAAACTCATGATACCAATATGGTGCATCTGTTGCATAAACCCCTGGAAACAGTGCCAAATATGCCATTATCCAAGCAAAAAGAATTATAACAAAACAATTTCTTAAACTTTTTTTATCTTCTTTACCAACAATCTTTTTTTTATCAAAATACTCCATCATGCAAACAATAAATGGAAATATTTCAATCATTAAAAAAAGTAGACTTAAAAGTGTGATTCCATTTAATTGGATTGTGGATAACAAATCCAATTGAATTCCAAAATTCAAAATCACTGCATAAAAAGCAGATAAAGCAACTTGGATATAAAATCTAATACCTCTCTTTATCGAAATTTGATAATACAACTTGGAGGTGACGAAAAATACAATCGCCAGAATACCCCCCCCCCGGAACATTTTGAGCATAATTCAAATATTGCATCTGTATTCCGGTTATACCTATAAATCCCATTACTATCGAAAATATAATTTTTGCTTCATTATATTTTTCTTTTAATACATTCATTTAACAATCCTCTTCTTGCTCATTTCAATCATTTGTAATCTAAATTCATATTCTCTACGTTCTTTCTCCACAATTTCCGATAAAATGAGTCCTGAAAAGAATGAAATCAACGCGGATAATGCAATAAAGCCTGATACAATTAGCGTTGGAAAATTAGAAACTAATCCTGTCTGTAAATATAAAAAAACACCGGCACAAACAATATCAGAGACAAAACAAATAGTAAAACTGACATCATTCCAAAGAAGTTCATCGGTCTATAATTTTTATACAATCTTCCAATAGTCTTTAAAACTTTTACGCCATCAGAATATGTATTTAACTTTGACTCACTTCCTTCCGGGCGATCTCTATATTCAATTATCATATTTTCAACACTCATATTTTTCTCAACTGCGTGGATCGTCATTTCTGTTTCAATTTCGAATCCTTTGGAAAGAACCGGAAAACTTTTCACAAAAAGATAACTAAATGCACGATATCCTGTCATAATATCTCGAATGTTGGTATGGAACAATCGATTAATACTCCCTCTTAGTGAACTACTCGGTAACTAAGTTACCAGAGCATCTGAAATCTGGCGGGATACCGCCTTTTTTCAGGGTGCGTCCATGACACCACTACTGCTTGCCTTTCGGCTATACAGCTACTTTTATTATTTCTGGATTCTTTAGTCCGGTTACGGACAGTTCTTTCTGTTTTCCGGATACGGAAAGATATTTTCGCAGGATATTAAATGCTCCTACTGCATCCGCATTATGTCTTACTCCATCCGTTATATACATGCCCCGCTCTTTTCGGTTTGATGCCTCTGCATATCTTTTTGATACTTCTGGTGAAAACGGGCTGCACTGGCTGGTATAGCTTTCTTCCTGTTTTATCAATGGTATTCCATACAGTTTCAGTTTATATTCCAACATGATATAAAGTTTATTATACGGCAGTCCGTGAAACTTCTGGTTTGTCTTGTGCCCTATATCTTTTCCTTTACGGATATTTCGAATATCTCCTATGATTACACAGCTTATCCCTTCTTTTTTACAGTATTCTGCAAACCATCTAGTCACCTTATGAAGGTAATCCTTTACTGCATTCTGTTTTTTCCGATAAAGTCTCTTGATGTGTTTCGAGGAGCTGAGATATTTTATGCCGTTTTCCACCTGCTGTGCATACCATATTGATTGAACCCTGCTGATTTCTTTGTGAAAGTATCTTTCCAGCGAAAGATATTTTCTTCCTAGAATAAAACTCCTTCCATTTCCGGAATCATAACAGGTCATCAGATTATGAATTCCAAGATCAATTGATAAATAATGGCCATTCAGGGAAAGCGGTTCTGGCTCTTTGATCTCATAAATAACGATAAGGTCACATTTTCCATCTTCCGGTGGATAGATCCGCAGCTGTTTTATGTGATCCATGTTCCTGAAAATCTTATTTTCAAGATATAGAAATTTTTCATGAATCCCATAAGTTTCTTCCATATAGCTTTTCAGATCCTTTGACAGAGACAGCCGCAATTGATCGGAGCCTTTCTCGTGCCGGATTCCCATCTGCATGTAAGTGATCGGTATATTGTCCTGTTTAAATCGCGGCGGATTTGGATCTTTGATCCCACCGGTCTTTTTAAGGACATAAAATGATTTCCAGGCTTTATCCAGCTGCTTGCAGGTCTCCTGCGCCGTCTGGGACGGAAGCTGTCTATACCACAGCTCTCCTTTATGCGCTTTCTTCTGATAATACCAGTCAGGATACTTCTCCAGCCCCAATTCTTTATATCGACGGCGTTCATAGTTGCAGACATTCCAGAGCTTGGAAGCAGCGTAACACATATGCCCTATAATATTAGAATATTCCGGCCGGATATTGACCGATGTTCTGTGCGACAGCAGCATTCCCCTTCCCCCCTTCAGACAGCCATGCATATGAATATTTACAATTCACATTGAATTAATACGACTTGCTCTGATGTTCAATATAACGGCGAATATTTTCCTCAGATACGGATCCGATCGTTTCCACATAATAGGAATGGTTCCACAGTTCTCCCTTCCACAACTGGTTTCTTATTTCCGGAAAACGTTCGAATAATTTCCTGCCTGTAATCCCCTTCAGATACTTGATAATGGCTGTTATTGACAGTTTTGGTGGAGCTGATACAAAACAGTGAACATGATCACCTTCACCACATTCAAATAAATGAACGGTAAAACCTTTATCGTCAGCTATCTGCTGCACGAGTTCCTGTAGGTATTTCTCAACTTCTGGGGTTAATATCTTCCGTCTGTATTTCACCGACCAAACCATATGGTAGTTAATATTACACACGCAAGTCCTATAATGTATCAGATTTTCTTTCATACATATAGTATATCATATTGAAGTGTAATACGCAATTATTATTCGAACATATTTTCGTTTTTATTGTATGCCGGTTACGGCATTACTATCAAAGGATGAGAATTATTATACTATTTGCATTGTGCAGATATGCACACTCCTGCGCTTTCATCTCGGTAATTGAATTGCCGAGGATTCCCGCTTATTATCCTAAAATTCCTAAATTAGCTCTTTACTTTTATGTATAAATGCAGTATAGTTTCAATATACTTAATATATAGTATTAATTACTACGTGATTGGTTTTTTATTATTTACCTGTTTTTAACACTGGAGGTGTTTATTATGAAACTTAACTTAAAAGATCCCTGGAGTGCGATCACGCATGGTGTTGCAGGACTTCTGGCGATCGCGGGTGCTGCGCCGCTTCTTCTCAAAGCTGCATCCGGTGAGGAAGCACCACTGCATATCGCAGCTCTGGCTGTGTTCATACTTACCATGATCCTTCTTTATACAGCCAGTACCGTTTATCATTCTGTAGACTCTACAGAGAAAGTCAACCGCCGTCTCCGAAAGATGGATCACATGATGATCTTCGTCATGATCGCCGGAAGCTATACTCCTGTCTGCCTCATTGCACTGCATAACCGCATCGGCTATATCCTCTGCGGACTTGTATGGGGAGTTGCAATCCTTGGCATGCTGCTCAAGGGACTCTGGATCACCTGCCCGAAATGGCTGTCCTCCGTTCTCTATATCGGAATGGGCTGGCTCTGCGTACTGGCTTTTGTTCCGATCTTTCACTCCCTCCCGAGAGCAGGTTTCGGATGGCTGCTTGCGGGCGGCATTATTTACACGATCGGCGGTATCATCTATGGTCTGAAACTTCCATTATTTAATTCCAGACACAGGAATTTCGGTTCACATGAGATCTTTCATGTTTTCGTTATGCTTGGAAGTGCCTGCCACTTTATCCTCATGTATTGCTTTATTTCCACCCTGCCATTCTGATGGCAGGGTATTTTTCTGCCTGTTACAGTACTTTCAGAATTCCATCAGGTTTAATTTTTGTTTTCTTGTAAGCTGTTTGATCGCATATTCTCTGCGCATTGCTTCTTCTTTTGTTTCAAAACCTTCATAATAGACCAGTTTTACCGGTCTTTTGCTTCTGGTATACTTCGCTCCGGCTTTTCCCTCATTATGGGCTTTGAGCCGCTTCTGCAGGCAGTTCGTCCATCCTGTATACAGTGTCCCGTCTGCACATTGAACGATATATGTGTAATTCATAAAGTATTTTATCCTCTTTTGTCTCTATAAAAAGCAGCCGATTTAAATTGTATTTCACTTCTATATACATTCAAAAAGCAGGTAGGAGAATATCGACTGCGAATTTTTTACCGCTGATTCCCACCTGCTTTATTATACGTTGTGTTTTATATTTTGTGAATAACTGTAATTATCCCGTTTACGGAAGATAGGCGATCGGATCGATCGGCTTGCCGTCTTTTTTCATTGCAAAATAAAGATTATTTCCTTCTTTGCTGTAATATTTCGTCGGCGCACTGACATAGCCGATCACAGTTCCTTCTGTTACTGTGTCGCCCTCCTCCACACAGAGGTCTTTGAGCTGTCCGTAAACTGCCTGATATCCGCTTCCAAGCTCCATCGTCAGGGTTGTTCCCGTCTGTGCGTCTTCTTCGATCGAATAAACCGTTCCATCTGCTGCTGCGGTCACCGGTGCACCTTCCACTGCCTGAACTGCGATCGCAGGGCTCAGTTTATACTGATCCAGGGTCGGAAAATAAACCGTCTGATCCATATTATAATCCAGAAGGATCGTTCCGTGTACCGGCCATTCCATCAGCGTATCTTCGGAAAAACTAAGTTTCGGGGCACTCAGTGCACTTGCGGAAACATCTGTGACTTTTTCCTGATCCGTCATGGAATCTTCCACCGCATTTGCTGCATTCGCGGTTTCTGTGGTTACTTCATTTGTAGAAACACTGTCTGAAGTTTTTTCTGAACTGTCTGTACTGTCAGTGAGCGTCTGAGTGATTTTTTCTTCTGCTGTATCGTTCTGCCCTGTCGTATCGCTGATCTCCGCGTCAACCAGACTGGTGTCTGCATCCACCATCGGTGTCTCTTCTGTGTCTTCGCTCTGATCTGTCTGCAGTTCTCCCTGAATTTCCTTGTCTGGAGTATAAGTACCGATCTGATAAACTCCAATTCCCGCCGCTGCCAGGACAGCAAGGAGAGCAGTGTTTGCGGCGTACTTTACAATTCTGTTTTTTGTCATATTCCATTCACCTCTGCCAATAATCATTTTTGTATTTATAGCATTCCCGAAATATGACGTATTATTCAACTTTGCACAGAATAAATCATGTTATTGCTGTTCGCTTTCTTCACAGTAAATCGTTTCTGTCATATGTACTTATTTCCATTTCCGGAAAATATTCTTCCAGAATCTCTTCCCACAAACTTCCATCTTTTGCAAGTTCATTTCCGCCATACTGAGAAAAACCAAGTCCATGACCTTTTCCTCTGCACAGGAAACGAACTTTACTCCCTGTTTTCTGTATGGAAAAATTCGACGATGGAAGTCCCATTCCCAATGCAAACATTTCTCCCTCCAGAATTTTGTCATCAGCCTGAAGACTCAGCACATAGCCTGCAGAATCCCGTTCTTTTATTTCTAATTCTTTTGGCAGCTGCCGCTCCGAAATATATGTACTGCTGAAATAGTCCGGGGAATTTTTGTCTGCACTGCTGTCCACAGATTTCAGATATTGATACTCTGAACTTCCAAACACAGTCTCCCCGTCTCTGGTCGTGCCACCACTGATCTCGTGATATGGAACAAGATCCAGTTTTCCATCCACAAGCAGAACTTTCCCTTCTGTATTTTCCACAGCCTCTTCATAAATCTCATCAGATATCCACCATTTCCACTGATTCTTTATACTTTTCCCCATTTCTCTCAACACATCCAGCCGATTTTCCTCCTCCGCAAATTTCCTGAAAAGATTACTTCTCGCAATGACCGCCTGTGCTTCCACCGTCTGTAACTCATAATCCGGTGAAATCTGACACGAAAGAACTGCCGTCAGATATACCTCCGAATCTGGTCTGTAATTCAGTAATATCCCCTCACTTCCATTGATCACACTCACCGACAAGTACGGAAGCAGCGCAAACACCAGGATCTTCGACAGATTAAAAACACTTTTTCTTTTCATAATGCTCATCCAGCCAGTGTTTTATCCTAATATATGTCCTTTTTTCATCTTTTATAAATATTTCCGTTCAGTTTTTGACAGCGCATCTTATTCATACTATACTATAGGGCATATCAATAGGACTGCTTGCTTATAACAAAAAGGAGGTGCTTTTTTTATGCTTGCAATTTATCTGGCACCAGTCTATATATTACTTAACCTTTATGTACTCCGGTGGAGTTACCTGTGGATCGGAAACTGTCATCATCTATTTCAGTCAACTGTTTTTCGGGTTATTCTGGCGATCGTCTACGTTCTGATCTCCACCACCCCACTGACAGGATTTTTGATAAAAAAACCAGCTTCCCTGCACAGGATCCTCAAAGTCACCAGCAACTATTTTCTTGGGATCTTTATGTATATTCTGATGATCGTGCTGAGTGCGGACATCATAAGACTGATCCTCAAATACGTTTTCCATGCATCCTGGATCCATTCACGTGTTGCGTTTGCGATTGCCGGAGCGATCTGCATCTTTAGTGTTCTGCTGATCAGTATCCGCGGCATCTATCATGCCAAACACATTAATGTAACGCCTTATGAAGTTACTGTTGATAAATCCGCCGGCGAACTCGATTCCCTGAAAATCGTGTTCATCGCCGATACACATTTCGGCTACAATGCCGGTACTATCCATGCAAAAGAGATCGTAAAAAAAATAAACAAACAAAATCCTGATCTTGTCTGCATTGCCGGAGATATTTTTGATAATGAATACGAAGCGATCCACGAGCCCAAAAAGGTCAAAAAAATCCTACGCAAGATCAACTCCCGTTACGGTGTTTATGCCTGTTGGGGAAATCATGATCTGAATGAGCCAATCCTTGCTGGTTTTACTTTTAATCCTGGCAAAGAAGGGGCTGAGAGCCTCAAAGATCCACGCATGAGGGAATTTCTAAAAGACAGCAATATTCAGCTTCTGGAAGATGAAGCCGTCCTGATCGACAACAGTTTCTACGTAGTCGGCCGTAAAGACGCTTCCCTGATAGAAAAAATAGAAGAAAAAAGAAAAACCCCTGCCCAGCTTACCGAGAAGCTGGACAAGGATAAACCAATTATATTTATTGACCATCAGCCAAAAGAACTCCAGGAAATTGCAGATGCAGGTGTTGATCTTGATCTCTGTGGCCACACGCACGATGGACAGACATTCCCGGGAAACATAACGATCAAATTCCTGTGGGAAAATCCCTGTGGCTATCTCCAAAAAGGATCCATGCACAACATCGTCACTTCCGGATCCGGTGTCTGGGGACCAGCCATGCGAGTTGGCACCAACAGTGAGATCTGCACGATCAATGTTACATTCCAGAACTCCTGATCTCAGACTTTATACCGTTTCTCTGCTTTATCCGAAGAAGCAGAGAAACGGTATTTTTATCTGCATTTATTCCTGAAGGATCACATTCTGCATAATCGGCGGAATCCCCTCTAATGCATCCACACTCCTGTCACCCGGACCTCTCATCCAGAAGAAAACCTTCCTTATATAATTATCATGTTCTGACGCAGTTCTGTACATAGAAGAATCTGTTGTATTTCCCGCCGCATTCCGAGCTCCAGGAACATATCCAAGAGCTCCCTCACTAAGCCCCACAGCCTGTCCCATTTCTTTTAAAACAGTTGCTTTGACACTCATCACAAGACAAAATACAGCAGCAGCGATCATATGAAAACTCTCTCTTATTTTCTTCATAATGCCCTCCTTAATTCTTCCATGCCAAGAAGCCGGGATTGCGCACGTCCCACTACTACGCATGTACTATAATATATGCGGGCATCAATATAAAAAGAACTTAGGCAATAAAAAAACACTATCGAAATGATAGTGTTCTTAAAAAGTAGTGAGGCATCGGGGATTCGAACCCCGGACAACTTGATTAAAAGTCAAGTGCTCTACCGAC
>OGYH01002183.1_pt1 | contig 16158 bp, 11 predicted proteins | sample 1576511 | NCBI WGS metagenome assembly OGYH01 (sample SAMEA3541522, study PRJEB24748) | human gut metagenome | biome: human gut; feature: human-associated habitat; material: faeces | place: China | collected 2012
TTTGTAACTTGAAACTGAAAAAGAACTTGGCACTTGTAACTTGCAGCTTGAAACTGCAAAAAAGGGGGGTTAATTTGAATAAAAATATTGAAATTTTTGATTCAACTTTAAGGGATGGTGCTCAGGGTCAAGGAATATCATTTTCATTAGAGGATAAAACAAAGATAGTGAAGATATTAGATGAGATGGGCATTGATTATATAGAAGCTGGCAATCCAGGATCTAATCCTAAGGATATGGAGTTCTTTAAGGTTATAAAAGATATAAAACTTAAAAATTCTCAAATAGTTGCTTTTGGTTCAACAAGAAAACCAAATTCAAATGTTAATGAAGATATAAATATAAAAAGCCTATTATCAGCAGAAACTGATGTTGTATCTATATTTGGAAAGTCATGGGGATTTCAAGTTACAGATATATTAAAAACAACATTAGATGAAAATTTAGAGATGATAAGAGATACAATAGAATATTTAGTTGAAAAAAATAAAAAAGTAATTTTTGATGCAGAGCATTTTTTTGATGGATATAAGGAAAATAAAGAGTATTCTATAATGACTTTAAAAGTTGCTATGGATGCTGGAGCAAGTAGGTTGGTTTTATGTGATACAAATGGTGGGACTTTGCCAAATGAAATATTTGAAATAACAAGTGAAGTAGTTAATAGGTTTGGAAATATTATAGGAATACATTGTCATAATGATATAGGAATGGCTGTTGCAAATTCAATTATGGCAGTAGAGGCAGGTGCAATACATATTCAAGGTACGTTTATTGGTGTTGGTGAAAGGTGTGGAAATACAAATTTAAGTACACTAATTCCAACTATAGCTTTGAAAATGGGATGTAAATTAAGGGTAAATGAACATTTGCAAGATTTAACTTCAAAGGCAAGGCATATTGCAGAAATATCTAATATTCAGTTGGAAGATTCAACTCCTTATATTGGTAAATCAGCATTTGCACATAAGGGAGGTATGCATATAGATGCAATTTGTAAAATACCAGAGTCTTATGAGCATATAAAACCAGAGGTGGTTGGAAATAAAAGAAGATTTTTATTATCAGAAGTAAGTGGAAAAAGTACAGTTTTACAAGAAATACACAAGATTTTTCCTAATGTTAAAAAGGATGGAGATGAAGTAAAAAGTGTAACTAAAAGGTTAAAAGAATTAGAGTATGAAGGTTATCAATTTGAGGGAGCAGAAGGAACTGTAGAGCTTTTAATAAGAAAAACAATTGGAAAGTACAAGCCGTTTTTTAAATTAAATCATTTTAAGACTATAGGTGAAAATCCATGGAATAATGATGATTTTACTTCAACAGCTTTAATAAATATAACAGTTGATGGAAAAAGAGAAATGACGGCAGCAGAAGGAGATGGCCCAGTAAATGCATTGGATAAAGCATTAAGAAAAGCGTTAGAAGTTTTTTATCCAGAACTTAAAAGTGTAAAGCTTGTTGATTATAAAGTTAGGGTTTTAGATTCTGAAAGTACAACAGGGGCAAAGGTTAGAGTTTTGATTGAAAGTACTGATGGAAATGAAAGTTGGAGTACCGTTGGAGTGTCTAAAGATGTGATTCAGGCAAGTTGGATTGCTTTAGTAGATTCAATGGAATATAAACTTATAAAGGATATTGAAAGAAAAGCAAAAGCGTATTTTTAAAGGGGGAAATTTTTATGGCAATGACAATGACTCAAAAAATATTAGCTGCTCATGCTGGTTTAGAAAGTGTGAAGGCAGGACAATTAATTGAAGCAAATTTAGATTTAGTATTGGGGAATGATATTACTTCACCAGTTGCAGTGAAAGAATTTGAAAAGTTTGGAGTTAAAGATGTATTTGATAAGGAAAGGATAGCAATAGTACCAGATCATTTTACTCCAAATAAGGATATAAAGGCAGCAGAGCAATGCAAATTTATTAGGGAGTTCTCAAGAGAAAAAGAAATAGTTAACTTCTTTGAAATTGGAGAAATGGGAATTGAGCATTGTTTATTACCAGAAAAAGGATTAGTGGTTGCTGGGGATGTTGTTATAGGAGCTGATTCTCATACTTGCACATATGGGGCATTAGGGGCTTTTTCAACAGGAATAGGTTCTACAGATATGGCTGCTGGAATGGCAACAGGTAAGTGTTGGTTTAAGGTTCCTTCAGCATTAAAGTTTGTATTAAAAGGAAAACCAGCAAAATGGGTAAGTGGTAAGGATATAATCCTTCATATCATAGGAATGATTGGTGTTGATGGAGCATTATATAAATCTATGGAATTTGTAGGAGATGGATTAAATTATTTATCAATGGATGATAGATTTACAATGGCAAATATGGCTATTGAAGCAGGTGGAAAAAATGGAATTTTCCCAGTTGATGAAAAAACTATTGAGTATTTAAAGGAACATGGTAAGAAGGAATGGAAAGTATATGAAGCTGATGAAGATGCAGAATATGATGAAGTTTATGAAATAGACCTATCTTCTTTAAGACCAACAGTATCATTTCCACACTTACCTGATAATACAAGAACAATTGATGAAGTTGGAGATGTAGAAATTGATCAAGCTGTTATAGGTTCTTGCACAAATGGAAGAATTTCAGACTTAAGAGTGGCAAGAGATATTCTTAAGGGAAAAAAGGTAAATAAAAAAGTTAGATGTTTAGTATTTCCAGGAACTCAAAGGATTTATTTACAAGCATTAGAAGAAGGAATAATAAAAGATTTAATAGAAGCAGGTGCAGTTGTTTCAACTCCAACTTGTGGGCCATGTTTAGGTGGACATATGGGGATATTAGCTAAAGGTGAAAGAGCAATTTCAACAACAAATAGAAATTTTGTTGGAAGAATGGGGCATGTTGAGTCAGAAGTTTATTTATCTAGTCCAGCGGTTGCAGCAGCTTCAGCAATAACAGGAAAAATAACTAATCCAGAAATACTTTAAGGGGGGTAAATATGGAAGTAACAGGAAAAGTTTTTAAATATGGGGATAATGTAGATACAGATGTAATAATACCAGCAAGATATCTAAATACATCAGATCCAAAGGAATTAGCAAGTCATTGTATGGAAGATATAGATTTAAATTTTTCTAAGAAGGTTAAGAAGGGCGATATAATTGTTGCAAATAAAAACTTTGGATGTGGTTCATCTAGAGAGCATGCACCAATAGCAATAAAAGAAAGTGGAATTAGTTGTGTTATAGCATCCACATTTGCAAGAATTTTTTACAGAAATGCAATTAATATTGGATTGCCGATTTTAGAATGTGATGAAGCAGTTAAGAATATTGATGCTAATGATGAATTAGAAGTTAATTTTAATACAGGATTAATTAAAAATTTAACTAAAAATGAGCAGTATCAAGGAGAAGCCTTTCCAGAATTTATGCAAAATATAATAAATAATAATGGGCTTATAGGATATATTAGGAACAAGGGGTAGCTAGGAGATTAGTAAGTGATAAGTGGCAAGTGACAAGTGATAAGTGGCAAGTGGCAAGTGACAAGTGGCAAGTTGCAAGTGATAAGTGGCAAGCTTCAACAGTTGCAAGTGACAAGTGGAAAGTGGCAAGTGGAAAGTAGCAAGTTGAGGAGGAAACTCCTTGGGGAGTTTCTGAAAAATATATTTATTAAATTCAGGTTAAGATGAATTTACACCTAAACTTGTAATTTGTAACTTGAAACTGAAAGAGAACTTGTCACTTGTAACTTGTAACTTGAAACTGAAAAAACGGGGGGTTATAAATATGAATTATAATATAGCAGTTATACCAGGGGATGGAATAGGTCCAGAGGTTATAGACGAATCAATAAAGGTTTTAAATAAGATTGGGGAAAAGTATAATCATACATTTGAATTTGAATTTTTACAAGCTGGGGGTTGTGCAATAGATTCTATGGGAACGCCACTTCCAGAAAAAACTTTAGAAAGATGTAAAGAAAGTGATGCTGTTCTTTTAGGAGCAGTTGGAGGTACTAAGTGGGATAATCCTAATGCAAAGATAAGACCAGAACAAGCATTATTAGGATTAAGAGGTGGATTAAATTTATATTGTAATTTAAGACCAGCTCTTTTATATAAACCATTAAAGGAGGCATCTCCATTAAAAGACAGCATAATTGGTGATGGAATAGATATTTGTGTTGTAAGAGAACTTACTGGAGGAATTTACTTTGGTGAAAGAGGTAGGGAAGTAGTTGATAGAGTTATTTCTGCTTATGATACAGAAAGATATAACATAAATGAAATTAAAAGAATAGTTAAAATTGGTTTTGAAACAGCAATGAAGAGAAATAAAAAATTAACTAGTGTTGATAAGGCTAATATATTGGAAAGTTCAAGATTATGGAGAAGTGTTGTTGAGGAAATGTCTAAAGAATATCCTGAAGTTGAAGTAAATCATTTATATATTGACAATGCATCAATGCAATTAGTAAGAGACCCTAAACAATTTGATGTAATTGTTACTTCAAATATGTTTGGTGATATTTTATCTGATGAAGCTTCAATGATTACTGGTTCAATAGGAATGCTTCCTTCAGCATCATTAGGAGAAGGTACATTAGGCATGTATGAGCCAATTCATGGTTCAGCTCCTGATATTGCAGGAAAAGGAATAGCCAATCCATTAGCAACAATTCTTTCAACTGCAATGATGTTAAGATATAGCTTTAATTTAGAACAAGAAGCAAGGGATATTGAAGATGCAGTAATTAAAGTATTAGAAGAAGGGTATAGAACTGGAGATATAAAAAGTAAAGGAACTACACTTGTTGGAACAAAAGAAATGGGACAACTTGTTGTAGAAAAAATTTAGTAAATTACAAGTTTTAAGTGACAAGTTTAGTAAGTTATGATTGATAAATTGTGAGTTAAAAGTAAAAAGTTTTAAATCTCAAGTTTTATAAGTAAATTTGGTTAATTTAAAATTATGTATTTTATAAAGTTTTTTAACTTATTACTTGTTACTTGTCACTAATTGTAGGGGTGATATAAATGAGAAGTGATGTAGTTAAGAAGGGAGTTGCAAAGGCTCCTCATAGATCTTTGTTTAAGGCATCAGGGTTAACTGATGAAGAAATAAATAAGCCTTTAATAGGAATTGTAACATCTCAAAATGATATAATTCCTGGACATATTAACTTAGATAAGATTGTTGAAGCTGTTAAAAAGGGAGTATTAATGGCAGGAGGAACTCCATTAGTATTTCCAACTATAGGTGTATGTGATGGAATTGCAATGGGACATGAAGGAATGAAATATTCACTTGTAACAAGGGAACTAATTGCTGATTCTGTTGAATGTATGGCAAATGCTCATGCTTTTGATGCTTTAGTATTTATACCAAACTGTGACAAGATAGTTCCAGGTATGGTTATGGCGGCATTAAGAGTAAATGTTCCATCAGTAATGGTTAGTGGTGGACCTATGTTAGCAGGGAAATTTAAAGGTAAGGAAGTATCTTTATCAATAATGTTTGAAGCAGTTGGATCAGTTGAAAGTGGCTTAATGCTTGAATCTGATTTATCAGAATTAGAAGAAAAGGCATGTCCTACATGTGGTTCATGTTCAGGGATGTTTACAGCAAATTCTATGAATTGCTTATGTGAAGTTTTAGGTTTAGCATTACCTGGTAATGGGACAATTCCTGCTGTTTATTCTGAAAGAATAAGACTTGCTAAATATGCAGGTATGGCTGTAATGAATTTATTAGAAAAAGATATTAAGCCAAGAGATATAGTAACAAAGGATTCTATTAAAAATGCATTAACAGTAGATATGGCACTTGGATGTTCAACCAATAGTGTTCTTCATTTAACTGCTATTGCAAATGAGGCTAAAATTACAATGAATCTTGATATTATAAATGAAATGTCAGCTAAGGTACCAAATCTTTGTAAATTAGCACCAGCATCTGATACACATATTGAAGATTTATATGCAGCTGGTGGAATTAAAGCTGTAATGAGTGAATTAAATAAAAAGAATTTATTAAATTTAAATTGTATTACTGCAACTGGTAAAACTGTTGAGGAAAATATTAAAGATGCTAAGGTTTTAGATTATTCAGTAATAAAACATATAGAAGAACCATATAGCCAAACTGGTGGTATAGCAATATTAAAAGGAAATTTAGCTCCAGATGGCGCAGTTGTTAAAAGATCAGCAGTTTTAAAGGAAATGCTTACACATAAAGGACCAGCTAAGGTTTTTGATTCTGAGGAAGAAGCTATAGAAGCTATTTTAGGAAAGAAAATTGTAAAAGGTGATGTTGTAGTTATTAGATATGAGGGTCCAAAGGGTGGGCCAGGAATGAGAGAAATGTTATCACCAACTTCTGCAATTTGTGGAATGGGACTTGATTCATGCGTTGCACTTATTACTGATGGAAGATTTAGTGGGGCAACTAAAGGAGCAGCAATAGGACATGTTTCTCCAGAAGCAGCTGATGGTGGAAATATTGCTTTAGTACAAGATGGAGATATTATTTCTATTGATATTTCAAATGGAAATTTAGATTTACTTGTAACAGATGAGGAATTAGCTAAGCGTAAAGAAAATTTAAAGCCATTTGAACCAAAGGTTAAAGAAGGCTATTTATCAAGATATGCTAGGTTAGTAAGCTCTGCAAGTAGTGGAGCAGTGTTTAGATAGTGGATAGTTAAGTGACAAGTGACAAGTTTCAAGTGACAAGTTTTAAGTGACAAGTTTCAAGTGACAAGTTAAGGAGGAAACTCCTTGGGGAGTTTCTGAAAAATATATTTATTAAATTCAGCCTAAGCTGAATTTATACCTAAACTTGCCACTTGTCACTGAATAAGCTTGTCACTGAATAAGCTTGTCACTAAAAAATGGGGGTGTTTTAAATGTTACTGACAGGTGCTGAAATTCTTGTTAAGTCTTTATTAAATCAGGGTGTTGATACTGTTTTTGGATATCCTGGGGGGGCTGTTTTAAATATATATGATTATTTATATAAATATAAAGAGCAAATAAAGCATTATTTAACTTGCCATGAGCAGGGAGCAGCACATGCAGCAGATGGATATGCAAGATCTTCAGGTAAGGTTGGAGTATGTATTGCAACATCTGGACCAGGTGCAACAAACCTTGTAACTGGTATTGCAACGGCATATATGGATTCAGTTCCTTTAGTTGCAATAACAGGAAATGTCCAAAGGAGTTTGCTTGGAAGGGACAGTTTCCAAGAGGTTGATATTACAGGAATAACAATGCCAATTACAAAACACAATTTTATTGTTAAGGATATTAATAATTTAGAAGAAACTATTAGAAAGGCATTTTATATTGCAAAGGAAGGAAGGCCAGGACCGGTATTAATAGATATTCCAAAGGATATAACATCTGATAAGACGGAATATAAGGGATTAAGTCCATTACCAGTTGAGCCAAAAAGTAAGCATATTACTGTTACTTCATTAAATGAGGCAGCTAAGTATATTAATGATTCAGAAAAACCTCTTATTTATGCAGGGGGAGGAGTTATAAACTCAGATGCTACTGAAGAATTAATTAATTTTGCAGAAAAGATAAATGCACCAGTTGCAACAACATTAATGTGTAGAGGTGCAATTCCTTCAGAACATAGATTAAATACAGGAATGATAGGAATGCATGGAAGTAATGCATCAAATATTTTAGCAACTAAATGTGATTTAATAATTGCTCTTGGGGCAAGATTTAGTGATAGGGTAATTAGTGATAAGGAATTTATAAATAATGCTAAAATTATTCAAATAGATGTTGATCCAGCAGAAATTAATAAGAATGTAAGGGTTGATTCATTTATTATTGGAGATATTAAAGTTGCATTACAAAAATTAATGCCATTAATAAATGAAAAAAGAAATGAAAATTGGTTAAAAACTGTGGAAGAATTAAAGCTTTTATCTATTACTAAAAATAATAGTGATGATGGTGAACAATTAACACCTAGATTTTTATTTGAAAAGCTTAGTTATTTAGATGATGGCAGTTTTGTCATGACAACAGAAGTTGGACAGCATCAAATGTGGACAGCACAATATTTTAATTTTAAAACTCCAAGAACATTAATTTCATCAGGTGGTCTTGGAACTATGGGATTTGGATTAGGAGCAGCAATTGGAGTAAAAGTTGCTAGTCCAAATAAAACTGTATTTAATATTGCTGGTGATGGAAGCTTTGGAATGAACTGCAATGAATTTGCAACAGCTGTTAAGTATAATATTCCAATTAAAATTATTGTTATGAATAATAATGCATTGGGTATGGTTAGACAGTGGCAAAGTTTATTTTATGAAGCAAGATATTCTCAAACTACATTAGATAGGGCAACTGATTTTGTTAAGCTTGCAGAAGCTTTTGGAGGAGTTGGATTTAGAGTAGAAAAAAGAGAGGAACTTGATGGTGTATTAAAGGAAGCTTTATCTGTAAATAGGCCAGTAATAATAGATTATAGAATTGATAGTGATAAGAAGGTATTTCCAATGGTTGCTCCAGGGGCACCAATTCATCAAATTATTAATGAAGAAGATTTAGAAGGAAAATAAAAAAACAGCAATTAAATAGTTAATTTAAATTTCTATCAAAATATGAATGGTAGTAAATTTTTATAGATAAAAAATAAATAAGTCGGGGGTATTAAATATGGCAAAAATGTTTTATGAAAAGGACACAAATTTAGGGTTATTAAAAGGGAAAAAGGTTGCAGTTATTGGTTATGGTAGCCAAGGACATGCACATGCATTAAATCTTCATGAAAGTGGAGTTGATGTAGTTGTTGGATTATATGAAGGAAGTAAGTCTTGGGATAAGGTTAAGGAAGCTGGATTAGAAGTTGCTACAGTTGAAAATGCAGTTAAGTCTGCAGATGTAGTTATGGTTTTAGTACCAGATGAAAAGCAAGCTAAATTATATAAGGAAGAAATAGCTCCATATTTAGAAGAGGGAAATGCTTTAGCATTTGCTCATGGGTTTAACATTCATTATGGACAAATTGTTCCACCAGCTAATGTTGATGTATTTATGGTTGCACCAAAGGGACCAGGACACATGGTAAGAAGAACTTATACAGAAGGTTCAGGAGTTCCTTGCTTAATAGCAGTTCAACAAGATTATACTGGAAATGCTAAAGAAGTTGCATTAGCTTATTCTAATGGTATTGGTGGAGCTAGAGCAGGTGTATTAGAAACTACTTTTAAGGATGAAACTGAAACAGATTTATTTGGTGAACAAGCTGTTCTTTGTGGTGGAGTTACTGCACTTATAAAGGCTGGCTTTGAAACTTTAGTAGAGGCAGGGTATGCTCCTGAAAATGCTTATTTTGAATGTTTACATGAAATGAAACTTATTGTTGATTTAATGTATCAAGGTGGTATGGCTGCAATGAGATATTCTATTTCAGATACTGCTGAATATGGTGATTATGTAACTGGTAGCAGAATAGTTACTGATGAAACAAAGAAGGAAATGAAGAAAGTATTAACTGAAATTCAAGATGGTACATTTGCTAGAAACTGGTTAATGGAAAATCAAGTAGGAAGACCTCAATTTAATGCAATGAGAAGAATGGAAGCAGAACACCCAATTGAAAAGGTTGGTAAAGAGTTAAGAGAAATGATGTCTTGGATTGATACTAAGAATTTAGATTAATTAATTATTTATATAAATTTATAATTTTATTAGTTATAAGGGGAATATCTTTTAAGGTATTCCTTTTATTAGTTTATTTATTAGTTTATTTAATAGTTTACTTTAGAAAAAGGTTAATAAACAAAAACACGAACAATATTTTTTAAAAGTAATTAAAAATATAAAAAAACAATAAAAAACATGGACAAATATTAAAAAATATATTATATTATTCATATAATTTGTTTGTTAATAATATTAATTATGTAAACATTAAATTATATTTGTTGATTTTATGGGAGGAGATATATTGCAAAATAATGAGGGGGTAATTAAATGATAAATTTAATATCTAAGTATTTTAATTTTCAAGAAAAGGATACTAACTTGAAAACAGAAGCAGTAGCAGGAATAACAACATTTTTAACAATGGCATATGCATTATTTTTAATTCCTAGTGTTTTAGGTGATGCAGGAATGCCAGAAAAAAGTGTGTTTGCTGCAACAGCATTGGCAGCTGCAATTGGGACTTTTATTATGGGGATATTTGCAAAGTTTCCAATGGGATTAGCGCCAGGGGTTGGATTAAATGCTTTCTTTACATATAGTGTTTGTATAGGAATGGATATTCCATGGCAAACAGCATTATCAGGTGTATTAGCATCTGGAATTATATTTTTAATAGTGTCAATTACAGGAATAAGAGAAATAGTTATAAAAGCAATACCAACAAATTTAAAATTTGCTGTAAGTGCAGGAATTGGATTGTTTATAGCTTTTATTGGATTAAAGAATGCTGGAATAGTTGTGGCAAATGAATCAACATTTGTAGGTCTTGGAGATTTAACAAATCCAACAGTATTACTTTCTGTATTTGGTCTTATTGTAATAGCAATATTAATGGTTAGAGGGTCTAATATAGCAATATTTATTGGTATGGTAGCAACGGTAATTGTAGGAATGATTTTTGGTTTAATAAATTTTCCAGATAAGATAATATCAATGCCACCATCAATTGCACCTACATTTGGAGTTGCAATTAAAAATATAGGAAATATATTTAATCCTCAAATGATATTAGTTATATTTACATTTTTATTTATGGATTTTTTTGATACAGCAGGGACAATGGTTGCAGTTGGGTCTAAGATTGGATTATTAAAAAATGATGGATCAATTGAAGGTGGTTCTAAAGCATTATTATCAGATTCAGTTGCTACTTGTATAGGAGCAATATTTGGTACTACTAATACAACTTCTTATGTTGAATCATTATCAGGAGTAGCAGTGGGAGCAAAAACAGGATTTTCAAGTGTTGTAGTAGGAATTTTATTTTTAATTTCATTATTTTTCTCACCATTACTTACAGTAATTACTTCAGCAGTAACTGCACCAGCTCTTATTATAGTTGGGTCATTAATGTGTAGTAGTCTTAAGGAAATTGAATGGGATAAACCAGAAGTTTCAATATCATCATTTTTAACTGTAATATTAATGCCATTAACTTATAGCATTGGGGAGGGAATAGCATGTGGATTTTTAGCATATGTAGTCCTTATGTCTTTTAAGGGAAAAGTTAAAAAGGTTCATCCAGTTATGTATGTTTTATCAGGATTATTTATAATATATTTTGCAGTAAGATAATGAATAAAACTTTACAATAATAATTGCAGTCTGTATAATTAACTTGTAATTTGTTAAAACTAATATAGTAGATTGCATTGAAGAGGAGCAGTAAATAAAATTTTAACTTAAAGCGATTTAGGGATGGTGTAAGCCTAAAATTTAAAACTATTGAAGGAAACCTTGGAGCAATAAAAATTAATAAGTATTTGAGTGGGTTAATAATTTATATTAACCAATTTAGGTGGTAACGCGGAATATAAGTTTTCGTCCTAATAATATTTGGGATGGAAACTTTTTTATTTGGATATAAATGGGTGTACCTCTGTGGAACAACCATTTTTTATATATTATATATAAAGGAGCATTAAATATGGCGTTTGAAAAATTAGCTGAAGTAATATTCCCTAATGTTGAACATGATAGAGAATATTATATAGCAAAATACCAAAAAAGAAACTTAAAAGAAGGTGCTAGAGTAACTAGATATGCACCATCACCAACAGGATTTCAACATATAGGTGGAGTTTTTGCTGCATTAATCAATGAAAGATTAGCAAGCCAAAGTGAAGGAGTTTTTTATTTAAGAATAGAAGATACAGACCAAAAGAGAGAAGTTGAAGGTGCTATTGAAGATACAATTGAAACTATGCACAATTTTGGAATGGACTTTAGCGAAGGAATGACTGGTCAAGAAACTTCAAAAGGTGAATATGGTCCATACAGACAAAGTGAAAGAGCTGAAATATACAGAACTTTTGCTAAAGATTTATTATTAAAAGGTTTAGCATATCCAGATTTTTGTACTCCAGAAGAATTAGCTGCTTTAAGAGAAGAGCAAATAGCTAATAAGATAACTCCAGGATACTATGGAGAATATGCTAAATATAGAAATATTACTGAAGAAGAAGCTATTGAAAGAATAAACAATGGTGAAACTTATATTTTAAGATTAAAATCACCAGGAAATATTGAAAATAGAGTAGAATTCCACGATTTAATAAAGGGAGATATATCTTTCCCAGAAAATAATCAAGATGTAGTTTTAATAAAAGGAGATGGGCTTCCAACATATCACTTTGCACATGCAATAGATGATTATTTAATGAGAACTACAGATGTAATAAGAGGAGAAGAGTGGTTATCATCACTTCCAATACACGTTCAATTATTTGAAGTATTAGGATTTGAAAGACCAAACTATGCTCATATTCCAACAATAATGAAACAAGAAGGTGGATCTAAGAGAAAGCTTTCTAAGAGAAAAGATGCTGAAGCAGCTGTTTCTTATTATAATGAAGTTGGATATCCAGTAGTATGTGTTATTGAATACTTATTAAACATAGTAAATTCAAGTTATGAAGAATGGAGAGCAGAAAATCCAATTGCTGATTATCATGAATTCCATGTTGCTTTAGAAAAAATGAGTAAAAGCGGAGCATTATTTGATTTAGTTAAATTAAATGACGTTTCTAAAGATGTTATAGCTAGAATGCCAGCAGATAAAGTATATGAACAATATACTGCATGGGCTAAACAATATGATGAAGAAATGTATAACTTAGTAACTTCAAATGAAGCTATGGCAAGAGAAATATTTAATATAGATAAGGAAGGTCCAAAACCAAGAAAAGACTTTGCAAAGTGGGATGAAGTTAAGGATAAGATATTCTATTTCTTTGATGAATTATTCTATAATGAAACTGCAGAGCAGGTTGAGTTACCAAAAACTTTATTATTAGAAAATGCTAAAGCTATAATTGAAGAATATGCTAAAAAGTTTACTTTTAATATAGGAAGTCAAGAAAACTGGTTTGAAGAATTAAAAGTAATTGGAGCAGAACTTGGATATTGTGCAAATAGAAAAGAATTTAAGGCTAACCCAGAAGCTTATAAGGGAATGATTTCTGATGTTGCAGGTGCAGTAAGAAGTGCATTATCACATAGAACAAATACTCCAGATCTTTATACTATAATGCAAATTATAGGAGAAGAAAAGGTTAGAGAAAGATTTAATAGATTTTTAGAGTTATAAAAATTAAAAAATTTTTAACTAGAAAAAATGCTATATTTTATCTATAAGAAAAAAGAGCTGTATTTAGATTATAGAATTAGTCTAAATACAGTATTTTTTATGATTAGATTAGTAAAAAATAAAGTTGTAAAATTATAGAAAAAAATGTGCTTTTTTTCATTATTTTAATTTAAATTCACAACTTGGTCTAAAATGAAATTAATACAAGGTATTAAAGAAAATAAAGTGTATAAACTATTATTGTAGCGGTGGTAGAACTAAGTATAGACTTGGCTGTATCAGGGCTAAATTTATTAGGACATTGGAGGAAAATATTATGAGTAATAATTCAAACTGTGGATGTCATAAAGAAGGTAAAGGAGAGCACAATTCACACACTGGATGTGGATGTCATGAAGGACAAAAAACAGCAGTAAATAATCAATGGGCATCACCTGCAAGTGCAAAATCAGAAATAGAAAATAAATGTGGATGTGATCATAAAATTAAATAATATTAATAGAAATCAATTTAAAAATAATTTATAGAAATAACTTCTAGTATTAAATTAATAAAAGCGAGCAAAATAATATTGTTAAGAGTTTTAGGAGTATAGACCAATGGGATAAAAAATAAGACTAGTTCAATATTTTAACTATTTTATAGCTTGTGTATCTATAAAATGCGTTATACATAATTATATAAGTAGAGACTTGGTTCAGTGTGCATTCAATTATAAAAAATTACTGTGTATGAAACCTCAACGAACACTTACTATACCTAATTAAAAATTAAAGAAAGGCAAATTGCCTTTCTTTAATTTTTTTATTTTAATTTAAATGAAGATTTTAAAGGTACAATTCTATTAAATACTAATTTATCATTAGTAGTATATTTAGTATCAATATTAAAGAAACCATTTCTAACTAATTGGAATTTATCTTGAGGTTTAGCATTTTCAACAGCTGTTGGTTCAATGAATCCTTGTAAAATTTCTAAAGAGTTAGGATTTATTTGTTCTAAGAAATGCTTACCTTCATTTTCAGGAGCATCATCTAATATTAAAGGTTCATACAATCTAAATTCAGCAGGTACACAGTTATTTGCATCTACCCAGTGAATAGTTCCTTTAACCTTTCTTCCTGTAAATCCAGAACCACTTTTAGTTTCAGGATCATAAGTGCAATGAATTTCAGTTACATTGCCATTTTCATCTTTAATTACTTCATTACATTTAACAAAGTAAGCACCCATTAATCTAACTTCATTACCAGGGAATAATCTGAAATATTTCTTTATTGGAACTTCCATAAAGTCTTCTTGTTCAACATATAATTCTCTTGAAAATGGAACAAGTCTCTTTCCAAATGATTCATCTTTAGCATTGTTGCTAACTTCTAACATTTCAGTTTGCCCTTCTGGATAATTAGTAATAACTAATTTTAAAGGTTTTAAAATAGCCATTGCATTAGGAGCCTTTAATTGTAAATCTTCTCTTACAAAATAATCAAGCATTTGAGAATCTACTGTAGAATTTGCTTTAGCAACACCAATAGCAGAACAGAAATTCTTTAATGCTTCTGGTGTACATCCTCTTCTTCTTAAGCCACAAATAGTAGGCATTCTTGGATCATCCCATCCATCAACAACACCTTCATCAACTAATTGTTTAAGTTTTCTTTTACTCATAACAGTATTAGTCATGTTTAATCTAGCAAATTCTATTTGTCTAGGCTGAGCTTCCATTTCACATTCTCTAACAACCCAATCATATAAAGGTCTATGATCCTCAAATTCTAAAGTACAAATAGAGTGAGTTACCTTTTCTATGGCATCTTCTAATGGATGAGCAAAATCATACATAGGGTAGATGCACCATTTATCTCCAGTGTTATGGTGAGTTGCATGAGCAATTCTGTAGATTATAGGATCTCTCATATTCATATTAGGAGAAGACATATCAATTTTAGCTCTTAAAACTTTTTCTCCATCTGAAAATTCACCATTTTTCATTCTTTCAAATAAATCTAAATTTTCCTCAACACTTCTGTTTCTATAAGGACTTTCTTTACCAGGTTCAGTTAAAGTACCTCTATATTCTTTAGCTTCTTCTGGAGTTAAGTCACAAACATAAGCTAATCCTTTTTTTATTAAAAGAACAGCTCTGTTATACATTTCATCGAAATAATCAGATGCAAAGTAAAGTTCATCCCAATTTCCACCAAGCCATTTTACATCTTCTTTTATTGATTCAACATATTCTGTATCTTCTTTTACAGGGTTAGTGTCATCAAATCTAAGATGTGTTTTACCATGGAATTCTTCAGCTAATCCAAAATTTAAAAGAATAGATTTTGCATGACCTATATGAAGGTATCCATTTGGTTCTGGTGGAAAACGAGTTATTATTTCTTGGTGTTTTCCACTTTCTAAATCATTTACTATTATATTTCTTATAAAATTAGAAGAATTAATTTCAGTTGACATAGTTTACATCTCCTATTGACTATTAATTTTAGGGGTGAACTACTCTCCACTTATAGAAAAGTGGGAGCTTCTTGGTCAATATACCTAACGGTACAAGTTTACCCAAGCTTATTTAGTGTCTAAATCCGTTATTATTACTCATTTCTATCATTTACTACTGACTTATATTGTACTATTCTTGTTGACTATCGTCAAGTGATGTCCATCTCCCATTTTAGAAGATGGGAGATGGACAGCACATTTCAGATAAAAAATAATCATTTCCTAATTATGTAAAATTCATAACATATATTTTACTACTACTAATAATTTTATATTGAAGATAATGAAAAAATAAAGTAGCATATACAAGAAATTTATAGATAGGGTGTAAAACCTCGTGGCTTCATGCCCGAGGCTGT
>OGYH01002186.1_pt1 | contig 16133 bp, 16 predicted proteins | sample 1576511 | NCBI WGS metagenome assembly OGYH01 (sample SAMEA3541522, study PRJEB24748) | human gut metagenome | biome: human gut; feature: human-associated habitat; material: faeces | place: China | collected 2012
GATGCGTGATCTGATCCTTCAACTCAGCAAAAGTTCGATTTATTCAACAAAGCCCAACGCGATCTGCTTGACCACTATTTCATTGATTTTATAGATTATTTCAGGAGTTACGCGTTCTTTGATATCGCGGTCAACAAATACCCGAATGCAATATTTGATGATTTGATACTGATTTAACTTATCACCACATTCAATTAACGGTTTTATTTCGTAGCGGTTCTTAAGATCTTTCACCAAAAGCTTAACTTCGGTTTTATCCAGGTCTTTAAAGGCGCAGTCGGAGACAATATCAACGGCAAATTCATGTGGTTTGAAATGAGGCTGTAATACAGAAGTCAATAACCCGGTGAGTTGACTCTTCCACGCCTTATTTTCCTTGTCAGCGATGTTAGCTTTATACACAGAGTGTTTGGCCTCATAGACCTTCGACCATGGGTGTCGGTTAATAATGTCATCAAGTATTTTTTTATTAACCGCCTCGGTATCGCTGATATCTATCCATTCACCAACCTTGTCATTCAAAAAATAATCATCACTGCACGCCAAATAAAACTCCTTCAGCGCGTCGATGAAGCTTTCATCGCTATGGTCAACGATACGGTCGGTAACGTCAGCGATAATGACATTTTGTGGATCCTTGCTTTGCATAATCTCACATAATGTGCTCAACATCGTCGCAAAGGCGCGGTTTGTTTTATGGTAATACACCTGCGAGAAAAGGCTGGAGCGCGCCCCAATAAACTCAGCGATCGAATCAATCCCACTCTCTTTGTAAGCAAGGTACAATTTTCCCTGTTCCTCGACCGGGACAATTGACATAAACAAGCGATTGTAATCGTAGATGCCACACTTGACGCCGGAGAAATAGCCATCTCTGAGCAAGTAATCCATCCGGTCGGCATCGATCGGACAGGAAGAGATGATCGAGGTCATTAACGGCAGGATATCTGTTGCCTTTCCATTAATTTCCTCAATGATCTGTTGGTCACCGTATCTTTTTTCGATGATTTTTAACACATTTTCGATATTTATTTCGTCATCGACCTTACCTTGTTTTCTCAGATCATGATAAATCATCAGGCTGAACAACAGCGAAAGCTGTTCATGTTCAACTTTCTGTTCTGGCTTGCTTAATACATCAATGATCGAATGGTAGGCTGTGGGGAGAACATCGGAGAATTCGTGCTTACCAGGCATAAAACTCTCAAACTGGTGGGATACCGGCCCATGCCCGATGTCATGCATCAGGGCAGCGAGTCTCAACTCCTGAATGTTGTGTTTTGGTATCTGATCGATATGACCAAACACATGGCCATCATCATATTTCTTTTGATACCGTATCGCATTCAGGCGTAAATTATTGAGTATTTCACTTGATAAATGCAGCACCCCGAGAGAGTGTTCGAAGCGGCTGTGCACCGCAGAGGGAAACACCTTATATAAAAAAGAGTTCTGTTTAATGTTGCGTAAGCGCTGGAACAGGGGGTGATTGATAAAGGCAATCTCGAGTGTCGTCAAACGAATAGTGCCGTGAATGGGATCAAGGATCTTACTGGTCAATTCATTTTCAAAATCCATATCTTAAATCCTTTCATACGTGCATTAAATATATTTAGCATATTGACTGTTTATTCAACAATAATCTTGCGCATTCAGGCAATAAGGTCAATCACTAATATTTAACGAGCAATGCGGCAGATCTTTATTTCCTTATCTCTCCACAGGGTCGCGCTATATCGGCATCCACTGACATATCGATTGACTACGGATGAAAACAGCCCCGGTTTTCTTCGCTCAGATGCGCATTCCACCGGACACTTCAATTCGCTGGGCATTCACCCAGCGATGATCATCGGATAACAGCGAGGCGATCATCGGCCCGATATCCTCTGGCAGGCCAGGTCGGCCCAGCGCCGTCATATTCGCCACCGCCTGAGCGACCTGCGGGTTATCCCGCACCACCCCGCCGCTGAAATCGGTGGCGATGGCGCCGGGCGCCACGCAGTTCACCGTGATCCCGCGACTGCCCAGCTCAAACGCCATATAGCGAGTCAGGGTTTCCACCGCGGATTTCATGATCGCATAGGGCGCCCGGTTCGCCATCACGATGCGGGTGAGGCCGGACGAGACATTCACTATTCGCCCGCCATCGGCCAGCAGCGGCAATAGTTTTTGGCTGAGGAAAAAAACGCTCTTCACGTGGATGCGATACAGCGCATCGAATTCCGCTTCCGTGGCGTTAAGAAATCCCATGCCGCTGGCGTTGCCGGCATTATTGACCAGATAATCAAATTTATCGGCGCCCAGCTCCGTCAGCGCGCCCTGAAAAGCGCTAACAAATGCGTCAAAGGTATCGATTTCGCCGGCGCTGAAAGGCAACGCGATCGCCCGGGCGCCCAGTGCTTCAACCCGTGTAACCACCTCGTTCGCCTCGGCAAGACGCGTTTTGTAGGTCAGTACTACATTTACGCCGCGCTGTGCCAGCGCTTCGACGGTCGCGCGTCCCAGGCCGCGGCTGCCGCCTGTCACCAGGGCGATTTTTGCGCTATTGTTCATGTTTTCTCCTTTTCTCTCTGCTGAAAACATGAGCGATTATAAGCCCCTGAATGCCGACGATAAGACCGCGTTGGGCGACAGGATAGTTTTGCCTGCTGGAACAATGTCATGGATAAACTGGATACTCTGACCTTGTTTGTGCGCATCGTCGAACGGGGCTCATTCAGTGCCGCCGCCGCGGATCTGGGGGTTTCCCGGCCAGTAGCGACCGCGGCTATTAAAGCGTTGGAGGTCAGTCTCGGGGCGCGGCTGCTACATCGTACCACCCGGCACGTACGGCCGACGGCAGAAGGCTCGCTGTATTATCAGCGCTGCGTGTCCATTCTGGCGGCCCTTGAGGAAGCCAACCGCAGCGCCGGGGGGAGCATCTCCGGCACCATTCGGGTAGACGTGGCGGGCAACCTGGCGCGGACCCTGCTTCTGCCCGCGCTGCCGCAGTTTCTCGCCCGCTACCCGGACATTACGCTGCAGATCGGCGAAAGCGAGCGTGACGTCGATCTGGTTCGCGAGGGAGTCGACTGCGTCATTCGCGGCGGCCATCTCCCCGACAGCGAGATGATCTGCCGGCCGCTCGCCGGGTTGCAGGAGATCACCTGCGCCAGCCCGACCTATCTCGCCCGGTACGGCACCCCGCATACGATTGAAGGACTGACGGGCCACGTGATGATCGGGTTTGTTTCATCGCGCACGCAACGTACCTTGCCGCTGAGCTTTACCCAGGATGGCCGTCAGAGCGAGGTCAGTTTGCCCTGTCGGCTGCTGACTTCCGATGCCGACGTCGGCGCCGAAGCGGCAAGGCTTGGCTTTGGCCTGTATCAGGCGCCCTTGCCCCGCCTTGAGGCCGATCTGGCGTCGGGCGCGTTAACGGAAGTGCTGGCCGATTTTCGTCCTGCGCCGCTGCCGCTCTCCCTGCTCTATCCCAGTAATCGGCAGCTCTCTGCCCGGGTACAGGTATTTATCGACTGGGTGACGGCGCTGATGAAGCCTCCCCTGGCGCAGCAGGCATCCGGAAGGCTAAAATAACGTTTGCTATTATTCACGGCACGTGCGTTAATCGTTGAGTCGATTTACCAGACAAAAAGTTATTATCTGAGTACGTGTTCTCATCTCCAGGCGTTATCCCTGATACCACCTTCCTTTGAGCAGTCCCGTTAGTAGTTTGCTTTTTCTGTAAACAGGCCCTGTCAGATCCTTGTCGGCTCCTTAAAAAGTCCGCCATCTGACACAAAACCCGGCTTACCACCAACTAAAATCAGCCGCGTTAATTTTCCTGAAACGACCATTGTCTTTTCAACAGAACATCACCCATACAAGGTTTACATTATGATCGAACATATCCATTTTAGATGCCCATGCTGCCATGGCTCCCAGTACAGAACGTCCCAGTTTGACGTCACTGAAAAAAACCCTTTTGGTGCGAAATGCATTTTCTGCAAATCAGCCATGATGACATTAGATACCATCCGTCCTCATCACCTTGGCGTGCACTCCGCTGCCCAGGCACAGCAATAAGATGATGAAGCCGGTGAACGCGGGTGGGGAAATTTCCCCGGTGATTCGCCCGGGGGCAACATCTGTTCCCTCACCCGCAGCGATCGTCGGTGGCATGGCTTAGGCGGGTATCAGGCAACGCTTCTATCAGGGTAGTCACATTCTCCCCGGCGCCAGTTTCCACATTAAAATAGTCCACCGCACGCAGAATAAGCCGCAAGCCTCTGCCGCCTTCCGCTAACGGATCGACATCAAAGTGCTCATCGTTACGCGCCAGCGCCAGGCGTTCGGCAGGAAAGATCTCTCCCGCATCGATAAAGCGCAGCGTCACGCGGTCATTGGCAGCGAAAATTTCCCGGGAGACTGCCGCTTTAAAGGCCACTGCGACGGAAGCATCCAACCGACATGTCACCGGCCAGAGGATCAACTGTCACCAGTCAGCTGCCCGTGACGATCGACTACCGCATTGACAACCATCGCGGCAAACGCGTGGGCGCTAACCAGCATACTGAACCCGTCGCCGCAGCGCAGGCGAGGAGATGGATATCGAATCAGCCGATGCCGCAATCAGTCGTGGATTTTCACCCCCAGACATCCGCGAACGAACTCAGGGTTGAAGTGTTTTACCGCTTCGCCAACATAGCCTAAATCCAGGGCGCTGATTTGCGCCATTTCGTTATCTGTTAATACGAAATCCCAGATAGCAAAATTTTCTTCAATGCGCTCCTGGCGGGTGGATTTAGGGATCACCGTGACGCCACGCTGCACGTTCCACCGCAGAACAACCTGCGCAATGGTTTTCTGGTGCGCATCGGCGATCCCCCGAAGCAATGCATCTTGATACGGATTATGTCTGCCACCGCCTAACGGCGCCCACGCTTCAGGCTGAACGTGATAATGCTTCATGGCTTCCAGCGCCGCGGGCTGCGCGAAATAAGGATGCAGTTCAACCTGGTTCACCATTGGTTTAATTCTGACAGTTTCGCAGAAGTTAGCTAACACATGGGGGTAAAAATTGGAGACGCCGATCGCTTTCAGGGTACCGGCCTCATAGGCCTCTTCCAGCGCACGCCAGGCGCTGAAATAATCGCCCATCGCCTGATGTAGCAAATAAAGATCAAAGTATTCCAGGCCCGATTTTTTTAATGACGCGGCAATCCCGGCTTTCGCCATCCCGGTGTTGGCCATGTCCTGGACCCACAGTTTGGAGGTAATAAACAGCGCCTCGCGGGTACACAGACCTTCGGCGATGGCTTCGCGCACGGCCTCACCCACCGCATCTTCATTATCGTAGACGGCAGCGGTATCGATGAGGCGATAACCGGTGCGAATGGCGTTCAACACCGCCTGCTTACACTCCGCTTTATCGGTCACCTTGAAAACGCCGAAACCCAGCATCGGCATTTTGCGAGCGTTACTTAATACTGAATATTCCACGGTGAAGCTCCCCTCTTGTTAAAACACCATGGTAAGACAGGAACGCGGTCACGATTAGCCTCTCATTCCTGATTTGACTTATGCATTCAATTCATTAATCGCAGTGCGCTGAGATGATCTGATTTTGACAGAGAGCAGAAAAGTCGCCCCTGCCGCCGCCAGCAGTAACAGACCGCTCAGTGCAAAAGTGCTGTGCCATCCCAGACTATCAAACACCAGGCCGCCTACCGTTGACCCGAGGGCTATCGATAGCTGGATCACGGCGACCATCAGCCCGCCGCCCGTCTCCGCATCCTCGGGCAGCGTCCGCGCAATCCATGTCCACCAGCCGGTGGGCGCCGCCGTCGCCAGCAGGCCCCACAGGCTTAACAGTACGGCGACTGATCCCGTGTGGTGTCCGGCCAGCAGAAGCGTTCCGGCAATCGCGGCCATGACCAAAGGGATAGCCACCAGCGTCGGATAAAATCGGGCATTCAGAACGGTCGTAATAAGCAGCGTGCCGATAAAACCGGCGATACCCATTGTCAGCAATATCAGGGACAGACCAGAAGGACTGACTTGGGTCACCGTCTCCAGAAACGGTCGCACATAGGTAAATAAGGTAAACTGTCCCATAAAGAACAGTCCGCAGGCCAGCAATCCCAGGGATAGCGTAGAAAGACGGAACAGACGCAGCACCGATCCCTGCCGCTGTGGTGCGCGCGGACTTTTCATCGACGGCAGGCTAATGCATTGCCAGACGAAGGCCAGCACCGCCAGCGGGACAAGACATAAAAAGGCGCCGCGCCAGCCGACGGTGGCCCCCAGGTAGCTGCCCAGCGGCGCTGCCACAACGGTGGCCAGCGCGTTGCCGCCGTTAAAGATGGCCAGTGCGCGGGGGACCTGGCGTTGCGGCACCAGCCGAATGGCCGTTGCCGCCGACATCGACCAGAAGCCGCCGATGACGATCCCAATGAGCGCTCTGCCCAGCATATAAACCGGGAAACTGGACGCCAGGGCAATAATCACCCCAGAGGCTGCCATCAACGCCGTGAGCCCCAGCAGCAGCCATTTACGGTCCAGCGATCCGGTAAGACGGGATATCGTCAGGCTGGTCAGTACCGCCAGCGCGCCAGAAAGCGCAATGCCCTGACCGGCTAATCCCTCGGTAATGTGTAAATCACCCGCGATGGGTGTCAACAGACTGACCGGCATAAATTCTGAGGCAATGAGCACAAATACGCAGAGCGTCATCGCCAGGACGCCGCTCCAGTGTGCCCGGGTGTGACCTAATGCAGACATTATTTCTCTCCGACAAGACAAAGCCGCCCGCAGGCGCGTGGCGGCTTTGGGGATGTCTCCGGCACAGGAGATCTATTTCAGGTTGGTTTTAAAAAATTGCGCGAACGTCGCAAAGGGAATTTTGCCCGCGACGTTGTCATAGAGATCGACGTGGTTTGCGCCTGGGACAATCACCAGCGCTTTCTCTTTACTGCCGATGGCCTTAAAGGCATCTTCGGCAAAATAGCGTGAATGGGCTTTTTCGCCGGTCACGATAAGCGTCGGAATAGTCACTTCGCTGGCGTAACTCAGCAGCGGCATATTCATAAACGACAGCGGCATCGTCGCATTCCAGGCCCCGGTTGAATTAACCGAACGCGGATGGAAACCACGCGGCATACGGTAATAATCGAAGAACTCTTTCAGGACCGGGTTGGGGTTGGCGGGCAAGGTTTCCGGCAAAATACGATCGGCAGCGCTGACGTTGCCTTTATCATCAACATATATGTCATGCCCGCCGGGGGCGAAAGTGCCGTTTGCCGCATCCTTCCAGCGCTGCGCGTTCAGGTACTGCAGTACCGCTCGGCGGTCGGCGGTCGTGTAGCGGTCTTTGCCATCGCCGACTCCATGCCCCATCGCGCGGCTCATGTCATACATGACGCTGGTCGCCACCGCTTTGACGCGCGTATCCATCGCCGCGTCGTTCAGGGCCATACCGCCCCAGCCACAAATGCCGAGCAAACCGATACGGTTGCGATCCACCTCTTTTTGCAGGCCCAGAAAGTCCACCGCGGCACTAAAATCCTCGGTATTGATATCCGGTGAGGCCACGTTGCGTGGGTAGCCACCGCTTTCGCCCGTATACGATGGGTCAAACGCCAGGGTGACAAACCCCTGTTCGGCCAGCGTCTGGGCATACAGGCCGCTGGACTGCTCTTTTACCGCGCCGAAGGGACCGCTCACGGCAATGGCTGCCAGTTTGCGTTCACCGCGATCCTTCGGCAGGTAGAGATCGCCAACTAAGGTTATCCCGTAGCGGTTCTGGAAGGTCACCTTACGGTGATCCACTTTCGAACTCTCAGCAAAAGTTTTGTCCCATTTTTCAATCATTGAAACAGGCGCATTCGGGTTAGTTGTCTCAGCAGAGCTCATCGTTGTGACTCCAGTTAATGAGGCGCAAAGCAGCATGGCAGGTATCGCGGCTGTCAGTTTTTTGGTGAAAACCGTCATCAAAATTCCCCTAAATAAACGTGATCAATGCAAGTCTTCAGTAGACAACGCTGCTGTGCTTTGTTGTCGTGCGCTTAGTGTAGCCAGCAGTAATGGTTCTGATTAGAGGCTGAAAAATGCTAAAATTAATACCATATTGTTCTAAATGGCATCTGGGTGACGAGGCGGGAGAATGGCGAAACGGGAAAACTATAATGACCTCTATCTGTTTATGCAGGTGGTGCGGGAAGGCAGTTTTACCGCCGCAGCGCAACGACTTGGCCTGGCGCAGTCCGGTGTAAGCCGTGCGGTTCGTGAACTTGAAGAACGCCTGGGCGTTCAGCTTCTGGTGCGTACCACCCGCCGGTTGTCGCTCACTCAGGCGGGTGAGCAGCTCTATCACAATGTCGAATCCGGTTTCGACGCCTTAGATATGGGACTCGCCACGCTGGCCCACTATCGTCAAACGCCCTCCGGTACGGTACGCATCAATGCCAGCCAGCATGCCATTGATAAAGTCCTGCTGCCGAAGCTGGCAGTATTTAAACAACGCTATCCCGATATCAGACTGGAACTGATCAGCGAAAGCCGGTTTGTCGATATTATTGCGCAGCGATTCGATGCGGGCGTGCGTCTGGGCCCGGAAGTCGGGAGTGGCATGATTGCGGTACGCATTTCGCCCGATATGGAGATGGCGGTGGTGGGTACCCCGGAACATTTTCGCCGCTACGGCTTTCCACAAACGCCCGCCGATTTAGTCGTCCACCCCTGCATCGCTTATCAGTTTGGCGACGGCAGCCTTTACGCCTGGGAACTTAACGTGGATGGCAAAAAAATCACCCACCCGCCTCAGGGACAGTGGGCTTTCGCCGATAGCTATATGGAGGCCAAAGCGGCGAGGCTCGGTCTGGGGCTGGCCTATGTCCCGGAAGAGCTGATTACCGACGATCTAGCCCAGGGCACACTTATCCGGGTGCTCCAGCGTTATAGCCAGCGTCTGGAAGGTTCATTTCTCTATTACCCGCACCGCAATGTGTCGCCCGCGCTGAGAGCGGTCATTGATACATTGCGAATGTAGCTGAGGTTGCCTGCAGGCAGCAGGCAACCGGTAGTGGCCGGTGACAGCTTCTGTACTCGGACCTGTCATTTAATTCCGATCGATGCAAACAGTAATGCCAGACGGAAATGAATTTATATAAATATTAATTTTGTGAGTTATGTACTTCATTATAAAGTTTAGAAGCAGCACCTCTGCGTAACAAGCTAAAAAAGCAAATAATCGTAAAGATGAAGGGGTAAATAGCCAAAACCCATGCCAGTTTTTGATTTTTAATAATATTATTTATAGTATCACTCAACGAACCACTTGAAAAGTTCTCACAAATCCTGTCAACCGAGCGCACACTTATCCCCGCTTTTTCTGAGAAAACCGTTTTATCGAAATCTTCACTTTCACACTGTTTTTTATCGAGCTTCCACTCAGTCCAGTTCAGGGGAAGGTAATCATTGGTCCAGATCGAACTCTCAGCAATATGATCATTAATCCAAACCCATGACTTGTCGTCGCCTAATCGTACTAGTGCGGATGGCTTCAATGCCAGCAACATAAAATTTGATAATAGCAGCATAGTTAACACACAAGAGACAAATACACCAACATTAGCGATAAATAATGGTTTTATTGCCTTAAGCGTTGATATTTCAAACCATCCTTTCGCGGCTGTGACATGACGAACATCTATATTTTTCTTTTTCGTCCAGTTAATCAGTGACTTGATCTCTTCTTTATTTCTTGCGCCGACATTAAATAAAACATTAAAACGTTCAACATCATTTCTCTCATTGAAATATGCATTTATTTTACCGTCGTGAAACGTTTTCCCTCCCAGGCAGAACTCCCATAGCCGGTTCAATAAAGAATATGCGGATCCTGCCCGTTTCCAGATAAACACTCCTAATAAACCAAAAGTAACAAAAATTAACGCGCTATTTATCAGTCCATCAAAATTCCATATCGAAGAAATTAAACTTTCCATCTAGCCCCTCTTAATCATCCCGCTAATCGTATGCTCAGCAATCACACCACAGCATCATTACAAAATAAATATTTTTTAACTGCAACTTTTCTTATCCAGCGCACAAGGTCATTGCCGATATCTTCTTATACGCAGGCCACAACTATACGTCACGCTCTTCTGCTACTTGAGCCTTACATTCCACCTCAGTGCTGCTACGCTATCTCTGAGAAAATGGCGAAGGAGATATAATGAAAGTCCTCAATATCCTGATCCGTCGATGCGTGCTGATTGCCCGCTTTGAAGAGACCGTTTCGTTCTACGAAAATCTCATCGCGCAGAAGGCAAGGTTGCGTTTCGACTATCCCGAATACGATCTCAAACTGGCGCAGGTGGGTTCCGTGCTTTTAATTGGCGGAACCGAGCAAAGCCTGGCTCCGTTTCGCGCCACCGAGGCCACTTTCCTGGTCAACGACATTACCGCCTGGGAGAAACATCTGCCTTCCACCGGGGCAACGATTATCAACCCGGTGAAGGCCGTGCCCACCGGCTGGAACATGCTGGTTCGGCATCCGGATGGCATGGTTGCCGAATACGTTGAGCATCATGATAAAAACCCGGCGGATGAGATCTTCTGATGCTTCGCGACCAGATGGTAGAACCTGGCATCAGTCGGCCATACTGCCAGAAAAGTGAGACTTTCTACTGTGGCGCGAGAAGGAGAGCAGGAAAAACTGGCGCGGCAAGACGCGCCAGCTCGGGGATCAGCGATGGTTGCCTGACATCATCAGGCAACCAGTACCGGTTAGTGCTTCACGATATACATGGTACGGCTGTAGGCCACATCTTCCGGGTTGGTGATCGGGTAGCCTTTCAGCCACGGCTTAATCAATCGGCCGTTAGTGTACTGGTAGATCGGCGCGATCGGCGCTTTGACCATAATGATCTTTTCCGCCGCGTTGTAATCGTCGTTACGCGCTTTGGCCGAATTCTCTACCGCCGCCTGGGCGAGGATTTTGTCGTACGCCGGATCGTTAAAGCGCGAGATATTTCCGCTGTGGGTGGAGGTCAGCAGCGACAGGAAGGTGGACGGCTCGTTGTAATCCCCTACCCACGAAGCGCGGATCACATCGAAATTGCCGGTGTTGCGGCTGTCGATATAGGTTTTCCACTCCTGATTCTGCAGCTTCACTTCCACGCCGAGGTTTTTCTTCCACATCGACGCCACCGCGATGGCAATCTTCTGGTGGTTCTCAGAGGTGTTATACAGCAGCGTCAGCTTCAGCGGACGATTCGGGCCATAGCCAGCGGCAGCCAGCAGGGCTTTCGCCTGAGCGTTAAGCTCGGCCTGACTCATGCTCTCAAACTGCGACGGCTGCGGCGTGAAGCCCGCCGTTACGTCCGGGGTAAAGCGCCAGGCCGGTTTTTCCCCGGTCCCCAGCACCTTCTCCGCCATCACCCGGCGATCGATGGTCATGCTCAGCGCCAGGCGTACCCGCTCATCCGCCGTCGGCCCCTTTTGGGTATTGAAAGCGTAATAGTAGGTACCCAGCTGCGGCGGGGTATACACCTGCCCCGGAATATCCTTCAGCAGCTTCTGATACATATTTTTCGGGAAAGATTCGGTGATATCGATATCGCCGGCCAGATAGCGTTTGGTGGCGGCGGACTCCTGATTGATCGGCACAAAGGTGACCTGCTGGATCACCGTTTTGGCGTTATCCCAGTAGTGCGTGTTCGGCACCACCACCAGCTTCTCATTGACCACACGGTCTTTCAGAACATAGGCGCCGTTGCCCACCAGGCTGCCGGGCCGCGTCCAGTTCGCCCCGCTGTCGACATTCGCCTTTTGCACCGGATAGAAGGCAAAGCTGGCGGTCAGGTTGCTGAACCACGGCAGCGGCTTATCCAGCTGCACCCGCAGGGTGTGGGCGTCGACGGCGGTGACTCCCAGGGTCTCCGGCGCGGCTTTGCCGTCAATAATGTTCTGCGCGTTAGCGATCCCCGCCAGCGCCGCGAACCAGGCGAACGGCGAAGTGGTTTTCGGATCCACCAGACGCTGCCAGCTATAGACGAAATCTTCGGCAGTAACCGGCGTGCCGTCGGACCAGCGGGCATTATCACGCAGGGTAAAGGTCCAGACGCGGTTATCGTTGCTCTGCCAGCGGGTCGCTACGCCTGGAACCAGGTTGCCTTTCGCATCCTGATTGACTAAACCTTCAAACAGATCGCGGATCACCTGGATTTCCGGCAGGCCCACCGCTTTGGCGGGATCTAACGAGGCGGGTTCATCTTTGATATGGCGCACTAACAGCTGTTTTTCCGCCAGTACCGTGCCCGGCGGTACGTCAGCCGCCCAGGCCAGAGAAGATACGCTGGCTAACCACAGCGCGCCGCATGTCAAAGCGACAGGATACTTCATAAGATCCCCTTTAAAATGAGAAAAAACACCGCCAACAGAGCGATAATTATTTGTTTCATCACCTGAAATTGCAAACGACATATGATAGAAAATTGATGTGCCGTCGGATTTCACGCCTCAGGGAATGGGTTTGATCCCGATACGCTTTTCGCCAACACTAAATAATAACGACACACAGGAAGCCCTATGTCTATTTCACGTCCTCGCCCGCAGCGCGGCGACTTTCCGCCGGGAACCCGGCAGTATGGCAGCTCGGAACTGGGCGCGCCGCTGCTGTGGTTTCCTGCGCCGCAGGCCGACAGCCGTAGCGGGCTGATTATTGCCGGTACCCACGGTGATGAGAATTCGTCGATTGTGACCCTCTCCTGCGCCCTGCGCACCCTGAAACCCGAGCTGCGCCGCCACCACGTGGTGCTGACGGTCAATCCTGACGGCTGTCAGCTCGGGCTGCGCGCCAATGCCCGCGGCGTTGACCTCAACCGTAACTTTCCGGCAGCCAACTGGAAGCAAGGGGAAACGGTTTACCGCTGGAATAGCGCGGCGGCGGAGCGCGACGTGGTGCTGTTGACCGGCGAGCAGCCGGGTTCGGAACGGGAGACCGAGGCCCTGTGTCAGTTGATCCATCAGATTCATCCGGCGTGGGTGGTCTCCTTTCACGATCCGCTGGCCTGTATCGAAGATCCGGGCCACAGCCCGCTGGGTCGCTGGCTGGCCGACGCCTTCTCCCTGCCGCTGGTGGGCAGCGTGGGCTACGACACGCCGGGCTCCTTTGGCAGCTGGTGCGCCGATATCGGACTCCCCTGCATCACCGCCGAGTTCCCGCCGGTCTCCGCCGACGAGGCAACGGAGCGTTACCTGCCGGCGATGACCGATCTGCTGCGCTGGCAGGCTTAAAGATGAAGCACGCCGGTGCTGAACCGCAGCGCCGGCTCAACGTCCACCGCCAGCCATGTCGGGCCGTCGAGGTCAGCGAAGCGCGCCAGCGGCGCCAGAGGGAGCGCGGCGGCGATCCCGCGCGAGGTGCAGAGCATACAGCCCAGCATCCGTTCAAATCCCTGCCGTTCCGCCTCCCCGGCCAGAGCCAGCGCTTCGGTCAGGCCGCCCGTTTTATCCAGTTTGATATTGACCATCTCATAGCGCCCGCGCAGCCGCGGCAGGCTCTCCCGGGTGTGGCAGCTCTCGTCGGCGCAAATCGGCAGCGGATGAACGAAGTTTTCCAGCGCCGAGTCGTCGTCGGCGGGGAGCGGCTGCTCAAGCATCGCCACACCGAGGTCCGCCAGCAGCTGACAGCGCGCCGCCAGCCCCTCGCTGTGCCAGGACTCATTGGCGTCAACAATCAGCGTAGCCTCCGGCGCCGCCTGGCGGATAGCGATTAGCCGCTCGCTGATCAGTCGATCGTCGAGCTTCACCTTCAACAGCTGGGCCCCTGCCTGCCACAGCGCCGCGGCGCTGGCCGCCATCTGATCCGGCGTGCCAATGACCACCGTCTGGGCGGTGATCACCCGGTTTGGCAACGTCACCCCCAGCAGCTGGGGCAAGGTTTTGCCTTCGCGCCGGGCCTGCAGATCCCATAGCGCGCAGTCAATGGCATTGCGGGCGGCGCCTGCCGGCAGCAGCCGCTGCAGCTGTTCGCGGGTAAGTCCCGCCTCCAGCTGTTCGCCGATCGCCATCACCTGGGCCATGACCGAAGCGATGCTCTCGCCATAGCGGGGATACGGGGTGCATTCCCCCACCCCTTTCACACCGTCCTCTTCCAGTTCCACCACCACCACTTTTGCCTCGCTGCGGCTACCGCGGGCGATCACAAAAGGGGTATGGAGCGGCCAGGCTTCCTCATACACTCGCACGTTACGCATTCCCTTGTCCTCTCTGGTAAATGTTAAATAGGGTTTGCCGTGTAGCTGGCGGATGTCATACACTACTCGCGACGTTAACTATATGTAAACAGGAAGATAACCATGTCACAAACCGTGCATTTCCAGGGCAACCCCGTTTCTGTTCAGGGCACCATTCCGCAGGCAGGCGCTAAAGCGCAGCCGTTTACGCTGGTCGCCAAAGATCTCTCTGACGTCGCGCTGAGCCAGTACGCCGGCAAACGTAAAGTACTGAATATTTTCCCGAGCATTGATACCGGCGTGTGTGCCGCATCAGTGCGTAAATTCAACCAGCTGGCCGCTGAACTGGACAACACCGTAGTGCTGTGCATTTCCGCTGACCTGCCGTTCGCCCAGTCCCGCTTCTGCGGCGCGGAAGGCCTGAGCAATGTGGTCACCCTGTCCACGCTGCGCGGCGCGTCCTTCCTCGCTGACTACGGCGTCGCCATCGCCACCGGTCCGCTGGCTGGCCTGGCTGCCCGTGCGGTGGTCGTTATCGATGAAAACGATCAGGTCGTCTACAGCCAGCTGGTGAACGAAATCACCGAAGAGCCGGACTACGACGCCGCGCTGGCCGCCCTGAAAGCCTGATAACAGATTGCCCGGGCGCATCGCGCTCGCGGACATTCGATCTGCCCAGCCCTCGCTCTGCGAGGGCTTTTTATTGCCGCGGCGCATAGCGGGAGATAGCCCGCGCCATCGCCGGGCCGGTCAGCAAAATGGTAAACAGCCGCAGCGTCTGTAGCGCCATAATAAACGACATGTCCGCCCGGGTGCCGGCGGCGATAATCGCCACCGTGTCCAGGCCGCCGGGGCTGGTGGCCAGATAGGCGGTCATAAAGTCCATCTGCAGAATGTGGGTCAGGGCAAGGGCCATCAGGGCGCACATCAGGATCAGTCCGAGGATGGAGGCGATAATCTGCGGCAGCGTCTTGAGGGCCAGCAGAAAAATGGCTTTATTAAACTGGAGCCCCACCGTCCAGCCCAGCACCGCATAGGCCATCGCCAGCAGCCACTCCGGCAGCTCCAGCATCAGCCAGCCGCCGCCCTGGGCCAGGGCGCCAAGCAGCATCGGCAGCAGCATGGCCCCGGAGGGGATGCGCAGCCGCATGCCCAGCCAACAGGCCACCGCCGTCAGCAGCAGCGTGAAAGGGAAATTCAGGGTCAACGATGGAAACCAGACAATATCCTGAGTCATTTCCTGTGCTTCATTGCCCAGGGCATAGCGCACCACCAGCGCCGCCGCGCCGACGACAAACAGCACTCGCAGATACTGCATCAGCGCCACCAGCCGCACATCGGCCCCGTACTCCTGGGCCATCACCACCATTGCCGACGCGCCGCCGGGAGAGCTTCCCCAGGCGCCAGTGGCGCCCGGCAGCGCGCTGTAGCGGACCAGCAGCCAGCCGGTAAGGCCGCTTATCGCCAGGGTGGTCAACAGGATCGCCAGCACCAGCGCCCAGTTGTTGAACAGCACGCCAAAAACAGAGGGATTAATCGCCCGGGCGATCATGCAGCCGACGATGGCCTGCGCCGCCAGATAACAGGGGCGAGGGATGCTCAGCTTCACCCCGCGCAGGCTCAAAATGAGACCGGCGATCAGCGGCCCCAGCAGCAGCGCTGCCGGCAGGTGTATTCGTAACAGCAGCGAGGAAAAGAGAACAGAGAGCAGCAGCAATATCAGCCAGTGCCCGATCGCGCGACGCGACGCCAATATGCACCACCCCGGAAAAAGGATTAAAAAACCAGTATATACAGGTTTAGCCCGCTTTGCAGGCCGGGATACCGGCGACGAGCGTCGCCGGCGTTCAGCGATTATTCGTCGCCCTTTTTCTGACTCAAACCATATTCGCGCAGCTTATTGGCGAT
>OGYH01002197.1_pt1 | contig 16069 bp, 10 predicted proteins | sample 1576511 | NCBI WGS metagenome assembly OGYH01 (sample SAMEA3541522, study PRJEB24748) | human gut metagenome | biome: human gut; feature: human-associated habitat; material: faeces | place: China | collected 2012
CCGCTCCGCCGGCCACGCCGGCGCGAAGGCGGATAAGGCGCCAGCCTCCAGCGGGCAAGAAAGGGGGGTACGTTGCCTGCTGCGGATTGCCGGGCGGCGCTGCGCTAACACCGGCCTCCAGTGACCGGGGATCGACGTTCATCCCGTAGGCCCGGCAAGCTTAGCGCCGCCGGGCGATGGGCCATCATAACCGGATGGCGGTCGCAGCGAACGTCTCCTCTTAACTCATGCCACGGCTGTCAGAATCCCACGCTATTTGCACGCCATCGACCCGTTGCGCCGTGGACGGCATTCTCTGATTCATGCGGAACGCAAACGCGCTTTTTGGCAAAGCTAAGTAAATTAAATACTTTGTTATTTAACGTGTTATCTCACATCTTCGAAGGGAATGAGGCAACACGGCAAGGTATCGGAAGTGACGGAAAAGAAGACGGCTGTCTATGTGGATGACCAACAGCGCATCCTGATCCGCCAGCTGGCGCGCAGCTGGCTGTGGCGCAGCGAGCTGCCGACCTGGCTGCTGATTGTGACGGTTTACGGCGGCTGGTTTGCCTGCGTGGCGGGCTGGCGGACGCTGGGACTGTTTCCGGCCACGCTGCTGCTAATCTGGTTTACCGCCTGGTATATGTCCTTACAGCATGAGCTGATCCATGGGCATCCCACCCGGCTGGCATGGTTCAACCAGCTGCTGGGGACGCTGCCGCTGGCGGTCTGGTATCCCTACGGCGTCTACCGCGACAGCCATCTGGCGCACCATCGCACCCATCTGCTGACGCACCCCGAGGACGACCCCGAGTCGTACTATGTGACGGCGGAAAGCTGGCAGCGCTTCTCAGCCTGGCAGCGCCGCCTTATCCACCTGCGCAACACCTTCTGGGGGCGTCTGCTGCTGGCGCCGATGATGGATATTATTCACACCCTGAACAGCGCGCTGCGGGCTTTCCACGAGGGCGACCGCCGCGCTATCGCCATGTGGAGTCTGCATCTGTTGCTGCTGACGGGCCTGCTGACCTGGATGGCGGCGCAGGGTTTTTCTCCGCTGTGGTTTGTGCTGGCGGTGAGCTACCCGGCGCTGGCCCTGACCAAAGTACGCTCTTTTCTCGAACACCGCGCCGCGGATGACCCGCTGGCCCGCTCGGTGATCAACGAGGCCGGGCTCCCCTGGCGGGTGCTGTTCCTCAATCTCAACTACCATGCGGTGCATCATGATCTGCCAGGGGTCCCCTGGTACGCTTTACGTCAACTGTATCTGCATCGCCAGGCGGCGTATCTGCAGCGTAATCAGGGGTTCCTGGTGCGCGGGTACGGCGAGTGGCGACGCCATTTTAGCCGCCGGGCGGTGGCGGTGAACGCCCATCCAGGCTTTGGCGAACAGGCGCAGGCGGGAGGAGAACATGGCTGAACGTATGACCTTTCCCATGTATGCCATCCACCGACAACAGACCCAGGCCCTGTGGCTGGCGGTGCAGTCGCTGCTGGACGAACGCGGCGTGATGGTGGCGGGGGACCCTCCGGCGGCTGACCCCGGGGATCTGCTGGCTCACTGGCGCCAGCCGACGCTGTTGCTGAGCCAGACCTGTGGCTACCCGCTGGTGACCCAATTGCCGGAGGTGCAGACGGTGGGCTGCTTCCACTACGCTGCGCCCGGTTGCGAAGGGCGCCGCTATCGCAGCCTGCTGGTGGTCCGCGAAGCGGATAGCCACCGGATGCTGGGGGACTTTTTGGGCCGTCGGGCGGTGTGCAATGCCGAGCACTCGCAGTCCGGCTACAACGTACTGCGTAAAATGGTCGCGCCGCTCTCCCGGGAGGGGCGTTTTTTTTCAGCGGTGATGTTCAGCGGCAGCCATCGGCAATCGCTGCGCGAACTGCAGCAGGAAAACGCCGATATCGCCGCCATCGACTGCGTGACCTACGCGCTGCTGCAGCGCTATCAGCCGCAGGCTCTGGCTGGCCTGGTGGCGATCGGCTGGAGCCCGGCCGCGCCAGGGCTGCCGCTGATCACCGCCGGCGCCACCCCGGCGGCAACGCTGAATAGCCTGCGCGAGGCGCTCCAGCAGCTGGTAAGCGATGATCGCTATCGTTCCCTGTGCGACGCCTTGCTGATCTGCGGCTATAGCGATATGTCGCGGGAGGCCTATGCGCCGCTGCTGGCGTGGCGGGATGAGGCCGCGGCGCTGGGGGTCAGTCAGCTGTAGGTAAAATGCCCCGGCCAGCGATCTGCGCCGGGGCGGGCTATAGCGGCTGGTCCCACGGCTGGGCGCTGAGATCCATTCGCAGATAGGAAGAGAGCAGGTCGACAGCCAGCTGGTCGCTCATCAGCTGCTCGTTAAGCTGCTGGCGCAGCCGCGGGATCATCTCTTCACGATAGGCCGGGAGGTTGTTTTATGGATTTGTGATCGGCAACACAAATGACTGCCTGCCAGGCGCCGCAAAAGATAAATTGCCAGGGTTGATTTTAATCAAAGTATGACCAACTGCGCTATGGTGGGAAAAAGATCGCTGCCTATCGCGACCCAAAAGAAAAATTGTGAATTTAATGTTTCTTTGGTGTAAATAATGACCGTGCATTTTCCCCAACCGCCGGGGATAAAATGTGATGCCCGACCGGCTTGTCGTTAAATAATGGCGTTTATTACGTCTGCTTTTTATTCTTTACAGCATTAATTTAATTTTCGGCTTTCTTCTCACCCTGATAGCGCGGGTCGAATAACGTACAAAAGACGTATTTTTTATCGCCATTTCGCCGTCGATGTTATCGCCATCAATTATTTTTATCCCCGCATTCGGCCACGGCAAAAGGCGCGCAAATAGCGTTCATGATGCTTTTAATATATTGATTTTACTTTACTTATTCTGGCTCGTGGATCCTGCTTATCCGCCGCGGCGGAGCCTTTGTGAGAGCTCTCACATAACCCGGCAATTGCGATTTGTTACACTTTCCGCCGTCAACAAAGGAATGAAAGTGAGACGCGATGAATACTTTTTCTCTGCCTAAAACACAGCATCTGGTAGTTTTCCAGGAAGTGATCCGCAGCGGGTCAATCGGGGCCGGAGCAAAAGCGTTAGGACTCACTCAGCCGGCGGTCAGTAAAATTATTGGCGACATGGAGAGTTATTTTGGCAGCGAATTAATCGTCCGGCGAAATACCGGCGTCTCGCTCACCGAGGCCGGGCAGGTATTTCTCAACTGGTCAGAAGCGATCACCCGTGAAATGAAAAATATGGTCAATGAAATGAATGCTCTGACCAACAGCGCGGTGGTGGATGTCTCCTTTGGTTTCCCTTCGCTGGTCGGGTTTACCTTTATGTCGGAGATGGTGCATCAGTTTAAAATGACTTTCCCCAAGGCGCGGGTCTCGATGTATGAGGCGCAGCTCTCCGCCTTTTTGCCGGCAATCCGCGACGGGCGCCTCGACTTCGCCATCGGGACGCTGAGCGATGAGATGAAACTGCAGGACCTGCACGTCGAGCCGCTGTTTGAGTCTGAGTTTGTGCTGGTGGCGAACCGGGCGCGGATCGGCAACGGCACCGTCCGCCTGGCCTCGCTCCAGCACGAGCAGTGGGTGCTGCCGGAGACCAATATGGGCTACTACAGCGAACTGCTGACCACCCTGCAGCGCAGCGGTATCCGCCGTGAAAATATCGTTAATACCGATTCGGTGGTGACGATCTATAACCTGGTGCTCAATGCCGATTTTCTGACGGTGATCCCCTGCGACATGACCACGCCGTTTGGCTCGAGCCAGTTTGTCACCATCCCCATTAAAGAGGCCTTGCCGGTGGCGCGCTATGCGGCGGTATGGTCGAAAAATTACCGGTTAAAAACCGCCGCGGCGTCGCTGGTGGAGATGGCGAAACACTATTCCTCGGGGCAGGGCAACCGCCACTGGCAGCCATTACAAATTATTGCGTAACTGAAAGTCGTTAAATAATCCAACACACGTCCTCGCTGTTATCAGCAGGATGACGCCCGGTCATTGACTTTATATTAAGATACAGAGGCCATAATGCATATTACCTACGATCTTCCGGTATCTATTGACGATATTCTCGAAGCGAAACAACGCCTCGCGGGAAAAATATATAAAACAGGCATGCCCCGTTCGAATTATTTTAGCGAGCGCTGCCAGGGCGAAATATTTCTTAAATTCGAAAATATGCAGCGCACGGGTTCATTTAAAATTCGCGGCGCCTTTAATAAACTGTGCGGTTTAACCGCGGCGGAAAAACGCAAAGGGGTGGTGGCCTGCTCAGCGGGCAACCACGCCCAGGGCGTCTCGCTCTCCTGCGCCATGCTAGGCATTGACGGGAAAGTAGTGATGCCGAAAGGGGCGCCGAAATCGAAAGTTGCCGCCACCTGTGATTATTCGGCGGAAGTGGTGCTACATGGCGATAACTTTAACGATACCCTCGCCAAAGCCAGCGATATTGTTGAACTTGAGGGCCGCATTTTTATTCCCCCCTATGACGACCCGCAGGTTATCGCCGGGCAGGGGACGATTGGACTCGAAATATTAGAAGATCTGTATGACGTGGATAATGTCATCGTGCCCATTGGCGGCGGCGGCTTAATTGCCGGTATCGCGATTGCGATTAAATCCATTAACCCGACAATCCGCATTATCGGCGTGCAGTCGGAGAATGTTCACGGCATGGCCGCCTCCTGGTACGCCGGAGAGATCACCAGCCATCGCCACGCCGGCACCTTAGCCGATGGTTGCGACGTCGCCCGCCCGGGGAAACTGACCTATGAAATCGCCCGCCAGCTGGTGGATGACATCGTCCTGGTGAGTGAGGATGACATTCGCCAGAGCATGGTCGCCTTAATTCAGCGCAATAAAGTGATCACCGAAGGGGCCGGAGCGTTGGCCTGCGCCGCGTTATTAAGCGGCAAATTAGACAGCTATATCCAGAACCGCAAAACGGTCAGCCTGATTTCCGGGGGCAATATCGATCTCTCCCGGGTATCGCAAATTACCGGTTTTGTTGACGCTTAATTCAATACATAAGTGAGGACAGGATATGAGTACGACTGAGAGCATTGCATCCAGCCAGACAAGCCTTTCGTCCTGGCGTAAATCTGACACCACCTGGACCCTGGGCCTGTTTGGCACCGCTATCGGCGCCGGGGTGCTGTTTTTCCCGATCCGCGCCGGCTTCGGCGGGCTGATCCCGATCCTGGTGATGCTGGTGCTGGCCTATCCCATCGCCTTTTATTGCCATCGGGCCCTGGCCCGGCTATGCCTGTCGGGGGCTAACCCCTCCGGCAATATCACCGAAACGGTGGAAGAGCATTTTGGCAAAACCGGCGGGGTGGTGATCACCTTTCTGTACTTCTTCGCCATCTGCCCACTGCTGTGGATTTATGGCGTCACGATCACCAATACCTTTATGACTTTCTGGGAGAACCAGCTGCAGATGCCGGCTCTCAACCGCGGGGTGGTGGCGCTGCTCCTGCTGCTGCTGATGGCGTTTGTCATCTGGTTTGGTAAAGACCTGATGGTCAAGGTGATGAGCTATCTGGTGTGGCCGTTTATCGCCAGCCTGGTGGTGATCTCCCTGTCCCTGATCCCCTACTGGAATAGCGCAGTGATTGACCAGGTCAACCTCAGCGATATCGCCTTAACCGGTCACGACGGCATTCTGGTGACGGTATGGCTGGGCATCTCCATCATGGTGTTCTCCTTCAACTTCTCGCCGATCGTCTCCTCGTTTGTGGTCTCCAAACGCGAAGAGTATGAAGCGCAGTTTGGCCGCGAGTATACCGAACGCAAATGCTCACAGATCATCTCCCGGGCCAGCATGCTGATGGTGGCGGTGGTGATGTTCTTCGCCTTCAGCTGCCTGTTTACCCTCTCACCGCAGAACATGGCGGACGCCAAGGCGCAGAATATCCCGGTGCTCTCCTATCTGGCGAACCACTTTGCCTCGATGTCGGGCGCCAAATCCACCTTTGCCACCCTGCTGGAGTATGGCGCGTCGATCATCGCCCTGGTGGCCATCTTCAAATCGTTTTTCGGCCACTATCTCGGCACGCTCGAAGGGCTGAACGGTCTGATCCTGCGCTTTGGCTATAAAGGGGATAAAACCCGGGTCTCCAGCGGCAAGCTCAATACCCTGAGCATGGTGTTCATCATGGGATCGACCTGGGTGGTGGCGTATGCCAACCCCAATATCCTCGACCTGATTGAGGCCATGGGCGCGCCGATTATCGCCTCGCTGCTGTGCCTGCTGCCGATGTACGCCATTCGTAAAGCGCCTTCGCTGGCCAAATACCGTGGCCGTCTCGACAACCTCTTTGTGACCGCTATCGGTCTGCTGACCATCCTCAACATTGCTTACAAACTGTTCTAATCCGGCTCAGGCCACGCGGAGTACAACATGACTGAATTTCCGGTAGTACTGGTGATTAACTGCGGCTCGTCGTCGATCAAATTTTCCGTCCTGGACGCCGCAAGCTGCGACTGCCTGCTCAACGGCGTGGCCGAGGGCATCAACGCGGAACGGGCGTCTCTCTCGCTCAACGGCGGCGAGCCGGTGGCGCTGGCGCAGCGCGGCTACGAAGGCGCCCTGCAGGCGATTGCCGGGGCATTAGCCCAACGCGACCTCATCGACAGCGTGGCCCTGATTGGCCACCGCGTCGCCCACGGCGGCGACCTCTTCACCGAGTCGGTCATTATCAGCGAGGAGGTTATCGACAATATTCGCCAGGTATCGTCCCTGGCCCCGCTGCATAACTACGCCAGTCTCAGCGGCATCGCCTCGGCGCAGCGGCTGTTCCCGGAGGTGATGCAGGTGGCGGTCTTTGATACCAGCTTTCACCAGACCCTGGCCCCGGAAGCTTTTCTCTATGGTCTGCCGTGGGAGTATTACCAGAACCTCGGGGTGCGCCGCTATGGCTTCCACGGAACCTCTCACCGCTATGTCTCCCGGCGCGCCCTGGCGCTGCTCGGGTTGCCGGAGCAGGAGAGCGGCCTGGTGATCGCCCACCTGGGCAATGGCGCCTCGATCTGCGCGGTGCGTAACGGCCGCAGCGTGGACACCTCGATGGGGATGACGCCGCTGGAGGGGCTGATGATGGGCACCCGCAGCGGTGATGTCGACTTCGGCGCCATGGCGTGGATTGCCGCGGAAACCCGGCAGACCCTCAGCGACCTGGAGCGGGTGGCCAACACCGCCTCCGGCCTGCTGGGGATCTCCGGTCTTTCCTCCGACCTGCGGGTGCTGGAGCAGGCGTGGCATGAGGGCCATGCCCGCGCCCGCCTGGCGATTAAAACCTTTGTCCATCGTATCGCCCGCCATATTGCCGGCCACGCCGCGGCGCTGCAGCGTCTCGACGGCATTATTTTCACCGGCGGGATTGGCGAAAACTCGGTGCTGATCCGTCGGCTGGTGAGCGAGCGGCTGGCGGTCTTTGGCCTTGCGATGGACGCCGCCCGCAATCAGCAGCCCAATTCGGCCGGCGAGCGCCTGATCTCCGCCGACGGCAGCCGGGTGCGCTGCGCGGTTATTCCTACCAATGAAGAGCGCATGATTGCCCTCGATGCGATCCGCTTAGGCCGGATCCACACCGCGGCGGCGCTGGCCTGACTTTTTATTCTGTAGAGAGACGATGTTCATGAAAGTAGATATCGATACCCAGGATGTACGATACGCCGACGCCTGGCTGGGCTTTCGCGGTACGGCGTGGCAAACGCAGATCGACGTTCGCGACTTTATTCAGCATAACTACACCCCTTACGAGGGCGATGAGTCTTTCCTCGCCGACGCGACGCCAGCGACCACCGCCCTCTGGGAGCAGGTGATGGCCGGGATCCGCGTCGAGAACGCCACCCATGCGCCGGTGGATTTCGACACCAATGTCGCCACCTCCATCACCGCCCACGCGGCGGGCTATATCAACCAGCCGCTGGAAAAGATCGTCGGCCTGCAAACGGACCAGCCGCTGAAGCGCGCCCTGCATCCTTTTGGCGGCATCAAGATGATCAAAAGCGCCTTCGAGGCCTATGGTCGCGAAATGGATCCTGACTTTGAGTATCAGTTTACGGCGCTGCGCAAGACCCACAATCAGGGCGTATTTGACGTCTATTCCCCGGATATGCTGCGCTGCCGTAAATCCGGGGTGCTGACCGGGCTACCGGACGGCTATGGCCGCGGACGGATCATCGGCGATTACCGCCGCGTGGCGCTGTACGGCATTCGCTATCTGGTCCGCGAACGTGAGCTGCAGTTTGCCGACCTGCAGCCGGCCCTTGAGCGCGGCGAGGCGCTGGAGGCCACCCTGCGCCTGCGCGAAGAGCTGGCCGAACAGCGGCGCGCGCTGCTGCAGATGCAGGAGATGGCGGCCCGCTACGGCTGCGATATCTCTCACCCGGCGCGCACTGCCCGGGAGGCGGTGCAGTGGCTCTACTTCGCCTACCTGGCGGCGGTGAAGTCGCAGAACGGCGGCGCCATGTCGCTGGGGCGCACGGCCACCTTCCTCGACATCTATATCGAACGCGATCTGCGCGCCGGTTTATTGAATGAGGAGCAGGCCCAGGAGCTCATTGACCACTTCATCATGAAGATCCGCATGGTGCGTTTCCTGCGCACCCCGGAATTTGATTCGCTGTTCTCCGGGGATCCCATCTGGGCGACGGAGGTGCTGGGCGGCATGGGGCTGGATGGTCGCACCCTGGTCAGCAAAACCACCTTCCGCTATCTGCATACTCTGCATACCATGGGCCCGGCGCCGGAGCCGAACCTGACCGTGCTCTGGTCGCAAGCGCTGCCGGCGGCGTTTAAAAAATATGCCGCCCGGGTCTCTATCGCCACCTCGTCGCTGCAGTATGAGAACGACGATCTGATGCGCAGCGATTTTCACAGCGACGACTACGCCATCGCCTGCTGCGTCAGCCCGATGGTGATCGGCAAGCAGATGCAGTTCTTCGGCGCCCGCGCCAATCTCGCCAAAACGCTGCTCTACGCGATTAACGGCGGGGTGGATGAGAAACTGAAGATCCAGGTGGGGCCGAAAACCGACCCTCTGCGTGATGAGGTGCTGGACTACGGCACCGTGATGGCCAGCCTCGACCACTTTATGGACTGGCTGGCGGTGCAGTACATCAGCGCGCTGAACATCATCCATTGCATGCATGATAAGTACAGCTACGAGGCGGCGCTGATGGCCCTGCACGACCGCGACGTCTACCGCACGATGGCCTGCGGCATCGCCGGCCTGTCGGTGGCAGCGGATTCGTTGTCGGCGATAAAGTACGCCCGGGTGAAGCCGGTGCGCGATCACCACGGGCTGGCGGTGGACTTTGTCATTGAAGGCGACTATCCGCAGTACGGCAACAACGACGATCGGGCCGATGCCATCGCCTGCGACCTGGTGGAGCGCTTTATGCGCAAAATTCAGGCGCTCCCCACCTGGCGTCAGGCGGTGCCGACCCAGTCGATCCTGACCATCACCTCCAACGTGGTATACGGCCAGAAAACCGGCAACACCCCGGACGGACGTCGGGCGGGGACGCCGTTCGCTCCGGGGGCCAATCCGATGCATGGCCGCGACCGGAAAGGGGCGGTGGCGTCGCTGACCTCGGTGGCGAAACTGCCGTTTACCTACGCCAAAGATGGCATCTCGTACACCTTCTCCATCGTGCCGGCGGCCCTCGGCAAAGCGCCGTCGGCGCAGGAAAACAACCTGGTGGGCCTGCTGGACGGCTACTTCCACCACGAGGAGACGGTGGAGGGGGGACAGCATCTCAACGTCAATGTGCTGAACCGGGAAAAGCTGCTCGATGCGATAGAACACCCGGAGCAGTATCCGAATCTGACGATCCGCGTCTCCGGCTATGCGGTCCGCTTTAACGCGCTGACCCGCGAACAGCAGCAGGATGTGATCTCCCGAACGTTCACCAGTCAACTCTGAGCGGCCACCGGGTCACAGGAGAGCCTTTAACGGGCTCTCCTGTTATCATCTTCACATTACCGCAACAAAATAATCACCACTGTTGATCATATTCGCATTTTTGCACCACGCTGGCGCGCAGCGACCGCTAACTGCATCTATGTTTAGCTCACGGGCCGGTACGGATACCGCGTTGTCCGGCTCGCCACGTGATGGCAACCGATCTCCTGACCTGAAAGGGAATGCGCCCTTGCCGGATGCGGCACGGGTTGTCGTCGCGTGCGCACCGACCGGGGCGTCCGCTCTCCGGCGCGATTTCTCTACCTGGCGGGATTTTTGCTTCTTCCACCCTGGCCGTCCTGGCGCTGCGCCTGCGTCGGTACCACACGGTAAGTGATATTTTCTGCGTCATTCCATGACGCCAGGCTTTACATCGCTGAGGAATATCCGAATGTCTTTGAAACTGAAAACAATGACGCTTCATGTTGTGATAGCAGGTTGTATGAGCATGGCCTTTTACGCCCAGGCAGACGTGAAGATCGGCGTCGCCGGGCCCTTTACCGGCCCCAACGCCACCTACGGCGCCCAGTACTGGAAGGGGGCCTCGCAGGCGGTGGCTGATATCAATGCCGCCGGCGGCATCAAAGGCGAAAAGATTGTGCTGGTGCAGGGGGATGACGCGTGCGAACCGAAGCAGGCGGTGGCGGTGGCCAACCGGCTGGTGGATGAAGCGAAAGTCTCCGCCGTGGTGGGGCACTTTTGCTCTTCCTCAACGATGCCGGCCTCCGAGGTATATGACGAAGCCGGGATCCTGACCATTACCCCCGGCTCGACCAACCCGCAGATCACCGAGCGCGGCATGAAAGATCTCTTCCGCATGTGTGGTCGTGACGATCAGCAGGGGGCGATCGCCGCCAACTATATGCTGGACGTGCTGAAGGCGAAGAAAATCGCCGTCATCCACGATAAAGACACCTATGGTCAGGGGCTGGCCGATGCCACCCGCGCGGCGCTGGCGAAGCGGGGTACCAAAGAAGTGTTGTACGAAGGCCTTTCCCGCGGTGAAAAAGACTTTAACGCCCTGGTGACCAAGATCGGCGCCCTCAAGCCGGACGTGGTCTACTTTGGTGGCTGCCATCCGGAAGCGGGCCCGCTGGTGCGCCAGATGCGCGAGCAGGGCGTGCAGGCCAAATTCTTCTCCGGCGACTGTATCGTCACCGAGGAGCTGGTCACGGCCGCCGGTGGGCCGCAGTTCACCAACGGCGTGCTGATGACCTTTGGTCAGGATCCGCGCACCCTCCCGGACGGCAAAGCGGTGATCGAGAAGTTCCGCGCCAGCGGCTTTGAGCCGGAAGGTTATACCCTCTACGCCTACGCCTCTATTCAGGCTATCGCCGCGGCCTGGAACGCCGTCGGTACCGATAACGCCAAAGCCAGCGACTGGCTGAAGAGCCACGACGTCGAGACGGTGATGGGCAAGAAAGCCTGGGATGGCAAAGGCGACCTCAAGGTGTCCGACTACGTGGTCTATCAGTGGGACGACAAGGGCAAATATCACCAGCTCTGATCGGCCACGACCTGAGGACGCTCTGTCCTTTTGACTTGCGAATTGTCACATGACGGCGGTTGACCGGGAACGGAACCCGGCGGCCGTCTGCCTGGCGGCTGGAGGGGCTATGACGGCGTTTTTTCTGCAACAACTGATCAATGGGCTGACGCTGGGCGCGGTGTACGGCTTAATCGCCATCGGCTACACCATGGTGTATGGGATCATCGGCATGATCAACTTCGCCCACGGCGAGGTGTATATGGTCTCCGCCTACCTGTGCGCCATCGGCCTGGCGCTGCTCTCTTTCTTCGGGATCCACTCCTTTCCGCTGCTGATTTTCGCCACCCTGGTGTTCACCATCGTGGTCACCGGCGTATACGGTTGGGCGATCGAGCGCATCGCCTACCGGCCGCTGCGCAACTCGACGCGGCTGGCGCCGCTGATCTCGGCTATCGGGATGTCGCTGATCCTGCAGAACTATGTCCAGCTGAGCCAGGGGCCGAACCAGCAGGGGATCCCGACGCTGCTTAGCGGCGCGTTGCGCATGACGGTGGGCGATGGGGTGGTGCAGATCACCTGGACCAAGGTGTTTATTCTCGTCGCGGCGCTGGTGGGGATGCTTATCCTGACCTGGATTATTCAGTATACCCGGCTGGGGCGCATCTGCCGCGCCACCCAGCAGGACCGGCGCATGGCGGCGATCCTTGGCATCAATACCGACCGGGTGATCTCCCTGGTGTTTGTCATCGGCGCGGCGATGGCCGGCCTGGCCGGGGTGCTGGTGACCATGAACTACGGCACCTTCGACTTCTATATCGGATTTATTATCGGCATCAAAGCCTTCACCGCCGCGGTGCTGGGCGGGATCGGCTCGCTGCCTGGCGCGATGCTGGGCGGACTGCTGCTCGGGGTGGCCGAGGCGCAGTTCGCCGGAATGGTGAATTCGGATTACAAAGACGTTTTTTCCTTTGCGCTGCTGGTGGCGATCCTGATTTTTCGCCCGCAGGGGCTGCTGGGACGTCCGCTGGTGGCCAAGGTCTAAGGAGGCTTTATGGGGGAAATTACGCGCCAGCCTGCGCGGGCTATCCAAAACGCACTGATCGACAGCGTACTGGCCGGCCTTTGCGCGTTAATTGTCTTTGGCCCGATCGTCGGCGTGGTGCTCAAAGGGTATGGTTTTACCCTCGCGCCTGCGCGGGTGGCGATTCTGGTGGCGGTGGTGATGGCCGGCAGGCTGGCGCTCAGTCTGCTGCTGCAGAGCCACAGGGGAAAAGCCTTTATTGCCCGCTTTGAGGGGGCGGATGACGGGGTGTACGTCCGGCCGCCGGGCTACCGCTCGCGGCTGCGCTGGATAATACCGCTGCTGGTGGGGCTGGCCATTGTCTTTCCGTTTCTCGCCACAAAATATCTGCTGACCGTGGCCATTCTTGGGCTGATCTACGTTCTGCTTGGCCTGGGGTTGAATATTGTGGTGGGCCTCGCGGGCCTGCTCGATCTGGGCTATGTGGCGTTTTACGCCATCGGCGCCTACGGCCTGGCGCTGGGCTACCAGTACCTGGGCCTCGGCTTCTGGGCGATGCTGCCGCTGGGGGCGGTGATGGCGGCCCTCGCCGGGGCGTTGCTGGGCTTTCCGGTGCTGCGTATGCATGGCGACTATCTGGCCATCGTCACCCTCGGCTTTGGCGAAATTATCCGCCTGGTGCTCAACAACTGGGTGAGCTTCACCGGGGGCCCTAACGGCGTACCGGTGCCATCCCCCACGCTGTTTGGCCTCGAGTTTACCCGCCGGGCGAAAGATGGCGGCATCCCCATCCATGAGTTTTTCCACGTCAGCTACAACCCCAACCTGAAATTCATCTTCCTCTACGCCGTGCTGTGCATGGTGGTGATACTGGTGCTGCTGGTGAAGCATCGCCTGACGCGGATGCCCATCGGCCGCGCCTGGGAGGCGCTGCGCGAGGATGAGATCGCCTGTCGGGCGATGGGGCTCAACCACGTGCTGGTGAAGCTCTCGGCGTTTATGCTCGGCGCGTCGACGGCCGGCATCGCCGGGGTGTTCTTCGCCAGCTATCAGGGATTTGTTAATCCGACGTCGTTCACCTTTTTTGAGTCGGCGCTGATCCTGGCGATTGTGGTGCTGGGGGGAATGGGCTCCACCCTGGGAGTGGTACTGGCGGCGTTTGTTCTGACGGTCACCCCGGAGCTGCTGCGCGGTTTTGACGAATATCGGGTGCTGCTGTTCGGCGTGCTGATGGTGATGATGATGATCTGGCGGCCGCGCGGCCTGGTGCGCACCAGCCGCAGCGGGGTTGCGTTGCGAAAAGGAGTCGCGCCATGACCGACAGCATCTTACGCGTTGAGCATCTGATGATGCATTTCGGCGGCATCAAAGCGCTGAATGATGTCAATCTGGAGGTGGAGCGGGGGTCGATCACCGCCCTGATCGGCCCCAACGGCGCGGGCAAGACCACGGTGTTTAACTGCCTGACCGGTTTTTATCGGGCGACGGGGGGCAGTATCGTGCTGCGGGCGCGGGAAAAGGTCACCGATGTTATTCAGGTGCTGGGGCAGAAGCTTCACCCGGACGATTTTCTCCACCCGGCGCAGCTGGGGAGGCGGATCTATTACAAGATGTTCGGTGGCACCCATCTGGTGAACCGCGCTGGCCTGGCGCGCACCTTCCAGAATATACGTTTATTCCGCGAGATGTCGGTGATCGAGAACCTGCTGGTGGCCCAGCATACCCAGGTCAACCGCCATCTGCTGGCCGGGATCCTCAACACCCGCAGCTATCGGCAGGCGGAAAGTCAGGCGCTGGATCGCGCTTTTTACTGGCTGGAGGTGGTGGAGATGGTGGACTGCGCCAACCGTCTGGCGGGGACCCTCTCCTACGGACAGCAGCGGCGGCTGGAGATCGCCCGCGCCATGTGCACCCGTCCGGAGATGATCTGTCTGGACGAGCCGGCCGCCGGCCTCAACCCGGTGGAAACCCAGGCGCTGAGCCGGATTATTCGCTTTCTGCGCCAGCAGCACGGCATCACGGTGCTATTGATCGAACATGATATGGGGATGGTGATGGAGATTTCGGATCATATCATCGTCCTCGATCACGGGGACGTCATCGCCCGCGGCGCGCCGCAGGCGATCCAGGCCAACGCCAGCGTGATTGCCGCCTATCTTGGCGCTGAGGAAGAGGAGACGCGCCGATGAGCCAGCCTTTGCTTGCCTTTAATGAGGTGGATGTCTTCTACGGGCCGATCCAGGCCCTGAAGCAGGTCTCCCTGACCGTCAACGAGGGGGAGACGGTGGCGCTGATCGGCGCCAACGGCGCCGGTAAATCAACGCTGCTGATGTCGGTCTTCGGCCAGCCGCGCATTGCCGGCGGGGAGATTTTCTATCGCGGGGAGGCGATCAGCCGGAAATCGACCCACTTTATCGCCAGCAACGGCATCGCCCAGGCCCCGGAAGGGCGGCGCATCTTTCCCGATATGACCGTCGAGGAGAATCTGCTGATGGGGACCATTGCCATTGGCAACCGCTATCAGGCCGAGGACAAGGCGCGAATGTACCAGCTGTTCCCCCGGCTGGAAGAGCGGCGGGGACAGCGGGCGATGACCCTCTCCGGCGGCGAGCAGCAGATGCTGGCCATCGCCCGGGCGCTGATGAGCCGACCGCGCCTGCTGCTGCTGGATGAGCCGAGCCTGGGGCTGGCGCCGCTGGTGGTGAAGCAGATTTTTCAGATCCTGCGCGAGCTGACGGCTCAGGGGATGACGCTGTTTCTGGTGGAGCAGAATGCCCGCCATGCCCTCAACCTGTCGGACCGCGCCTACGTGATGGTGAACGGCCAGATCCGCCTGAGCGGTAGCGGCCAGACGCTGCTCAACGACCCGGAGGTGCGTAAGGCATATCTGGGGATCAGCGGCTGAGGGGGTTATTCCCGCGGTTCGTTACGGGTTTTAATGTGCTGCCAGAAACGTTCGGCGGCCTGGTTAAGCCGCGAGCCGGAGCGGTAGAGCCAGGCGCCGATCGGCAGCGACAGGCTCTCATCGAGGATCGTCAGCCGGCCTTCGTCCAGCTCGCGCTGAATAGAGTATTGCGGCAGCCAGCCCACGCCGTCGCCATTGAGGATCATGCGCTTGAGCAGCTCGCTCATGGAAGAGACAAAGGTGAGAGAGAAGGTAATCTCCGGCGTGCGGTCGATCACCTGGTTCACCTGGCGCCCCATATAGCTGTCGTTGGCGTATTTCATCAGCGGCAGCACGCCGCGATGTAAATGAAACAGCGGGCGGCCATGTTCGTCGCAGGGAGAGACCAGGTGCAGGTAAGAATCAAAAATTTTATGATTAATAAACGGATAGTTCATTAATTCTTCATTATAGAAGGAGAGGATAAAATCGCTTTTTCCCTCTTTCAGGTTAAATACGGCGTCGTTGACGTTAATCGATTCAACATGAAAAGTCTTATTTTTACGGTCGGTGTAACCGGCGATGATCTCCGGCAGTAATAACACCGACAGCGAAGGGGCGGCGTCGATTCTTATTTTCTGGGTAGTGTTATTTAAGCCTTTAATACGGCTGATCTGAAAATCCATGTCATCGAGCATATTTCGCGCATAGCCGACAAAAATT
>OGYH01002206.1_pt1 | contig 16024 bp, 12 predicted proteins | sample 1576511 | NCBI WGS metagenome assembly OGYH01 (sample SAMEA3541522, study PRJEB24748) | human gut metagenome | biome: human gut; feature: human-associated habitat; material: faeces | place: China | collected 2012
AATCGCGGGGCACGCGAGGATAGCTTGTAGATACTTGGCTCAGTAGAGCCATTGAACAAGAAGCCCCCACTTCAAAATCAGAGATTTAAGTGGTGGGAGCATGTCACAACAATAGAAATTGTATCGCAACAGCGATATAATAAATAAAAGATCATATGCCTGACATGGGAAATATAAGAATCAAGGATGAAAATATGAATAAAACAACAATCATAACCAACGTACAAACCCGTCTTTTTGAGCTGCAAGACTTAAAATACCGCGATTTCCATGCAAAACTAATGCCGACAGTCAACAAAGAAAAGATCATCGGTGTCCGGACGCCGGCACTTCGTGTATTTGCGAAGAAGTATGGAAAAACGGATGAAGCAAAAGAATATCTGCAGATACTGCCACATCAGTACTACGAAGAAAATAATTTGCACGGACTTTTGATCGAACAGATTAAAGACTATGACACATGTCTGGAAGAACTGGAACGTTTTCTTCCGTATATTGATAACTGGGCGACCTGCGATATGCTTGCGGTCAAGGTAATGAAGAAACATCTGGATACATTTATAGATGAAGTATACCGATGGATGGAATCCGACCATGCATATACCATCCGGTTCGGTATCAGTATGCTGATGCGCTATTATCTGGAAGATACATTTCAGATGGAGTACCCGGATAAAGTGGCACAGATCCGTTCGGAAGAATATTATGTAAATATGATGCGTGCATGGTATTTTGCGACGGCGCTTGCAAAGCAGTATGATAAGATTCTTCCATTTATCGAAAAGCAAAAATTAGATGTCTGGACGCATAATAAGACGATCCAGAAAGCTATCGAAAGTTACCGGATCACGCCAGAGCAGAAAGAATATCTGAGAGGGTTAAAGATTAAAAAATGAAATCCATATCCATTTATACGATCACAAGAAATCAGAATATCGAACAGCTGCAAAAACTGGAACGTCAGTTATCCGGAAGAGACTATTTTCTGAAAATGCGGGAATGGGAACTTGAAAGTATGAAAGCACTGACAGCCGAATTGGAAACCTGCATGGAGGATGTATATGCACTCCGTTTCTTTTATTCGTTTCAGATTCCGAGACTGGGAAAAGAATTTGATCTTCTGCAGATCAAGGAAGATCAGATTATTAATATTGAATTAAAAAGCGGTGTGGTATCGGATGAGGCCATTCGCAGACAGCTTTTGCAGAACCGTTATTATCTGTCGGTGCTTGGAAGAACGATTCATTCGTATACTTATATCAGCAGCCAGAACCGCCTGGTAAGACTGACGAATCATGATCATATCGCAGAGGCAGACTGGGACGAATTATGCAGAGCTTTGAAAAGAGAAAGTCCGGATTATGACGGGAATATCGAAGAACTGTTCCGCGCAGAACTCTATCTGATCTCACCGCTCAGAGAGCCGGAACGCTTTTTACAGAAAGAATATTTTCTGACGGCACAGCAAAGAGATATCGAACGACAGATCCTGAAAGGAATCCGTGCAAAACATTCCGACTATTACTGGTTCAGCGGACTTCCGGGGACGGGAAAGACGTTGCTTCTGTATGATCTGGCAATGAAATTGTCAGTGCGTCAGCGGGTCTGCATGATTCATTGCGGGGAATCAGGAAATGACTGGAGACTTTTGCATAAACGTCTGCGCCGGATAAAGTTTCTGTCTGCCGGTCAGTTATCGTTTCAGACAGTAAAGCAGCCGATAACCCAAAACGTGTGTACGGAAGAACCCTCTGATATATTTTTAGAATCATACAGTGCTATTCTGGTGGATGAAGCACATCTGCTTTCCATGGAACAATTAAAGATATTAGAAGAGCGTAAAAAACAAATCCCGGTAATCTTTTCCAGCGATACGGAAGATATGATCTCGCCTGAAGAACTGGATCGTGAAATACCGCAGCGGCTTGCCGGTCTGCCGGATGTGCAGAGCTTTCATCTGACGAATCGTATCCGTACAAATGCAGAGCTATCTTCCTTTATCCAGAATATGATGGATTTGTCACGTAGAAAAGGGAAGAATGGATATCCCAATATTGAAGTAGTGTATGCGAATGATGATACAGAAGCAGCATATTTGTTACAAGGCTATATGAGACAGGGCTATCTTATGAATTCAGATGTGAGGGATGTGAACCGTCTGGCGGTCGTGATAGATGAACGGTATTATTATGATGAGGACAGTTATCTCCGTACGAGAAAGATTTGTGAAGATGCATATGAGACAACTTGTACAACAATGTGTAGAGACAGGAAATCAGATGTAAGGATTCTTTTTCACCAGTTGAATCAGGCAAAAGAGAAACTGGCAATTGTGATCAAGGATAATCCGGAAGTGTATGATACGATTTTGAATCTATTATAGAAAGAAAAATTGCCTGGTTTCGAAATGCATGGTATAATATCTCTCAGGTAAAATATTGAATCAGAGAGGTTTTTACAATGGGAGAAAAAAATTACAGTAAAGTACCTGTATTTGAAAATGGACTGGCACAGCCTGTTTTCAAATTCACAGACGGAAAGACAGGAGAAAACTATGATCCTGCCACATCAAGTATCGTAAGATACTGCGTATATGTGGAATCTGACTACGACATGGACGGTGATGGAAAAAGAGATCTCGTCAAAGCATTTATTCAGGTTCCGAGAAGTGCTGTAGAAGGCAGTTATAAGGCGGCAACATTATATGAAGCACGTCCGTATTGTGCAGGAGTGCAGGCAGACGGATATGATCATATGAAAGAAGTAGAAAGCAAAGAATACCGCAAATTTGACTTTGCAGATCTTGACAAAGAAGTGCCTGCACGTATTCCGGAAGGGACGATCAGTGCCATGGATCTTGCATTAAAGGCAGATCCGGCGGACTGGTATTATCCGGATAAAGGAAACAATAACAGCATGGTATATGAAAATCTAGATAACTTCAATTATTATCTGGTGCGCGGCTTTGCAGTGGTCGTAAGTGCCGGATTCGGAGCGCTTGGCTCAGATGGATTCAACTATGTCGGTTCAGAGTATGAAAGAGATGCATTCAAATCTGTTGTAGAATGGCTGCATGGCGACAGAGTGGCTTACGCAGACCGTGAAGGAAAGATCGAGACGAAGGCAGACTGGGCGAATGGGAATGTTGCCATGACCGGAAGATCTTATGCCGGAACCATGCCGTTTGCAGTTGCAACCACAGGCGTAGAAGGCCTGAAAACAATTGTTCCGGTTGCAGGTATCGCAGACTGGTATACACAGCAGAATATGCAGGGTGCACAGCGTTACTGGCCGAAAGAGATGCTGAACAGTTTCCTGGCATATTTCTGTTCCAGCCGTTATAACGATGAGACATTATCTGAGAAACAGTTGGATGATATTGCAGCATTCCATCATGAATTAAGTCTTCAGCAGTTAAAATGCGGATTCGACTATGATCCGGAATTCTGGGGAGCCGGAAACTACCGTCTGCATGCAGACCAGATCAAGTGCAGTGCGCTGATCGTACATGGATTCAATGATGAAAATGTATCTACAAAACAGTTCGAAATGATGCATACCGCATTCGAACAGGCAGGACAGACTGTGAAACTGATCCTTCATCAGGGTCCACATATCACACCGACCATGGCGAATAAGAATTACGGAATCCTGATCGATGGAAAATTCTATGATGATATCGTAAATGAATGGATATCCCATTATCTGTACGGAGTAGAAAATGGTGCCGAAAAGATGCCGGAAGTACTTGCGCAGACGAACTATGACCAGAAAAAATGGGAAACAGAAAGTGCATGGGAAACAGAGTATACCATGAAGCTTACTTCAAAAGAAGAGAGTAAGACAGTGATTGATACAGACTGGGAAAAAGCTGGTGTCAGTGCAGAAAACTTCGATGATGTGATGGCACTGAAGTCTACAAATATGGCTCAGCGCTATGTGACAGATCCATTTGAAAAAGCCGTGACTGTACAGGGAACGGTATGCCTGAACTTAAAGGCAGCATTAAAAGACGGAAATATCGAAACAGATTTCGATCCGGAAAACAGAAACGATGTGGATACACTGACCATGCAGCTTGGTAATTCCAAAGTATCCGGTAAAATGGATGATGTAGAGATTGCAGTGCTTCTCTGTGATGTATGTGACGAAGAATTTGACAGCATCCAGACCGTAGATCCGGAAAGAAATATCGTTCCGGTAACAACGGTGAAAGAAGGCGGAATCATTAATGGCGGAGATCTTCCGGCATTTGATGAGGCAGAATTCAATACTGTACATAAAAAATACCGCGTGATCACACGTGCATTTGCCGATCTGTGTAATCCGGAAGCAGGTTATGCGCCGGAGACAGCACAGAACAGTATCGAACTTAAAAAAGGCGAATATCATGATTACAGCGTATATCTCAATGCGACAAGATATACCGTAGAGCCTGGTCACAGACTTGCAGTAGTTGTTGCAACAGAAGATCCGGTGAACTGCCTGATCCATAAGACATATTCGGTCGAGATTGATGACAACTCTGTGATGGTGGAAGTTCCTGTGACAAAAGCGAGTGAGGACATGGGACTGAATAAAGCGGAATAGATAGAATATCTATCGGAAATGAGAAAAGTACGAGCTGCTGGTTGAAATATTAGAAGTAAATGATTGAAAAAATAAGAACTGCTGTTTTAGGAGTAAAGTCTTAAAATAGCAGTTCTTTTGTGTTGCCATGTGTTCGTAAGGAGCTGCTTGGCTGCCAAAACATCTGTAAGGAGCTTTGCCAATGGTAAGTTTTTTGTATCAGCAGACGTTTTTTCAAGAATTCATGGCCACAAATCCCGGAATTCATGGCCAGTTATAACAATATTTGTAACTATCGTGGTACAATGAATGCAATAATTATGTGAATAAATACGGAGAAAATATAAATGTTTCAGATAGCAATGATAGAAGATGAAGAACATACAAGACAGGAAGTGGAAAGACTTATTAGCCGGGAGTTCGAGAAACTTAAGGTGCAGGATATAACTACCGAAATATATAAAACAGCCGAAGAATTTCTGGAAGTTAAGAAGCGCTACGATGTAGTTATCTCAGATATTGATCTTCCGGGGAAAAGCGGGATCGATCTGGGAAGAATTTTAAAGGCAGAACAAAAAGATATCTGCCTGGTATTCCTGACATCGTACGCCGAATTTGCAGTGGATAGTTATGTCCTCGAGGCATATCAGTATATTTTGAAAAGAGATATGAAGGAACGTTTGCCGGCAGTATTACAGAAAATTTATCAGGAAAAGCAAAAAGAGAGCCAGAATTTCTTCTGGATCGGTGGGGTGACGGACCAGAGAAAATTATATCATAAAGACATTATCTGTATCCGCAAGGTCAAAGGGCAGAAGTATGTTGAATTTGTAATGGTAAATGGCGCATACAAAGAACGTCTGGCACTGCATCAGACTTTTGAAGATCTGAAAAATCCGTCTTTTGTATTTGTCGGAAGAAGTCATATTATCAATATCGATCATGTAGACAGGATCACAACGGATGCAGTCTATCTAGAAGACGGGATTAAGATTCAGGCAGGGGCAGAGACTATTCAGGATGTGAAGACACGGATCATGGAATACTGGAGAAATGTAGAATGAAAGAATGGACGAGAAAGCGAAAAGCAGATGTTTGTATGGGGATTCTGCTACAAATATATTTCTTCTTTCCATGGATCCGTATAGACGGAGGGTATCACACGATTCACGTGTATCTGATCGAGATATTCCGGAAAGAAAGCTGCATCAAGGCATATAATTATATTTTCTTATCTGGGCATCCAATCTTATGGAAATATTCCGGTTTTGCGGCAGTGACATTTACCATGATCATAGCATTTATGATTGTGATGCAGATGATCGAACTATGGCAATTGTACAGACATATGAAAGGGATCAAAACGTTTGATATACACAGGTATGTCTGGGTTCTTGCCATCGTTCTTTTTTTCGTATATCTTGATGCTTCATACATCTATCTGGATGACAGTGCGCTGTTCAAGCTTAGAATCTATATGTATATGGTGATATTCATAGGTATTATTGGAATCTGGATGTTTCTGGATATCGAGGCGGCTGCATGGGATACGGAGACAGCAAAGCATAAGACAGAACTGAAAGAGCGGGACGAACAGTTGCTGCAGGTAAAAGTGAAAGCGCTGGAAGAAAAATATCAGGAAATGTTAAAGAGCCGGAAGGTTGTACATGATATGAAAAATCACCTGCTTGCATTGAAAAAATACGATCAGGAGAGAGACTGGGAAGGACTGCACCAGTATCTGAATGAATTAAGTGATGATATGCTGGATGACAGCTATCAGATCTGGACGGGTAACCGCATGCTGGATATGATCCTCAATCAAAAGACGAAAGATGCAAAAGAGAAAGAGACGGATATGCAGATTGAGACAGAAGTATTTGCAACCCTTCCGTTTTCAGACAGGGAGATTATTTCACTTTTTGGAAACGTTCTAGATAATGCGCTGGAAGCCTGTGAACGGATCCAAGATAAAAAGCGCTGGATAAAAATTAAGATAAAAAAGAAGAATCATTTATTATATATTGAGACCTCAAATGCAATTAAAGAAATGCCGGTGCAGAATCAGAAGGAATTTGTATCAGTAAAAGAAGATGAGATACTTCATGGATATGGAATGAAGAACATACAGGATATTGTCAGAAAATATGACGGCATATTCCGATATAAAATTTACGGGGAGTATCTGGTCTGTATCATCTCGATATATGATATAAGAGGGGCGGAAGAGGAATGAGAATGGAAGAGAAAAAGAGACGGATGAATATTATTCTGGGGATCATACTTCAGATATATTTTCTGTTTCCGTGGATGAATATAACGGGAGAACGGAAGAATTTTATTATGTATGTAATTGCTGTGTTGAGAAATCACAGTTGTGCAGATACATATAACACGACGTTTTTAGACGGAGTAGCAGATGCATTACCACTGGATATTCATACACTGGCAAAAACATTCACGGTATGTGTTATGCTGTATGTCGTTCTTGAAGTAATCGAAACAATACGGCTTATCTGTAACATCAAGGGATGGGAAATAAAATTTTTATCTATCATAGAACTTATCGGATTATTTGCAATGCTGTCGGTAGTGGCCGAGATTGGACTTAACAGTTCATGGAGCAGTGCGGGTACGATACAGGTGTTCCCGATGTATCTACTTGGGTATCTGGCAGTATTTCCGATATGGACGGGGATACGGTTACTGATGCATAAATCCATGGAAGAATGGGAAGAATCCGGTGAACAGATCCTGAAAACGCAGGAAAATGATAAGCATTATAAACAGGAACGGAAAAGAAGATTATATTTTCCAGGGAAATATTCGAAGCTTTATTACCATGTGCTGTGGGAGAATTTTAAATATCACTGGAGAGATTTTTCTTTTTTATTTGTATCGGTTCTGTTATCGGCAGCATTTCTGTTCATTGGATTTGGAATGAGAGAGGCATTTTCCGGAAGCTATGGATATGATAATGAATTACTAGGGCTTGGGCTGACTGAGATTATGAAGGACTGCCTGATCGTGATCGTACTGATATCATTGTTTTTGATTACGGTTGTCATGGTATTCTACCGGAAAAAACGGATGGCGGATGATGGGATTTTCCGGACACTTGGCATGCGGAGCAATGCCGTGTTCTGGTCCTGGATCGGAGAATTACTTGCCGGATTTGCGGTGGCACTGGTGACGGCATTTGTGATTGGAAGAGCCATTTTGTTTGGCATATATGCCGCTGTTATACAGCATTTTCCTAAAATCGATATGAAATCAGAGGTATCGTGGAAGGTGTATCTGATCACGGCAATCGTGATAGCTGTTATCTGTTTGTTTGCTTTTGGTATCTCTGGGGATATCCATGCAGGAGAACGTTCCGCCGATGCCAGAAATGCAGCGGTGAAAAGTGAGAAGATTCCGGGAATATACAGAAAAGCAGGGGCGTTGATCAGCGGGCTGCTGGGAGTAATCGTCCTGTATCTGTATACACAGAGAAGATTTTCAGAGAGTATCTTTCTTTTGTGTGGGTTCTTCCTGTGTTTGTATGTTTTTCTGTATAATATAGGTGCCATGATCCTGCGTAAAAAAGAAACGTCTATGGATCAATACCTGCGAACCCTTCCGGAAGAACATATGATACGACACAGATACCAGACAACTGTAAAGTATCTGACACTTATGATCGTGATACATGTATGTGTGATGTCCTTTTTCTCGGTAAAAGTTGTATCTAACAGAATCGCAGATAAGACGGATACGCTGTACCCATACGACTATGTATGGCTTGCGAATAGTAATGATACAGGGATTATCGAAAAGCTTAAGCAAGAATGCAAAGCAGAAGTGACCAGTATTCCGATGGTCCGGGCAACAACGATAGATAATACAGAACGTCTGGAAGGACCATTTGATCTTGTCTGGCAGCAAGGCCAGAATATCGGTATATCAGAGAGCAGTTATCGAAAGTTAAAGAAGGCAGTCGGAGAAAAACCGAAAAAGCATCTGAATCTTGACAAGAACGGAAAGAAAATTTATGTCGTGTATCAGCAAGATCAGGGAACAAAGGCGAAACCAATTGATCACTATCAGTTGATGATACATCCGAATCTACATATCGGACAGCCATTGTTTGGCTTTGATACAATGGAGCACCAGACTTATTATCCGGTACGGACGATTACAGGCTCCGAGACTTCGAGTCTGATCGGTGCATTCAAACAGGGAAAATACGAGAATCTTATTGTATTCGCTGATGCATATTTTGACAAAATAAAAGACTATTGGAAAACGACAGACATGAGTACGGGAGAAAAAATAAAAACGTCGGATGCGGTATTGGAAGAAAATATCCATGAATGGCCGACGAAACTTGTCCTTGCAAATGTACCGGAAAAATACCAGAAAAAAGCAGATCAGTTGACAATAGATTTTGCAAAGCAACATGCATATGATGAGTCATTTGATTCGCTTGTAAAAAGTACATATACGAAGACAGAAGCAGCGAAAAAGCGGCAGATGGAGCGAATCCTTGAATGTGTGATGAATGGATTTGTGCTTATTATTTTATCTGTGATCAGTATGCTCCTACTTCATATGAAGGTTCAGATGGAACTGCCGGATATGCGGAAACGGTATCAGTTCATGAACCGTCTGGGAATGAATCGCAGGGAACGGATCTGCATCGAGAAAAAGGAAATCAGCCGGTTTGTGACGATCCCATCTGTTATTGCCGTTATAGTTACGGTACTGTATTCTGGAATTGTATTTGGACTCAGGGATTATCATCTGAATGATGTGAAGAATTATGTGATAAATGCAGGTGTACTCTGGATTATATATTTCATATTACAGTGGCTGAATCTGAAGTGGCTGGAAGATACGATTGTGAAAAAGATTGAAAAGGGAGCAGATTTGTAATGAATGAAAAATTAGAAAAGAATGAAAATAAAAAAACGGCAGACGTATTAAGAGCAGAGAATCTGGTCCGTGATTATGTGCAGTATGGAGAAGATGGTGAAAAGAAGAAAGAGATCCACGTCCTGAAGGGATTAAATTTTTCTATCCAGAGACAGGAGTTTGTCGGAATTATGGGAAGATCCGGATGTGGAAAGACGACACTTTTGAAACTATTGGGTATGATAGACCGTCAGACCGGAGGAAAGCTGTTCTTTGAAGAACATGATACGGAAGATTTGTGGAAGGATGAATTTGCGGACATACGACGGAGAAAGATCGGATTCGTGTTCCAGGACTTCTATTTGATGGACAGTCTGTCCGTCAGGGAAAATATCATGCTTCCGAAGATCCTGGATAAGAAGAGTGCGAAAGAGTGTATGGAAGAATCGCAGAAATATGCAGAACAGTTCGGAATTACACATCTGATGAACAAGAAGCCGTATGAATTATCCGGAGGCGAAAAGCAGCGAGTGGCGATATCCAGAGCATTGATCAACAATCCGGATCTGATACTTGCGGATGAGCCGACCGGAAACCTCGACTCTAAGTCCGGTGATGTGGTAATCCATACACTGAGTCATATCAATCGGGAACTTGGCAAGACAATTGTTATGGTAACACATGATCCGAAGATGGCAAGTTATTGCAGCAGGCTGATTCTTCTGAAAGATGGAATGATTCTGGAAGATATGAGAAATGGCGGGGATCAGGAAGCGTTTTATCAGGAGATTCTTGGGAAGATGAAGGAGTTGTAGAAAGTTCACAAAAAATCAGTATTTCTAGAAATTGCATTGAAAATAAAAATCAGGCATGTTATTCTAGCGGCACGCAGATAAATTCTAGCATCTGCAACGTATCTATATTTATCAATTCATTTACTTCAAGCCCAGATATTCGGGCATTAATCAAAAATGAAAACCACAGAAAACAGATAAATACATGCCTGATAAAGAAAGTTGTTCATATATACTGGTATATATATAAAATGTATGCTATGATATTCATAAAAATAAGCAGTTTTTCTTTTAAAGGAGTTATATTTGTATAAGAAAGGAGAACTGTTTATGAACAAATGAAAATCATTAAAAGAATTAAACTTGCTGGACAAATTTCTATTCGATGAAGCAATGGATGACCCTGAAAATGTAAAGACGATGTTAGACATCATATTAAATAAAAAGACGAATCTGAAGCATCCACCGCAGACAGAGAAGGAACAGAGAACGTCTACGGATAATCGGCAGATCCGGTTAGATGTCTATGCTATGGATGAAGATGATGTGATATACGAAGTGGAGGCGCAGAAAGAAAATACGCATAATCTTCCGAAAAGAAGTCGTTTGTATCAGGGAATCATCGACAGTAAACTGCTGCCGCCTGGAGTTGTTGATTTCAATTTATTGAATGAAGTTTTGATTGTGATGATTACGCCATTTGATTTGTTCGGATACGGCTTATATCGTTACACATTTCAGATGAGATGTGAGGAAGTTCCGGAACTAAAGCTGGATGATGGTGCAACAAGGATATTCCTGAACACCAGGGGCAAACATCCAGAGTTGGTATCCCACGAACTGATAGAACTTTTGAAATATATGGAACACAGCACGGAAGAAGTGTCAGAACAGTGTAAAAGTGAACGGATTCAAAAGATGCATAGACGAGTTTGTCGGATTAAAGCAAGTGAAAAAACAGAGGTGAAGTATATGCAGGCATGGGAAGAAAAATTGCTGGAAAGACAAAAAGAAAAAAGAGAATTGCTCAGAAAAATGAATCATAAGATGTCCATTGAGGAAATTGCAGATGTATTGGATATGGATGTTTCAGAGGTGAAACATATCATTGAGGAACAAGATGATACAGAAGATTTAATCGGAAAATAATCGCAAAACAGGAGAGACCATCTGACATTATTCAGATGGTCTCTCCTGCCATTTTTTAATGCTTATACTGTTCCGGTAATTGTCAGAGTGCTGAATCCCGGATTAGAACTCCATTCACCGGTAGTCTCGTTGACGGTAAATGTTGCTGCAGGAACAGTAACTTTTCCGGCACCGGTAGCAAAAGTACCGGTAGTTTTATCATAAGTGTAGTCTTCACCTTCTGTCCATGTGCTTCCGTTAAAGGTGACAGTCAGATTAGAAAGTATTGGATTAAACGTATCGGTAACGATTACGGCTGTGGTTTCATTTGCAGGAACGTTTCCTTCATTCTGAATCAGGAACGTGTAGGTCAGGCTTCCGTTTTCAGTAACAGGTACCGGACTGATAGATTTTGTGATACCTAAGAGCGGCAAGGCTTCTGCATTTACCGTTTCCTTAGCGGTGATAGAAGTAATGCCGTCGCCACTTGCAGTAACCGTGTTGGTAATGAATGATTCATTGGTGAGAGGAGCGTATTGATTTACAGCTGTTTCATAGACCAGTGTCAGATTGCCATTTGCGGGAACAGTTAATCCAGAGAAGACAAGCGGAGGACCTGCGGTTACAACAGGTGCAGCCTGTAACGTTCCGTTTGTATAGTATTTTACCGTGTTATCCAAATACGTTAACGGTGTCAGTGAAGTAGTAGAAAATGCATACGCACCAAGGTCATCTGTGAGTGTAAGTCCTGTAATAGGAGTGGTACCGGAGTTAACAATACTTATAATATAAGTGACGGTACCTCCTGGATGATAGGTATTTTTTACTGCAGTTTTCGAGATTGACAATACTTCGAGAATCTCACCGACGGCAATATTTGAATTAGTAACAGAATTTCCGTAACGGAGTTGTGCCTGGTTCGTAAATTGAGCCATATTTTTAACCTTCCTTTCATATATGTGTCTACAATATAATATATGTCTATGGAGTGAAATTGCCCGGGGATAATTTGTAGAAGATTTACAAAAATTGAGCATTTCTAAAATATATATTGAAAGTATGAATAGAGCATGTTATCCTATCAACACGCAGATGAATTCTAATATCTGCAACGCATCTATATTTACCAATTCATTTATTTCAAACCCAAACAATCGGGTAAGAATCCAAGATGAAAATCATAAAAAACAGATAAATACATGTCTGATAAAAGAAGATAACGGTATATACTGGTATATATATAAAATCTATGTTATCATATGCATAAAGCTAAACAGTTCTTCTTTGCAGGTATTATATCTGTACAAGAAAGGAGAACTGCTTATGAACCAAAGAAAATCATTAAAAGAATTAAACTTGCTGGACAGATTCCTGTTCGATGAGGCGATGGAAGATCCGGAGAATGTTAATTTGTTGAATGAAGTATTGATCATTATGATTACTCCGTTTGACCTATTTGGTTATGATCTGTATCGGTATACGTTTCAGATGACGTGCGAAGAAGTTCCGGAATTGAAGTTGGACGATGGTGCGACACGAATCTTCTTGAATACACACGGAAAACATCCGGAATTTGTATCACCGGAACTGATTGAACTTTTGAAATACATGGAACATTCAACGGAGCGGATAGTAAAAACATGCGAAAGTGAGCGTATACAGGCGATGCATAAGAGGATATGTCAGATTAAAGCAAGTGAGAAGACAGAGGTGAAGTATATGCAGGCGTGGGAAGAACGACTCATGGTAAAACAAGAGGGAATTAAAGAAGGAGAAAAAATAATTTTAAGAAGTCAAATTAGTAAAAAGTTGGATAAAAAATATTCTGCTGAACAGATTGCGGAGATGCTGGAACTAGATGTAGCGGATGTTGAGAAAATCATAAAGGAATTACAGGACAAAAAAGAATAATGTAATATTGTAATAAAAGTAAATCCTTACAATCCTGTTGTTCTGCCATTTTTATATAAATGCAGGAGCAGCGGATTTCTATTGGACAGTAATTGGCTTTTTCTGTCGGTCTCAGATTGGTTGATTCTGTTGGTCTTACATTGGCTGTTTCAAGTGGGCTCTAACAATATGTATGAAATATCAAAAAAGGGCGTTGCTAATCTTTTATAGATATTGGTAAATAGCCGTAATTTCTCAGCATATTCTAAAATAAATAAATTTGAACAAAGAACAAAAGAAAAATGTCCAATACGATGCTTACGCTAAATATATCTTATCTCAAAAAGAAGTTTTGGCACGTATCCTAAAATTCACCATTGCGGAATTTCAGGATTTGGAAGCAGAAGTAATCATGGAGCTGATAGAAGGTGAACCGCTTGTATCAAAAGTGAGTACGGAGCCTGGCGAGACAAATCAGACATTCCATGATAAAATTACCGGGAACAATACAGAAAATACAGAATTGGAAGAGGGAACGATATTTTTCGATGTGATCTTCTATGTTAGGATGAAGGATGGTGTCAGCCGCATCATCATTAACTTAGAAGCGCAGGGAATTGAAAAACCACCTTATCCACTGGTGAACCGAACAGTCTTTTACAGTGCCAGATTAATATCATCCCAAAAGAACAGAAATTTTGACCATTCTAATTATGGGGATATGTTGCGGACATACTCCATTTGGATTTGTTTCAATCTGGATGAAAATTGTATGAACTATCTGCACCTGACAAATACACCATTGCTAGGATCCCATGAATGGATGGGAGATTTGGATCTTATGAATATTTTCCTGGTAGGCTTAGACAAAAACTTAAGCGAAAAAGCACTCAAAACAACAGACAGTGATCTGCACTATATGCTTGGCACGACATACGGAATTGAAGAACGTGGCATTAAAAAGGGTATCGAACAAGGTGTTAAACAGGAACGATTAAATATTGTGAAAAATATGCTGTTACAGCATATGCCTGTAGAAGATATCAAGAAGTATTCCGGTGCTACTGATGGAGAAATCTTGGAAGCAGAGGAATCACTTTGCGTTAAATAAGAACTGATGCAGAAAAATTGAATTTTAAGGAATCCATTGTCATAGCTGATATGTTATGGCAGTGGATTTTTGCATTAATATTGGATAAATCACAAATCTACGAAAGCTCTATTTTGTCGCTTATAAATCTCTGGGGATTAGAAAAACATTGAGACTGATGGACAGGAGAATTTCGACAGATTTTAATCAGAAAATGAAAGCTCTACATCTTTGAAACTATGTGTAAGCGTTGTTTTATTAAAAGATGCAGAGCTTCTTCTTTTTATGATTCACCGACTCCAAGAGTAGCGCGAATACCGGCGCAAGACCACGCATAGGAAACTATTAGATCAGTTGAGTTACCTTCATCAATTGCAGCAATATAATAAATGGAATTATAGTAACCATTAGAATAGAAAGTATCACTTACTGTGCCGTAATCTGTCTTTTCACCGAGTTTATATGCTTCATATTGTTTGGTATCGGAACTATACAATCCCAAGTATCCTCTAGCAGTATAAATGATGCTATGGACTTTTCCGTTTCCATTGATGATAGCAAAGAAATGACCGGATCCGTCTTGCAAACTTGGTACTTCTGATAATTTTACAACTTCGTTGTAGCAATCTTTCAGGTTAACACCAGCAAGGGCACTACTGGCTTTAACCGGATTTCCAGAAGAACTAGCGAGTGTTGCTGAGCCACCCTTAGAAACTTTCCATTGTGCTGAACCTGCATATAATTCAGATGTTACAGTTTGTACCGCTTCATGTAACATTCGAGTTTCTGCAATGACTTTGTTTTTTTTCGCTTTTTCAATATATCCTGTTAATGCTGGAATCAGCAATGCAGCAAGAATGGCTAAAATAGTTAATACAACAATCAGTTCTACTAAAGTAAAACCACTTTTTTTACTTTTAGAATATTTCATTTTGTAATGTCCTCCTATACTTTACTTAGTAAGTATAAGGGATGGTTTGTCTGAAAACAAGAAGAACTATGATGATTAATGCATCCTCTGTTTCGAATTCTCCTGCACAAAGGAAGAACTACACAAGAATCTTGTAGATATTTGTCATGACCGTGTTCTTTTAAAATATCATAAGATAATTTTTCCTTTTCACATAAATTTCTATTATAAAGTAACACCGCAGCTGAAAACGATCTAGTTTTGTTTTTGGTGGCTCACTATAGAGAACGGGTATTCTTGCAGGGGTGAGAGATGGATCCAGATAGAGAATGAATTTAAAAGAAAATAATATATATTTCTCCATACTTTGTGTATGTACAGCTAATTGAAATATTCTTATAATTTAGTTAAATAAAAAAATACGAGGAGGTACTATAATGGCAAAAAAGATATTAATAACTGGAGGAGCCGGATACATAGGAAGTCACACTGCACTGGAACTTTTGAATGAAGGATATGAAGTTGTTGTATACGACAATCCTTGTAATTCATCAAAAGAATCTTAAAAAAGGGTAGAAGAGCTTACCGGAAAGCACATTACATTCTATGAAGGAGATGTAATGGACGAAGCTGCTTTAAAAGCAATGTTTGAGAAAGAAAATGTAGATGCAGTCATTCACTGTGCTGCACTCAAAGCAGTCGGAGAATCCGTACAGAAGCCATTAGAGTACTACCGTAATAATATAA
>OGYH01002208.1_pt1 | contig 16010 bp, 12 predicted proteins | sample 1576511 | NCBI WGS metagenome assembly OGYH01 (sample SAMEA3541522, study PRJEB24748) | human gut metagenome | biome: human gut; feature: human-associated habitat; material: faeces | place: China | collected 2012
CCGGGAACTCGCTGCCCTGGCTCTTGTGCACCGTGATGGCGTAGGCGATCTCCAGCTCGTTCAGGTTTTCCGCCGGGTAGAGCAGGCGGCGGTCATCCATCCGCACCACCATGGAGCGGTCGCGCATGTTGATGGATTCCACAATGCCGATATCACCGTTATAGGCTCCCACGCCCTGCTCCCCGCCAATGCGGTTCCAGACGATCTCGTAGTTATTCCGCACCTGCATCACCTTGTCGCCCACCCGGAACACCCGGGAGGCGCTCTGGAGCTGGGGCTTGCCCTTCTGCTCCGGGTTGAGCAGGTTCTGCAGCTCCACATTCAGCGCCTGGGTACCGGTGGGCCCCAGCTTGGTGGGGCAGAGCACCTGAATGTCCCGGACAGGGTCAAAGCCATAGCTCCGGGGCAGACGCGTGGTGACAAGATCGCACACCAGTTTCTGCGCCGCATCGCCGTCCGATTCCAGAAAGAAGAAATCGTCTGTCTTGCCGCCCTTCTGCAGCGGCTCACTGCTGATGATATGGTGGGCGTTCTCCACAATAAGGCTGCGTCTGGCCTGCCGGAAGATCTCGTTCAGGCAGACGGTGGGCACCAGTCCGGAGCGGATGACCTCCCCCAGAATGTTGCCGGGCCCCACGCTGGGCAGCTGGTCGGCATCGCCCACCATGATAATGCGGCAGCTGTACCGCAGGGCTGCAATGAGCGCCTGAAACAGCTTCACATCCACCATACTCATCTCATCCAGAATGACCACATCGCATTTGAGCAGGTTCTTGTCATTGTGGATGAAGCTGACCACGCCGCCGGAGTAGTCCACCTCCAGCAGGCGGTGGATGGTAGAGGCCTTGCGGCCGGTCAGTTCACTCAGCCGTTTGGCCGCACGGCCCGTGGGGGCACAAAGCGCCACCCGGTCCGCCTGATGTTCCAGCAGCTGCAGGATGGCGTTGACCGTAGTGGTCTTACCGGTGCCGGGGCCGCCGGTCAGCACAAGGCAGTTTTCGGTCATGGCCTTGCGGATGGCTTCCCGCTGCAGGGGCGCATAGGCAAAGCCCTGGGTCAGCTCCAGCACCTGAATGTTTTTATCAAGGTCCCGCACCGTCTGCTTCTCCCGCTTCGCCAGCAGGGCCAGCCGGTCGGCAATGGCCTGTTCTGCTTCCAGCAGGTCAGGCAGATAGATATACGGCACAGCCTCCAGCATCTTTACGCCAAGCTGCCCGGTCTCAATGCAGTGGTCCAGCACGCGGGCCAACTTCTCGGGCGGCTGCTGGATGAAGTGGGATGCCGTGTCAAGCAGCTGCGCACGGGGCAGACAGGTGTGGCCGTTGCCCGCGTTGTGGCGCAGGGTGCGGAGAAGCGCTGCTTCCAGCCGCTGGGTGCAGTCCCCTTCCATGTGGTAATACTGTGCAATGCTGTCGGCATGGCGGAAATCCAGCTGCAGGGGTTCCCCACAGAGCAGATAAGGGTTCTGGGAGATGGCCTGCATGGCACTGGGGCCAAAGACGCGGAACACCTCCATGGCGCGGCGGGGGCTGATCTCGAACTGGGCCAGATAGGCGATCAGCTCCCGCATTCCGAACATCCGCTTGAACTCCTGCTGGATGCGGTCGGCCTTGTCTGCCGAGATGCCGGGGATCAGGGTGAGCTGGGCGGGATCGTTGGCGATCACTTCCAGCGCCGCCGCGCCGAATTTATCGATGATCTTATTGGCCGTGCGTGCCCCGATGTAAGGCAGAGAACCGCTGGCAAGGAAGGCGTACACTGCCTCCAGATCCTTCGGCATATCGGTCTCGCACTCCTGGGCGTGGAACTGGCGGCCATAGGTGGCGTGGTTCTCATATTTACCGCGGCAGACCACGCTCTCACCCGCATGGAGCTCGCCCACGATCCCGCACACCACGGTGACCGTGCCGCCGCCGGAAATTTCAAACACCGTGTAGCCGTTGTCCGGGTTCTCGTAGATAATGTCCTCCACCGTTCCCTCGATCTGTTCCAGCTCCATGCTCCTCACCCCCTTGTGACATAATTATTTATAGTATAATCGTTTTGGTGTTATTTGTAAAGGAATCGGGCAGGCCCTACTCTATACAACCTCTCAGCTTTGGCGTTTCGTGAGGCTTTCCCTCTTCGCCAAGGCCTCCCCTACTAGGCAACAAAAGAGCCGCCCTTCTGCGGTTTCGCAAAAGAGCGGCTCAATTTTTACAAGTTTGCGTGTGGTCTTGCTTTTTCCTGTTTCAGCTTCCGGAACACAACGATATACGCCGGGATCAGGAAGAAGCAGGCAAAGAACCATGCCACCGGGTTTGCAATGCAGGCGGCAAAATAGCCCCACAGCGGCACGAACAGGAAACCCACCAGAGCACGGGCGATCATCTCTGCCACACCGGCAAACATGGCCAGGCTGGAATAACCCAGACCCTGAATGGTATAGCGGTAAATGATAAGGACCGCCAGCGGGATATAGAACACGCTGTTCCAGAAGATGAAACTCTGGGCGTTGGCCATGATCTCGGTCTGGCTGCTTTCAAGGAACAGGCCGATCAAAGCCTTATCCAGCACGCGCAGGATCAGGAAGGATGCCACACTGTACACACAGCCGATGCCCAGGGCGGTGTTCACGCCCTTGTTCACACGGTTCAGGTCGTTGGCACCCATGTTCTGGCTGGCGTAGGTGGTCATGGCCGTGCCAATGCTCTCCAGCGGGACGGACAGGAACTGTGCCGCCTTGCCGCCTGCAGTCTGCGCTGCCACGATGTCGCTGCCCAGGCCATTGACCGCACCCTGCAGCACAACGGAACCGATGGCCGTGATGCTGCACTGCAGGCCCATGGGGATGCCCATGCCGCACAGCTTGACACAGTGTTGTCTGCTCAGGCGGCTTTCTTCTTTGTTCCAGCGCAGTTCATTATAATGCTTGAGGATGTACCACAGGCTGCCCAGACCGGCCACTGCCTGGCTGAACACGGTGGCGAACGCCGCACCGAACACGCCCATCTTGAAGGTGATGATGCAAAGCAGGTCCAGCCCGATGTTCAGAAAGCTTGCCATCAGCAGGAAATACAGAGGCCGCTTGCTGTCACCCAGAGCGCGCATCAGGGCGCTGGTCATGTTATACAGCAGAGTGAACGGGATGCCGATAAAGATGGTGCGGATGTAGATATCTGCCAGATCAATGATGTTGTCCGGGGTATTGGTCCAGACCAGAATGGAACGGGTCATGGCCACCGTGACCACGGTGAGCACTGCGGCAAAAAAGACGCTCAGCCAGACGGCATTGGCGGTGTAGCGGCGCATCTCCGCATAGTCTTTTGCACCGAATGTCCACGAGATGGGGATGGAGAAGCCGCAGGCAATGCCATTGACAAAGCCCAGCACCAGATAGTTCAGACCGCCCACACTGCCGACTGCCGCCAGGGCTTCCACGCCCACAAAGCGGCCCACGATGATGGTATCTGCCAGATTATAGAACTGCTGGAACAGGCTGCCCAGCATCAGCGGCACCGCAAAGGCAAGGATCAGCTTGAGCGGGCTGCCCTGCGTCATATCTTTCGTCATACGCACGTTCCTCCTTGGGAAAGCATCACAGACCTTATAACACGAATTTTTTCCGACAAAAACGCCCTGCCGCGCAATGGGCAGGACGTTTTTGTTCATGTGGGTATTATATCAGGTTGCGATGAATTTTCAAGAGGTTTTTTCAAATTTTTCAGTGCTTCCCGGCCAGATGCTTCAGCAGCTGGAACAGCGTGCTCCAGAACCCCGTTCCGGCATTGCCCGAAGGCGGGGTATCCTCATCCGGAACGCTCAGCGGCGGGTCATTCTGAATAGTGTGCGAGGAACTGTCTGGTACGCTCTTCCCGGGGGTGGTCGATGAGCTGTTTGGCAGGGCCCTCCTCCACGACCACGCCGCCATCCATGAACAGGATGCGGTCGGCCACATCGCGGGCAAAGTGCATCTCATGGGTAACAATGATCATCGTGGTCTTGCGGTCAGCAAGATCGCGCAGGACCTTCAGCACCTCGCCGGTCAGCTCCGGGTCAAGGGCGCTGGTGGGCTCATCAAAGCAGAGGATATCCGGGTGAAGCGCCAGCGCGCGGGCAATGGCTACACGCTGCTGCTGGCCGCCGGAGAGCTGATGCGGGTAGTGGCCGGCCCGCTCCGAAAGGCCCATCTGCGCCAGCAGTTCTCTCGCCTGCTGTTCCAGCTCCGCGTGGATGGCCTTTTTATTCACCTGATATTCCGGGCGTTCCTTTGCCAGCAGCTCCCCTGCCAGCATCACGTTCTGCAAGGCCGTGTACTGCGGGAACAGGTTGAAGTTCTGGAACACCAGACCAAAGTGGAGCCGCTTTTTGCGGATCTCGCTTTCCTTCTGGGTGGCAGGGTCGGCGGCATCCCACATCGTCTCGCCGTTCACCTTGATAACACCCGTATCAGGCCGTTCCAGAAAGTTCAGGCAGCGCAGCAGCGTCGTTTTGCCGGAACCGGACGAGCCGATGATCGCCAGCGCTTCGCCCTGTTCCAGATCCAGAGAGATATCCTTCAGCACATGGGTCTCGCCAAAATTTTTTCCGATACCGGAAGCTTCGAGCAACGCCATAATCTATCTGCCTCCTTAGCAGCGGAAATAATCGAGCTTTTTCTCAGCCCAGTTGAACAGGATGGTCAGTGCGCCCACAAACACCAGGAAGAAGAGCGCAGTGGAGAACAGCGGCCAGATCAGGCCCTTTGCGCTGTACTCCTTGGCCATCATAATGATCTCCTTATTGGCAATGGTGTTTGCCAGCGAGGTATCCTTGACCAGCGTGATGATCTCATTGCCCATGGGGGGCAGGATGCGCTTGACGACCTGAAGCAAGGTCACCTTGAAAAAGATCTGTGTTTTGGTCATGCCAAGCACCTGCCCGGCCTCAGTCTGCCCCTTGGGCACTGCTTCAATGCCGCCGCGGTAGATCTCAGAAAAATAGCAGGCATAGTTGATGGCAAAGGCCACCACCGCTGCCACCATCCGTCCGCCGGAGCCGGAGGGCCAGGGGTTGTTCATGCCCAGCAGGCCGGGGCCCAGATAGATCACAATGATCTGCAGCATCAGCGGGGTGCCGCGGATGATCCAGACAAAGGTCTTGACAAGCCCGGCCAGCGGCTTGCAGCGGCTCATGGAGCCAAACGAGACCACCAGCCCCAGCGGCAGTGCAAACAGCAGTGTCAGGGCAAAGAGCTCACAATTGAGCAGGAACGCGCCGGACAGGCGCATAAGAATCACAGACACAAAAACACACCTTTTTTATTCAGAATCCATATTTTCCTTCCATCACAGCCGGTGAAAGTTCCCTCTGCTCGGGAGCCTTTCACGCATCGGCAACAAAAAGCCTCCCTCACCGAGGGAGGTTGCATCGCATAGCGATGACGGAAGAAGATTTACAACACACTCAGTCGGCCAGTGCCAGATCGTACTTGTCGGCCAGTGCCTGCATGGTACCATCGGCCTTCAGTGCATCAAAGGCCTCGTCCACAGCGGCGGCAGCATCACTGCCCTTGCGGAACGCCACACCGTACTCCTCAGCGTTCAGCTCGTCCACGATCTTCAGGTCGGCATAGTCAGTGCCCTCACCGATCATGGCGTTGGCCAGGGTCAGATCAAGTACAGCGGCATCGGCAGTGCCTGCGGCAACTTCCATCAGGCAGTCGGTCTGAACACTCTTGGAGACGTAATCAGCCTGTGCCAGGTTCTCGTCCCCCTCAATGGCGGCCTCACCGGCGGAACCAGCCTCGGCGACCACGGTCTTATCCACCAGGTCAGCGGTAGAGGTATAATCGGTGCCATCTTTCACAACGACCACCTGTGCATTCTTTGCATAAGCCTTGGTGGTAGCGGTGTTCTGCATGATGTCATCGGTCAGGGTCATACCGTTCCAGATGCAGTCGATGCTCTTGGCATCCAGCTCCACCACCTTGGTATCCCAGTTGATCTCCACGAACTCCGGCTCGACTCCCAGCTTTTCGCACACGGCAGTTGCCAGCTCGGTATCAAAACCGGTAAAGTTGCCGTCGGCATCGGTGTAGTTCATCGGCTCATAGACGGTGTAGCCAATGACCATCTTGCCCTTTTCCTTGATGTAGTCCAGATCGCTGGCTGCGGTCTCGGAGGCGGCTGCGCTCCCGGATGCAGAGGCAGAAGATGCCACGGTGGAAGTGGATGCGGCACCGCCGCAGGCGGCAAGGCTCAGTGCCATGGCACCAGCCAGAAAAGCAGAGACAAGACGTTTCATAAAAGGTTCCTCCCTTTTTTGCTTCCCAAATGTGTTCCCTCTCGGTTTAGCATTTTATCATGCTAAAGTGTTAAACTGTGACTATAGAATAGCGCGTTTGCAGCCATTTGGCAAGAGGAAATGCAAAAGTTAGTGCAGTTCGTCTTTTTCAAGGCTCTTTTGCGCCAATTCTTTGGTCTGATTGCACAAAGAAAAGAGGAAAAGCTTTGCGCCTTTCCTCTTTTCTCCGCTTTACTCTTCCGCAAACGCCGCCAGCGCAGCCTTCTGCAGCTCCGTCACCGAGATGGTGCACAGTGCCGCAAGGTCGGCATCCGAACCATCGTCCGGGATGCCTGCGATCTCAGTACGGGTCTTGCCCTTCAGGTAATCGCACCAGCCCTCGCTGTGCTCGTACCATTCCTTGTCCAGACTGGATGCCCCGCGCATCCCGTAGCTGTCGCCCAGTTCCACCTTGGTTTTGACCATCTCCGGTGCCGACACCGTACCATCCGCGCCCACGGTAAGGGCAGGCTCTGCCACATCCGCCACTGCACCGGTCACACGGCCGTCAGCATCCAGCGTCAGGGCTGTCACTGTGATGTCCACCTGCGCGGTCACATCGTGGTCATCGTCGGCGGTCAGTTCCTTGGTGTCATTGCGCACTGACACACCCAGCACAGCGCGGTCGCCGCGGGCCGAGCCGACTGCCTTTGCATTCTCGCAGGCGCGCACCACAGCATCCCGATAGCCGTCCACCGCAATGGTGCAGGTGGAGAGCAGGTCAGCATCCTTCGGCTTGCCGTCATCGTCGGTGGCAAGCTTCTTCACCTCATCCGGGGTTTTGCCGGTAAGATAATTGCCAAAGGCATCCGCCTGCTCTGCCCAGCCCTTTTTCAGCGAGGACACCGCCGCCAGCGGGTAATCATCGCCCTTCTGGCGCTTGGTGCGATTGTCGGTGGGCATCGTCACCTTGCCGGTGCTGTCCCCCGTGACCGAGATCTCCACCTCGTCCAGCATCACATCTGCCACCCTGCCCTCGGCATCCAGCAGAACGGCAGCTGCGATGGTATCGATCTTGCCCGCGCGTTCCTGATCAGACGCTTCGGTCAGGATGCCAAGGCCGGTGCGGTATGCAGCGTTCTGGCCTGCCTGCCCCGTCTGCGATGAACTGCCGCCCATGTTCGTGCTCATGCTGCCGGAGGAACCGGAATCGCTTCGGCTGCAGGCGGTCAGGGCCAGAGCTGCCGCCAGCGTGCAGCCCAGGATCATGCGAGGTATCTTTTTCATTATAATAAAACGCTCCCTTTCCTGCCCCCATCGTAAAGGGGCTTTTGGGCTAGTTTACCCGGAAAGGGAGTTTTTATCACATCAAGGGGCTCAGCAGCCGCAGCACACTGTCCAGCACCGTGCCGGGCAGGCTGGTGCGGCATTCCGTCACCTGTATCTCGCGGCACTGCGGCAGCGTGGCCCGTACATCGTCCCGCAGAACTGCCACCTGACTGTTCTTTTGCAGCAGTACACCGCACTCAAAGTGTAGGAACAGGCTGCGGTAGTCCATGTTGATGCTGCCCACTACGGCAGTTACATCGTCGCTTACCCAGCACTTGGCATGCAGAAAGCCGGGCGTATATTCGTAAATGCGTACACCTGCCCTCAAAAGCGGCAGATAGTACGACCGGCTCAGCCGGAACACCAGCTTTTTGTCCGGGATGCCCGGCAGCACCAGCCGGATGTCCACCCCGCGCTTGGCCGCGTTTTTCAGTGCGTCCAGCATTTCCTCGCCCACGGCAAGGTAGGGCGTGTAGATATAAACATACCGCTGTGCCTGCGCAAGGATGTTCAGGTACACCGTCTCGGCCATCGGTTCCTCGTCCAGCGGGCTGTCCGCGTAGGGCTGCACGATGCCGTCCGATACCGGCAGCACCAGCGGCATGGGACGAAATGCATCATAATCCGTCTCGCTGGGGCGGAAGGCGTTCCAGAAGTTGAGGAACATCACCGTAAAGTTCCACGCGGCATCGCCTTCCACACGCAGGGCTGCGTCCTTCCAGTAGCCAAAGCGCTGCTCCGCATTGATATACTCATCTGCCAGATTCACGCCGCCGGTGTAGGCCACCGTACCGTCAATGACTACGATCTTGCGGTGGTCGCGGTGGTTCATCACCAGCGAGAGCAGCGGCACCACCGGGTTGAACGGGATGCAGCGGATGTGCGCCCGCTCCATGCGCACGATGAAATCGGCGGGCAGACCCAGCAGACTGCCAAAATCATCGTAGATCAGGCGCACATCCACGCCCTGCGCAGCCTTGCGGCGCAGGATCTTTTCAATGCCGTTCCACATGCAGCCGTGGCTCACGATGAAAAATTCCAGAAAGATGCTCTTTTCAGCTTTTTCCAGATCGGCCAGCAGCTGCGGATACATGGCTTCGCCGCAGGCAAAATACTGCGTGCGAGTGTTCTGCCACGCCGGATAGGGGCCGTACTTTGCCACATATCGGCTCTGCCCCTGCTCGCGGGCATCCAGACCTTCCAGCACACCCGGCTCCTGTACAAGGTCTTTTTTGTGGGCATCCTCCACCGCCTGCATTTTCAGGCGCAGACGCTTGGCCGGGCGTTTGTTGCCAAAAGCCAGATACAGCGCACCGCCCAGCAGCGGCAGAATGCCGATCAGCGCGATCCAGCCCACCTTGTAGGCGCTGTTCTCATCCTTGCGCACAAGGTACAGGACGATGAGCAGGCTCAGTGCGTTGAGCAGGCCGTTCACCCACACGCGGCCCGTGCCGGTGGTGATGGCAAACGCCACCCAGCACAGCCACAGCAGCTGCAATGCCACCAACACCACCGTGATGGTGACGCGGTTCAGAATGCGGCTGAAAAAGCGCACGACCGGTGAACGAAAAAGCATGGGCCTGCCCTCCTTTCCCATTTATAATTATGTGTAAGTATAGCGCGGTTTTACAACTTTTTCAAGTTTTGCGCTGTTCAAAAAAAAGCAAGCCAGACCCGCAGGCCCGGCTTGCTTGCAATATCAAAAACTCTTTTACTCTGTTTTTCCGTCCTCATAGCCCACCATCAGGCCGCCCTGCTCAGCGTAGTAGCTGCACAGGCCGCCGCACTCGGTCACATCCACCTGCGCCCCTGCAAACACCGCGTGGATCATCAGCTTCAGGCGCTTGGCAGCTTCCGGGTTATCACAGTGGGCAATGTGCACTTTGCCATCGGTAAAGCCGTGATCCTTCAATTCCAGCACGATGCGCTCCAGTGCACCGTGCTCGCCGCGGGTCTTACACAGCACCTCCAGCTCGCCGCTCTCACTGGCCTGACCAATGACCCGGATGCCCAGCATCCGTGCCACAGCGGCAACAGCAGGCTTCACACGGCCATTGCGGGCCAGATTGGCCAGCGATTCCAACGAAAACAGCAGATGTGTGTGCTTGTGGTAAGCCAGGATCGCCTCGCAGATCTCGTCAAACTCCATCCCGATCCGGACGAGATCCCGCAGACGCTCTGCCAGCAGACGCAGCTCCGGCCCGGCGGACAGGCTGTCCAGAACAAAAACACGGGCCTCCGGGTGCGTTTCCTTGTATTCTTCCGCTGCCAGCAGTGCAGCATTGTAGCTGCCGGACAGTGTGCCCGTGATGGTGGCAACAAAGATCTGCTCCGCACCCTCATAAGCAGCCAGCCAGTCTGCCACATTGGGGCAGGAGGTGCTGGTCTTGCCCTTGTAAGTACGCAGAGACCGGGCCATGCCCACAGCATCCAGAGTACCGTCATCCAGATATTCCTGTTCATCCGTGACGATCTTCAACGGCACACAGGCAAAATCCACGCCCGGCAGGGCATACAGGTTGGACGAAGAATCCACAACGATCTTGGTTTTCATAAAATGCACGCTCCAAATCTATTTTGTGATAGCAGGTCATTTTTTTATTTTCCGTGCCTTACACGCACTTCCGCCTGCATGGTTTTTCGGTTCACTGCAGACATCATAGCAGTTTTTCAAAAACCTGTCAAGGGATTTTATGCATTCTTTCAAAAGTTTTAAAAATCCGTTGACCAGAGAACCGATTTGCGCTATAATACCGCCAGAAAACCATTTTCTGTATCCCGCGCAGCCCTGCTGCACCAACCTTAGAAAACTGCTTACGATATGAAAACTGAAACCAAATGCCGCGTTGCGGCCTGCGCCGCCGGGTTTGCCCTGCCCCGGTACGCCGATCTCCCGCAGATGGGGCTTTATCTTGACCAGACCGTGCAGTACGTCAACAGCTATTTTCGCACCTTCTGCGGCGTGGAGCTCACCTCTTCCATGGTCAGCAACTACGTTAAAAAGGGCATTTTGTCCCACCCGGTGCGCAAGAAGTACGCCCGCGATCAGATCGCATCCCTGATGTACATTGCAGTCTCCAAAACGGTGCTCTCAATGGAAAACATCGATGCCCTGTTTAAAATGCAGCGGGCGCACTGTTCCGCCGGGGCAGCTTACGACTACTTCTGCGACGAGATGGAAAACTGCCTGCCATTCGTATTCGGCTGCACCAGGGAGATCCGCGACCTTGCCGTGGATGCCGCAGATGAAAAGCTGCTTCTGCGCAGCACGATCCTTGCAGCGGCAAACAAAATGTACTTGGACTGCTGCTTCAACGCCCTGCGGCAGGAGGAAAATCTCTGGGATACCATTCTGCCTGATCTGGCGTAAGAACACAAAAAAGGCCGTGCCTCCATAAAAGGAAGCACGGCCTTTGCATTTTATACGTTCAAGATCAGGTATCCTGCAGTTCCCCGCGGCTTGCAGCCTTGAGGTATGCGAAGATGAAACCGTCCAGATCGCCGTCCATCACGGCATCCACATTGCCGGTCTCGTAGTTGGTGCGGTGATCCTTGACCATGGTGTAGGGCATGAACACATAGCTACGGATCTGGTGGCCCCAGGCGATCTCGTTCTGCACGCCCTTGATGTCGTCGATCTTGTCCTTATGCTGCTGCAGCGCGATCTGGTACAGTTTGGCCTTCATCATTTCCATAGCGTACTCGCGGTTCTGCAGCTGGCTGCGCTGGGTCTGGCAGCTGGTCACGATGCCGGTGGGCTTGTGGATCAGACGGACGGCGGAGGAAGTCTTGTTGATGTGCTGGCCGCCGGCACCGGAGGAACGGTAGACCTGCATCTCAATGTCGGCCGGGTTGATCTCGATGTTGATGTTGTTGTCCAGCTCGGGCATAACTTCCAGGCTGGAGAAGCTGGTCTGGCGGCGGGCCTGAGAGTCGAACGGGCTGACGCGCACCAGGCGGTGGACGCCGTGCTCACTCTTGAGCATGCCGTAGGCGTTGGCGCCCTTGACCATCATCGAGGCGGACTTGATACCGGCTTCGTCGCCGTCCAGCACGTCCAGCACCTCCACGCTGTAACCGTGGGCTTCGGCCCAGCGGGTGTACATGCGCATCAGCATTTCGGCCCAGTCCTGGGCCTCGGTGCCGCCGGTGCCGGCGTGGAAGGTCAGGATGGCGTTGCTGTGGTCGTACTCACCGTTCAGCATGGTCATCAGCTGCAGCTCGTCGATGGATTTTTCCACACCCTCCACGGCTTCCTCGCCCTCAGCGGCCAGGGCCGGATCATTCTCTTCCTCGATCATCTCCAGCAGGGTCTCGGCTTCCTCGTACTGGGTCTTCAGCTTGCCGAAGCGCTCCAGCTTATTTTTCACTTCGCCCATCTCGCTGATGATCTTCTGGCTGCGGGCCTGGTCATCGTAAAAGCCGGGCAGAGTCATCTGATGCTCCAGCTCGGCCAGACGCTTCTCGCTGGCTTCGATAGAAAGTGCATCGCGCAGGTCATCTACAGAGGTTTTCATCCCCCCGAGTTTTGCTTTTAATTCGTCAATGGTGATCATATCGTTACCCCTCGGTTTTGTCAGGTTGGCATAAAACTACATAATAATAGTATAAACCAAATAAGGGGCGTTGTAAAGAGGGATTTCGGAGGTTGGGCAGGATGGAATAAAAGGCCCTCTCTGAGAGGCGGCTCCCGCGGAGCGGGTGGGGGAGAGAGCCTGAAATAAAGACACGGTAAAGAGATCGTCTCTCCCTCCGCCCCTTCGGGGCACCACCCTCGCAGAGGGAGGCATTACGCAGTGCAGTTAGCCATAACTATTAGCAATATCCGCCCCAAAACTGCTAAACTTCATAAAAAGTTCTTTGCATTTATCTTATTGGTGCGGTATAATGTCTTTATGTTACTGGGAGGATAAAATTTCATGGCACGTTACACTGGCAACCACTGTCCTGTTTGTGAACAGGAATTTACGGATAATGACGATATTGTCGTCTGCCCCGATTGCGGCACCCCCTACCACCGGGCCTGCTGGCAGAAGGTCGGCGCCTGCATGCACCAGTCCGAGCATGCGGCCGGGTTTGAATGGAAACCCGAAGTTGGCGCGGGTGCGGCCGAAGCCGCTCATGCGGCGACCTGCCCCAACTGTGGCACCCACAACACCCCCGGCGCGGTGCGGTGTAGCCATTGCGGCTGCCCGCTGCCCAAAGCAGACGAGGAAGCCCCCGGTGCGGCTCCGCAAAAACCGCAGGATCAGGGCCCCATCTACGCCCGCAACCCCGGCGATGTAAACCCTGGCGGTGCCCCCCGCAATGACCGCGCTGCCCCCGGCCCCCACATCGACACCTACTCCGCAGGCCCCGACGGCATCCAGCGGCGGGAGATCGGCCCCGAGGACCCCATCGAGGGCATCAAGGCCAAGGACTGGGCCGCCTTTGTGGGCCGCAGCCCGATGTACTACCTGATGCAGTTTTTCCGCATGAGCGAGACAAAGCAGAAAGTCACCCTTTCGCTCTCGGCGTTTCTGTTTGGCCCGGCCTACCTGTTCTACCGCAAAATGTGGAAGCAGGGCCTGCTGGCCACGCTGGTCATGGTCGTGCTGAGCATCCCCGGCTTTATGTCGATCATTGCCACCTTCAACCCCACCTTCTTCGGCAGCCTGCCGCTTGGCTGGCTGCCCGCCGCCTACACCATCGGCGAGATTGGCATCTGGGCGTTCAAGGTGATTTTGGGCATGTTTGCCGTGTCCTGGTACCACGACAGTAGCAAGGCGCAGATCGAGGAGATCTACATGGCATGCCCCGAGGGCGACGGCCGCACCGAGCTGCTGGTCCAGCGCGGCGGTACCAATTTGCTGGCGGCGCTGCTCTACTTTGGCATCATGTGCCTGCTGCAGGTGGCCATCCTCTACATGGCAGGCCCCAGCGCGATTCAGTATCTTATGACCATGGCGGGTGCATAAACTGCCCGCAGGATGTTGAAAAGTAAGGAAGATAAAAGGTTACAACGCCGGGTACGCACCCCAGCGATAATTTAGGAGGAAACTCATGAAAACAGCTCTGGTTATTATGGCGGCCGGTATCGGCTCCCGTTTCGGCGGCGGCATCAAACAGCTGGCCGCAGTCGGCCCCAACGGCGAGATCATCATGGATTACTCGATCCACGACGCCATCGAAGCTGGCTTTGACAAGATCGTCTTTATCATCCGCCACGATATCGAGGAAGCCTTTAAAGAGGCCATCGGAGACCGCATCGAGAAGATCTGCGCCGACCTGGGTGTCGAGATCGACTATGCGTTTCAGGCACTGGAAAATGTGCCCGAGGGTTACAGTGTGCCCGAGGGCCGCTCCAAACCCTGGGGCACCGGCCAGGCCGTGCTGGCCTGCAAGGGCATCATCAAGGAGCCGTTCGCCGTCATCAACGCCGACGACTACTACGGTAAGGAAGCTTTTGTGCAGCTGCACAGCTTCTTGCAGGGCTACACCCCCGCCGAGCCGGGCAAGCTGAGCATGGCCGGTTTCGTGCTGAAAAACACCCTGAGTGATAACGGCGCTGTCACCCGCGGTATCTGCCAGATGAACGACCAGCATTACCTGACCGGCGTGCTGGAGACCAGCGGCATTGAGAAAACTGCCGAGGGTGCAGCTGCCGGCGGAAAGACCATCGACGTTGAGAGCCTTGTCTCGATGAATATGTGGGGCCTGACGCCTGAGTTCGTCGACCTGCTGGACGCCGGCTTTGTGGAGTTCTTCGAGAAAGCCGCCCCCGCCAACCCGCTGAAAGCCGAGTATCTGCTGCCCATCTACATCGACGAGCTGCTGCACGCCGACAAGGTCAGCGTTAAGGTCCTGCCTACCCACGATAAGTGGTTTGGCGTCACCTATGCTGAGGACAAGCAAATCGTCATTGACAGCTTCGCCAAGCTCGTCGCCGACGGTGTGTACGAAAAAGACCTGTTCAGCGACCTGAAAAAGTAAGCTGTAAATCATACCCCACCCAGCCACCCGGTTAGCCCGGGCGGCTACTTTTTTATTGACGAGACGTGGAAAACCGCGTATACTGTGTAGTGGATAAATCGGTGCTTGCGGAGGAAAAAAACATGGTGAAACTTGATAATTTTGTTGATATGATGACGGGACACTTTAATAACAAAGAGCAGTTTGATAAGATGCAGAAGGATGGAAAAATATATCCTTATGCAGAACACATTAATACAATCTGCAATGGGAAAATTTTGAACCTTCCTAAAGATTTTAACGGTAAATTTGTTGTTGAAGAAAGCTACTATGAGACAAATGGAAAACGCCATGCTTCACCACATCTTTTCCTGATTACAGAGGAAGAAGATGAAATTGTATTGTCTTCTTATGAAATACCTGAAGGAGAAGATAAGAGTACATTTTCATATAGTTCTATGAAAAATGTTGATTATGCCGAATTGAAAAAATCCGAAAAATTTACTCCGGCGATCTACCATGAAAAGGATGGAATCTGGGAAGGCGGCAGTGTAAGCCGGTTCTCACCAGTAATGACATTTAAGCTCTGGGAAAAGTTTTCGGATAGTTGCCTGGAAGTATCTGAAAGCATGGAAGTTAATGGAAAAAGAACTTTTGGATATGATGAACCAATTATTTATAAGCGTGCATAAACAAGTGGAATTAAATGACAACTTTCTATTTATAGATTACATCTTATAAATAAATTTAAGGAGTTTTAATCTTTTATTATTTTATGTTTTATGTTAAAATAAATAAAAATGTGATGTTGGAATATGCATTGGCTGATAATTCCTGAGAAGATTTAAAGATAAAAATAGATAGTCTGAAGAAAAAGGCTATCTATTTTCTGACTTATAAAAATATATTAATAATTAATAAATAAAATGGTGAATGAATTCAAAGAATGGAGATTAGTATGAAAAAGAAAATAGCAAGAAACATAGGCAGAGTATTGTTAGTAATTCTTGTTACAGTGATAATGCTTGTCGGAACTTTATTTTTTATGATTAAACGGATATGCAGTAATTCGGCACCATCAGCAAGAAATCTTTTTATATCAACAGTTCTTGAATCTGGTCAGATGAAGTTTCTTGCATCATGGTTCTGTACAGATAATCAGATTAATGAGGTAATTAATGCTAATAAGATGGAAACTCTTGATTCGGATATTGATACATCACTTATTAATATATCTGCTTCGGATGAGTCAGTAAAGGATAATAATGAGGAAGCGGAGCAGTTTGATGAGAATGGCATAAGAATGGTAGAGATATCAGGAAGATCTTTTTTTGGTAAAATGCTTATTATAAAGGATCCTTCACAGGTCAAAGTAGGAACTACATATCCATGGGGAGATTATGGTAAGGAACTTGACCAGATTGTAAGCGGTGCAGGTGCAGTTGCCGGTGTCAACGGAGGTCTTTATGTTTCATCAGGAAACAGAG
>OGYH01002211.1_pt1 | contig 16004 bp, 15 predicted proteins | sample 1576511 | NCBI WGS metagenome assembly OGYH01 (sample SAMEA3541522, study PRJEB24748) | human gut metagenome | biome: human gut; feature: human-associated habitat; material: faeces | place: China | collected 2012
TCTATTAATCTATCATTTCAGAAAACAAAAAAATCAGATAGGAAAGCCTATCTGACACTTTTTCTATCTAGCTTCTTTACCAATCGTAAAGACGGCTAAAGTATCCGGTCCGACGTGAGTAGAGATGACTGGCCCAAGTGGCATAATGAGAACTTGCTCAATGCCGTCAACTGCTAACAATTGTTCTTTTAGATTCTCCGCAGCTTCAATATCATTGGCATAAGCAACAATTGCTGTGCTATGTCCAATATCCTGGGTAGCTTGTAGGACCATTTCTTTAATGGCCTTTTTGCGTCCACGGATTTTGGCCAGAGGAACCAACTTACCTGAAGCGTTCAGCCAAAGAAGAGGCTTGATGTTAATCAAACTACCAATAATGGCTGAGCTCTTAGAAAGGCGACCCCCACGCATGAGATGGTAGAGATCATCAACTAAGAAATAGGTCCGTAAACGTGGCAGAATGTCCTCAATCATGGCTTTTGTTTCAGATAAGCTCTTACCTTGGTCACGAGCTTCTGCCGCCAAAATAGAAAGATAACCTTCCCCACCTGCTGCCGCCAGGGTATCTACAATCTCAATGATAGCTTCTGGGTATTCATCCAAAATCATGTCACGCGCCATAACAGCACTTTGATAAGTACCTGAAAGCACTGATGAGAAGGCAATATAGAGAAGAGCATCACCATTTTTAGCATGACGACGAAAAACCTCTTCAAATTGACCAACATTCACCTGGCTTGTGGTTGGCTGACTGCCTTCTTGCATACGTTCTAAGAGACGGTCACTCGTTAAACGGTTAGGGCCAACGGTCTCATAAGCAATATCATCAAGCGTGATGGTCAAACCAACGAGCTCTACCTTATTCTCCTGAGCCCATTTTTCATCTAGATCTGCTGTGGAATCTGTCAAAATGTTAAATGTCATAAATCCCTCTATTCTATTTCATTTAAAAGGTCCTGTAATTTCCCTAATTGCGCATCGTCCCATGGACGTAGTTTTGGTGTCTTTAAGTCAATATGTGCCGACATCTTGTCTAGGTCAGACTTAACGGTATTGACACGCTCTTCCAACTCACGCGCCGAAACACGTAAAGCCCCTTGCGAAAAGATAGCCCACTGTTCATTTAAGTCACTAGTTGCCACTTCAACTAGATTTTGAACAGTATTCATCTCAGCCGCTGCGCGCTCAATATAGCTATCTGCTGTCTCATCTTCCTCAGTAAAAATAACACTGATACGATACTGATCATAACGCTGACGGCTCCCTGGAACAAACTGAGCATCAAATACACAGATAATATCAATATGTTCAAAGTTAGCATAATGATTAAGCTTACGAAGCAATGTTTCACGAGCTTGATCAAGCTGATTGGTCTTAAAAAGTTGACGGGTTTCTTGCCAAAAGGCAATCATATTATAACCATCAACTAGAAGTATTCTTTTTTTCATAGTTACAATCGGTTTCGATAAACTTCATACATGAGAACTGCAGCTGCCACACTGGCATTAAGGCTCTGCACATGACCACTCATAGGAATAGTAATCATCTCATCCACTTGCTTCTTGATGTTAGCAGAGATTCCCTTGCCTTCATTACCAATGATAAGGGCAACCTTTCCAGCTGTGTTCCATTTATGAGATGGTGTGCCATCCATATCTGTCCCAAATACCCAGAAGCCTGCTTCTTTAAGTTTATCAAGAGTTTGGCTAAGATTGGTCACTCGAGCAATGGGAATATGTTCCACTGCCCCTGTTGATGTCTTGGCAACGACAGGTGTTACCCCCACAGCACGATGCTTAGGAATAATAACTCCTGTCACCTGAGTAGCATCAGCTGTACGTAGGATAGAACCAAAGTTATGAGGATCGTTGAGTCCATCTAAAATGAGGACTAGAGGATTCTCCTCTTGTTCAGCCTTATCCATAATAACTGAGAGTTCAGAATAAGCGAACTCTGACACACGAAGAACAAAACCTTGATGCACAGCTCCACCTGTCATATCAGACAGGGTTTTCTTAGGTGTCCAAGAGATGGAAACCTTCTTTTCAGCTGCCAAAGCCTTAATAGCATCAACATTTTTCCCTCGAAGATCATCTTGAATATAGAGTTTATTACCAGTATTTGCTTCCAGACTCTCTGTTACGGCATGCACACCATAAACAATGTCTAGACTTGATTCTTTAGTTGTTTTCATAAGCTAATTCTATCATAAAAAAAGCCCTCTTACGAGGGCAAAGCATGTTAAATAAATGTAATTGCTGCTAGGTAAAGCACTAGAAGAACGAGAACAACAGTTGCAGCAGCCAAAGCTTGCTTACCAATTGTATCTGGATCTGAGATTGATTCTGCAATCTTTCTCGCAGCTTGAGTAATGGTTTTACCTGCTGCTTGGAAGATATCAATTGAACCTGTGCTTGTTGAACTATTTCCAGAAATCGCTGAAGACCAACCACTCAAAACCTCAGCAATTTGTTCTGCCAATTGCTGTGTTAGCGCTCTAGTTGTCTCAGCCAACTCATTAACAGCCGTAGCTTGTATATGATTGGCGGTTTCAGTGTAGCTATTTGCACTGGTATTATAAGTAACCGGTACAGTCGTTGTTGTCGTTGTTGATGAATACTGATTCCTACGGTAACTATCAGGTGTCACTGGACGCTCACCTCCATTGAAGACACTGAAGGTTTGTGTCAGGTAATGAATATTGTTATTCGTATCAATCAACTCAAAGGTCATTTTATGAATACCAGTTGTTTGCTCTGCCAAATGGTAGGCACTCAAACCAGCATTGACCTCATCCAGAGTTCCTTCAACAAAGTAACTGTGATGAATTTGTTTGCCATCAAGGACTAGATTAAGGCCCTTAATCTTCTTACCTTCCATCTTGTTAACATCAAAGTTGACGTTAAAGATTTCACCACGTGCTAAATAAAGAATATCTGTATTCCCTGTAACAGCAGGTTGATCTTCAAGAAGCGCTCCAGTACTGTCTCGTTTTGGAACAACGGTATAAACTTCAGAAGTGATTGGAGTTGCTAAGATTTCTGAAGTAAGTCCATCCGTAAAGGTTACCTCTGACGAATAGGTCAAACTCTCACTTTGCAACATAGAAACCACTACAGAAGTTTCAAAGACCTCAGAAGTTGATGATGAATCTTTCCAGCCAACCGTAAGGACAGTTAAGCTATCTTCTGAATTATTATTTAACTGACTCGTTTCTGGAGCCGTAGATGCAAGAGAGCTTGCAGTGCTTGCAGACTCAGAAGCGACTTCAGAAGTTGCAATAGCTTGGCTAGTAGGAGTCGCACTTACAGATGTCGTATGAGAATCCAGTGAAGAATACTCTGATTTTTCTATAACTGCATGTGTATTTCCAGCAAGTTCAGATGTGTATAGTGTGCTTTCACTCTTATACATTGAAGTCACAGCTTGAGACTCTGCAGTCGCTGTAGCCTCATGAGACTTATCATAAGTAAGCACAATATTTGGTTTTGCTTGTTCAGAATCAGATGTTGGGTTTGCATCTCCTCGTTCAGATGCCGCTACTGATCGATCCTCACCAAAAGCCTGGGCACGAGCCTCTTCTGAATGAGGTGTCGTCGTAGAAACACTAGTCTCCACGATATCAACTTGAGAATGTACCTCAAGAAGCCCCTCATCTGTCTCACTTGAAGAGACAACCATCAGTGACGTTGAGGTCACTACTGAACTTACTTGACTCGCTGACTCTGCCTTAGCTCCTACTGAAGAAAAATCAGCCTGAGGAGCAACTGGAGCTGGTGCCTCACTATTAACATAATCTATTTTAGCTTCATCAGGTTTTACCTGAACTTCATCTGCTTTACCTGTTTGAAGCGTAAAGCTAGATAAAATCAAAGCAGCAAAAGTTGTATAGAAAACTTTTTTCTTAGCTATTTCCATTCACCTCCTCATTTTTTAGATGGCCTCATTTACTAATATTATAGACTTTTTTTTTACTTTCTGTCAAATTAGTTTTATTAAAAAACGCTATTATATCGGGGGTTTACACGTGTCAGACATCCCTTAACTTTCTCATTTTCAAGGTGCTAAATATTAGTTTCATCTTATTTTTTATTGTCAAGACGCTGAATTACTTTGATTATCAAATAATCTAAATTTTGAAACTCTGGCTAACTGTTACAATTTTTATAGCCTTTAAACAAAAAATCCTGCTCTCGGCAGAATTTTTAGATTTCTTTTTCAACTTCGTCAATACACCAAGCAATCAGTTCCTCTAAGCGAGCGATATCCTCTGTCATATGAAGATAGCCCATGACTGCTTCGAAGCCTGTTGACATTTTATAAGTAATAACATCTGTATTTTTAGCCTTGGTATGGCTATTCGCATTACGACCTCGTTTATAGATGTCTAGCTCTTTTTCAGTCAAAAGCTCTTGCTCCAGCATTTTTTCAATGAGACTAGCCTGGGCCTTAGCTGAAACATAGCGTGTAGCTAGACGGTGCAGTTGGTTTGGCTTGGTCTGACCTTGGAAAATCAGGTGACGGCGAATGTACAAGGAATAAACAGCATCTCCCTCAAAAGCGAGAGCAATACCATTAATAAGGTTGACATCAAGATGTTTAGTCACGTGTCCACCTCACGCCCTCCTTGGTATCAAGAAGTTTGATACCTTGAGCAGCTAACTCATCACGAATGCGGTCTGCTGTCGCAAAGTCCTTGTTGGCACGCGCCGCTTGACGCTCTTCAATGAGTTTTTCGATATCTTCATCAAGGACTTCTTCTTCGAAAACAATACCGAAGACTTGGAGCATTTTTTCAAAAGCATCTTTAACAGTTTCATCATAGTTGCCTGAATTAATCCATTTGGCCATATCAAACAGAACAGTCACTCCGTTTGCCGTATTAAAATCATCATCCATAGCTTCTTGGAAGGCGTCAAGATAAGTTTGCAACTCAGCTTGATTCACCTGTTCTGTCAACGGAAGACTGTGGGTATTTTTCAAATACTTAAGATTGACTTCAGCATCATGGATAGCTTTTTCTGTAAAGTTAATTGGTTTACGATACTGTTGTGTTGCTAGGAAGAAGCGAAGCACTTGACCATCAACCGTTTGAAGCATATCATGAACGGTCACGAAGTTACCCAAGGATTTTGACATTTTTTCATTATCCACATTGACAAAACCATTATGCATCCAGTAGTTAGCAAAGGTCTTGCCAGTTTTGGCTTCTGATTGGGCAATTTCATTGGTATGGTGTGGAAACTCAAGGTCTGCCCCTCCACCATGGATGTCGATGGTATCTCCAAGGATTTCAGTCGCCATAACAGAACATTCGATGTGCCAACCAGGACGACCAGGTCCCCATGGGCTATCCCAAGAAACTTCTCCCTCTTTAGCAGCTTTCCAAAGGGCAAAATCTAGAGGATTTTCCTTACGTTCTGTTTCAGCATCCGTACGTCCGCTTGCACCAATTTCAAGATCTTCCAAGGTCTTGTTAGCCAATTTAGCATAGTTGTTTGACTTAGCTACTCGGAAGTAAACATCACCTTCAGAGACATAGGCAAATCCTTTGTCAACCAAGGTTGACACGAATGCAATGATTTCATCCATGTAGTTAATAACACGTGGATTTTGTGTCGCTGGTTTGATGCCAAGTTGTCCGGTATCTTCCATAAAGGCCGCGATAAACTTGTCCGACAATTCCTTAGTTGAAATACCAGCTTCATTGGCTGCCTTGATGATCTTATCATCTACATCCGTAAAGTTGGAAATATAGTTGACTGTGTAGCCACAATACTCAAAATAACGACGAATAGTATCAAAAGCTACTGCTGAACGGGCATTTCCGATATGAATGTAATTGTAAACTGTTGGTCCGCAGACATACATATTGACAACATTTTCTGTCAAAGGTACAAAATCACGGAGCGAACGCGTCATCGTATCATAAATTTTAATCACTTGAGATTCCTTTCAATTAACTGGAAACTATTTTTTATCTTTGATATGGTTTAGGTACAAACACAAGAGTATAACGAGAATGATAATCCAAATAGCCGCATCTAGCTGACCTTGAGCTAAGAGAGACATAGCTGAAAGAAAACTCCCAACTATATAGAAGACCAAAAAAGGATTGTCCTTGAAGAATTTTTTCATTACTCAAATCTCACTTGTGTCGTTGCTTAAAAACCAGACCGGCCCATAAAAGAGCAATGCAAAACCATAAGGCGGCCATACTATAGTCTGCTCTATGTAAAGCAATGTAAACAAGAGCAAGAGGACCCACAACCGTCAATCGAGTCACCTTTGAACTAAAGAGTTTCATCGTTTCCTTTCCTTATAGACGTGATGAATGAAAGCTAGCTGCTTTTAGAAGGTCTTCTAGCTTTTCGCTATAGTATTCACGACCTTCTTCAATATCGTGGATAACTTCTTCATCCTTTTGACCATGAACACGCACAACCTTAGCAGGAACACCAACGACTGTAACATCTTCTGGGACATCCGCAACAACCACAGCTGCCGCACCGACCTTAGCATTCTTTCCAATCTCAATAGGGCCTATGACCTGAGCATGAGCTGAAACCAAGGCACCCTCACGAACAGTTGGGTGACGTTTTCCCACATCTTTACCAGTACCACCTAAAGTGACACCGTGGTAAAGCATAGCACCCTTCTCCACAACAGCTGTCTCACCAATAACAAGGCCAGAGCCATGGTCAATGAAGACACCTTCAGCAATCTGAGCCCCTGGGTGAATCTCAATTTGAGTCCAAAAGCGCCAAAACTGACTATGCATACGCGCTAAGAGTCGACAATGGTGGCGCCAGAGAAAATGTGAGATACGATGAGCAGCCAAGGCTTTTAAGCCAGGGTAGGTTAAAAGAACCTCTAGACTCGTCCGAGCTGCCGGGTCATTTTTCTTTACTATATCAATACTTTCTTTCCACCAACCCATTTAGGTCACTCCTTACATCATTATTGTTATTATTGTTTGCTGTGGCCCTATTATTATTTAAAGTGGAAAGCTACCAACACTAGGTCTACTCGCTATCCCCTTCAAAATAAGACCAGTCGACTAACTCAGGCTGCTCATCAAACGGATTGATGACAATACCTTGAACCTTATCCAACTCATTTTCACCTGTTGAAGGCTGGTAAATTTCTGACAGTGGCCATTGCAAAATCGTCCCTTTAGCCTTACGGAAAGGTAGGCCAAAAGTCTCGTTACCGTACCATTTTGCAAAGCTCGTTAAGTTCGTAAACACAGGCACATAACTTTGTCCCTCTGCATTCGACATGGTCGCAAAGAAACGGTCATCCTGGCCATCTTCCTCGCGTTTGTGAATGAAGGCTGGAACAAGATAAATCTTATCTTTAGGAGCTGCCTTTTGATTTTCCTCACCCAAAAGATTATTAAGGGTCTGAGTGAAATAGTTGATAAACTGGATGAGTTCACTGCTTGCAAAAAGAGTGGTATTCGAGAAATCACCATCCTCTTTTAAATTGAAAGCAAGACCAAAAAGCTCTGCCTGAACAAGTTGTGTTAAAACACCTAAGCTCGAACGTTCTACCCAAGTTTGTTCTCGAGCACTCTCTTGAGTAGCTTTGAAAGATTGTAGGTCCTGTTCATTGGTGAAGACAGGAACAACCTTCTTTCCTTCCACTTCAACTGCGTAGAGGTCTTGGGCAGCCAAGACGGGAGTACGTTGTAGGTGATTAACCAAAGCCAGACTAGTCAAAAAGTGGTCTGGTTCCTTTAAAAATTCTTTTAGAGTTTCATCAAAAGCTTGCAATTCTTGATTTTCTGTCATTCTTCTGTCTGTTCTTTCGTTTCTGATTTATCAGGATTTTTCGGTGTTTCACCACTTTCATTATGGTGGCGTGGTTTATGACGAGAACGACGGCGATGTCGCTGCTCTCCTCCCTTTTCCCCTTCCTCAAGTTTTTCAGGCTTAGGAAGCAAGGCCTTGATTGAGGCATCGATACGTCCTTTTTCATCGATTTTGATAATTTTAACAGTTACCGTACCCCCAACTTTAACCACATCTTCGACATGCTCAGTACGTTCCCAAGCTAGTTCTGAGATGTGGATGAGAGCATCTGTCTTATTGAAAAGGTGGACGAAGGCACCGAACTTTTCAATACGCACAACGGGTACAGTGTAAACTTCTCCAACCTTAGCTTCACGTACAAGATCAGAGATGATAGTTTTAGCACGGTTAATGGCATCCTGATCACTAGAGAAAATCTGAACAAGACCTTCTTCATCGATATCAATAGTGACACCAGTTTCAGCGATAATCTTATCAATAGTTTCGCCACCTTTACCGATGACAACCTTGATCTTGTCAACAGGAATCTGAATACTGTCAATCTTAGGTGCTGTTGGTGCCAATTCTGGACGTGGCTCAGCGATTGCTGACTCAATAACATCAAGAATTTCAAAACGAGCTACCTTTGCCTGAGCCAAAGCCTCTTCGAGAATGGCCGGTGTAATACCCGAAATCTTAATATCCATCTGAAGAGCTGTAATTCCTTGACGTGTACCAGCTACCTTAAAGTCCATATCTCCAAAATGATCTTCCAAACCTTGAATATCAGTTAGGACAGTGTAGTTAGTACCATCTGAGATAAGTCCCATGGCAATACCTGCAACAGGTGCCTTAATCGGTACACCACCAGCCATAAGCGCCAAAGTACCTGCACAAATAGAAGCCTGTGAAGAAGACCCATTTGACTCCAAGACTTCGGCTACCAAACGGATCGCATAAGGGAACTCTTCAACACTTGGGAGAACCTGAGCAAGGGCACGTTCACCCAAGGCTCCGTGACCAATTTCACGTCGACCTGGTGCACCATAACGCCCTGTCTCACCCACTGAATACTGAGGAAAATTATAGTGGTGAAGGAAACGTTTCTTATACTCTGGATCCAAACCATCAACAAGTTGTGTATCACTCATAGGTGCCAAAGTCAAAACTGACAAGGCTTGAGTTTGACCACGTGTAAAGAGACCTGAACCATGAACCTTAGGAAGAAAGTCAATCTCTGCGTCCAAAGGACGGATTTCATCCACACGACGACCATCTGGACGAACCTTGTCTTCTGTAATCAAACGACGCACTTCAGCATGTTCCATCTGCTCAAGGATTTCTGCTACATCACGCAGAATAGTTTCCTTATCCTCATCTTCCGCAAAGCGTTCTTGATAAGAAGCGAGGACCTCTTCTTTTACAGCCTGGGTTGCTGCTTCACGCGCCAGTTTTTCTTCCACCTGAACAGCCTTAGCTAATTGATCATAATAAGCTGTTTCGATTTCGACTTTCAAATCAGCATCAACTTGTAGAAGTTCAACCTCAGCCTTTTCCTTACCAACAGCTGCAACGATATAATTTTGGAAATCAACCAACTCTTGAATAGCCTCATGTCCCTTCAAGAGTGCTTGCAACATAATATCCTCAGACAATTCCTGGGCACCTGACTCTACCATATTGATAGCTTCCTTGGTACCTGCCACTGTCAAATCTAAAAGTGAAACTTCCTTATCCGCTGCACTTGGGTTGATGATGAAATCTTCTGCAGCATAGGCCACTTGAACCCCAGCAATCGGACCATTGAAAGGAATATCAGAGATAGAAAGAGCTAAAGAACTCCCAAACATAGCCGCCATCGGAGCACTAGCATTCTCATCATAAGAGAGGACGGTGTTAATGACCTGAACTTCGTTACGGAAGCCCTCCGCAAACATAGGACGAATAGGACGGTCAATAAGGCGAGCAGTCAAAGTGGCATCTGTTGAAGGACGACCCTCACGCTTATTAAAGCCACCCGGGAACTTACCAGCTGCATACATTTTTTCCTCATAATTAACCTGTAAAGGAAAGAAATCTGCAGTTGCCATCTTTTTAGACATAACAGCTGTTGATAATACCGTTGTATCTCCATAACGCACGACGACAGCACCATTAGCCTGCTTGGCTACCTGCCCAACTTCAACGACAAGCGGGCGTCCTGCAAAGGTCATCTCAAAAGTTTGTTTAGCCATGTTTGATCCCTCTTTTTATCCATGACCAGCCCTTAAAAAAACGAACCGGTCAACTTTATGTCATTCATTTGATATAACTTTCATTTTACCATAATATAGTCAAAAATGGCAGAGCTCCGGCATAAGTTAGCGCCCAAGTCTCCCTTTCTCTCAGATATTTAAGTCGTTTTGTGATATAATAAACACTTATGAGAGACAAAGGAATGACTATGAAAAAATTACAACACATCATTATGATTGCCTTAATCTTACTAGGCCTAGTAACACCTGCTCTAGCACAAGAACAGACAGATAACTTCAATGTTTCTGCTAAACATGCGATTGCTATCGAAGCAACTACTGGGAAAGTCCTCTATGAAAAGGACGCCACTACTCCTGATGGTGTGGCTTCAATGACTAAAATCCTAACAGCCTACATGGTCTATAAAGCAGTTGATCAAGGAAAAATTACCTGGGACACTGAAGTCGATATCTCAGACTATCCTTTCAACTTAACCGTTGATTCAGAAGTTTCAAATGTCCCACTAGATTCCCGAAAATACACTGTTAAACAGCTCCTAGATGCCACCCTCATTTCCAGCGCTAACAGTGCTGCTATTGCTCTAGCTGAAAAAATCTCAGGATCAGAGAGTGCCTTTGTTGACACTATGACAGCCCAACTTAAAGAATGGGGCATTACAGATGCTAAATTATTTAACGCTTCTGGCCTAAACAATAAATACCTTGGGGATAACCGCTATCCTGGCTCTAAAGCAGATGACGAAAATACTATGAGCGCTCTAGATGTTGCCATTATTGCAGACCACCTCATCAAAGACTATCCTCAGGTACTTGAAATCACCAAGCAAACCGAAACTGATTTCGAAGGTGACAACAAATTAACGACGCACAACTACATGTTGGAGGGGCAAGACAACTACCGTGAAGGCGTTGATGGACTCAAGACTGGAACAACTGAACTTGCAGGGGCATCCTTTGTAGCCCACGCCAATGAAAATGGCATGAGTTTAATTACCGTTGTTATGAATGCGGACAATGGCGGAGAAGATGAAGCAGCCAGATTCACGGCCACAAATGAGTTGCTAGATTATGTGACTCAAAACTGGAAAATCAAAACCCTCAACACCAAGGGACAAATCGTCAAGAAAAATGATATTAAGGTAGCCGATGGAGACAGTCAAACCATCTCTGCTAAACTCGAGTCGGACCTTACAGTCGTTCAAAAAATAAACAGCAATAATGATGCTGTTAAAATCAAAGAAAAAACTATAACAGCACCTATCAAAAAAGGTGACACTATTGGAACAGCGACCTTTGATGATAAGGATCTCGTTGGAACAGGTTACATCTCTGATCCACCTCAAATTTCTGTAACAGCTAACCAATCTATCAAGAAAAGTTTCTTCTTAAAAGTTTGGTGGAACCATATCGTTAATTTCTTTACAGGAAACAAGTAAACACAAAACTACCTTTTAGCTATCAAAAGGTAGTTTTATCTTGCTTTAAAAATTATTCTTGTAAGTAAAAGCTCCTTCTCAACACCTTAAGTTCCTCTCAAAATGTGGTATAATAAATATCCAAAACACATGAAGGAACAAACCATGAAAAAACTGATTACGCTTATGATGACCTTCTTACTCTGTCTGGGAAGCGTAGCCCCTGCTTTTGCAGCAGATAAGAAAAAAGGATATGATGCCGCAGCCAAACATGCCATCGCTGTCGAAGCTAATACTGGCAAAATTTTATACGAAAAAGATGCAACCACCTCTACGGGGATTGGCTCTATTACCAAGCTTCTAACAGCCTATATGGTTTATAAAGCGGTAGATCAGGGAGACCTCAAGTGGAACAGCAAAGTTGACATTTCTGACTACCCCTTTGAACTAACTGTCAGTACCGGAGTATCTAATATTCCACTAGACGCCCGCAAATACACTGTCAAACAACTTCTTGACGCAACTCTTATTTCCAGTGCCAACAGTGCATCTATTGCTCTAGCCGAGGAAATCGGAGGAACCGAAAGTAAGTTTGTCGACATGATGAAAGCCCAACTTAAAGATTGGGGTATCACTGATGCCAAGATTGTCAATGCCTCTGGTCTCAATAATTCTTACTTAGGTGACAATATCTATCCAGGCTCTAAATCAGACGAAGAAAATACCATGAGTGCTAAAGATGTTGCTATCATTGCACAACACGTAGTGAAAGAATATCCTGAAATTCTCGATATCACTAAAAAAACTGAGGCTGACTTTGATGGTGTCAACAAACTCAAAACCTTCAACTATATGCTCAAGGGACAACCTAGTTACCGTAAAGGAGTGGATGGCCTAAAAACAGGGACCACTGATTTAGCCGGTGCTTCCTTCGTGGCCCACTCAAATGAAAGTGGCATGAGCATTATCACAGTCATTTTGAATGCTGATAATACCGATACTGATGACTACGCCCGTTTCACTGCAACCAATGACCTACTTAATTACGTAGTCTATCATTGGGAAAGCAAGACCATTGCCAAAAAAGGACAAGCCATCGGTAAAAGCCAAGCCCCTGTCCTTGATGGGAAATCTAAGCAAGTCACTGCTGTTGCTAAGTCTGACTTTAATATCATCCAAAAAATAGATGCTAACAATAGTAAACATATTAAAGTTACTACAAATCAAGTCCAAGCCCCTGTCAACTCAAGTGACAAGGTTGGAACTGCTACCTTTGAAGATAAGTCACTTGTAGGAGAAGGTTACTTGCCTAACCAAGGTATGCCTAGCATGGAACTGGTTGCTGGTAAAGAAGTTAAGAAAAGCTTCTTCCTCAAGGTCTGGTGGAATCACTTTGTCAACTTTGTCAACGAAAAACTCTAATTATTACAGTCGAGCTTTGCTCGGCTTTTTCTTTTACCCCATCTTTACAGAAAGATTGACTCTATCTTGACTCCTATTGACACAAAAAAAGACAGACTACACCTGTAATCTGTCTATTTGTTTGATTTTTACACTACTGTAAAGGTTAATTTATCTTTCGAGCAGCCGATTTTAAGAGTTTGTCCACTAACTACTTGACCACCTAGTAAGAGCTCAGATAACTTATCCTCCACCTGAGTTTGAATCGTGCGACGTAATGGACGAGCACCCATCTCAACATCATAGCCATCTTTAGCTAAATGTTTGAGGGCAGCTGGTTGGAATTTCAAGTCAATCCCTTTTTCAGCCAAAGCTGATACCAACGGTTTTACCATAATCTTGACAATCTCACGAAGCTGCTCTTCCTCTAAACTATGGAAGACAACCTTTTCATCAATACGGTTGATAAACTCTGGGCGGTAGGCCTTCTTAAGTTCTTCCATGATACGTGACTGCATAGCTTGGTGATTATGAGAAATGTCTTGGACTCCAAAACCAACAGTCTTATCATCACGAAGAGCAGTAGCTCCCAAATTCGAAGTCATAATGATAATGGTATTTGAGAAGTCAACTTTACGACCTCGACTATCCGTCAAGACACCGTCATCCAAAACCTGTAAGAGAATATTGAAAATATCTGGGTGAGCCTTTTCCACCTCGTCAAAGAGAAGAACTGAGTAAGGCTTATTACGAACTTTTTCTGTTAACTCACCGCCCTCATCGTATCCAACATAACCTGGAGGAGCACCGTTAAGTCGGCTAGCCGCAAATTTTTCCATGTATTCTGACATGTCAAAGCGAAGCAAAGCTGACTCATCATCAAAGAGAACTTCCGCCAATGCCTTGGCCAATTCTGTCTTACCAACACCAGTAGGTCCAAGGAACATGAAGGAACCAATAGGACGTTTTCCAGTACGAATACCTGACTGGTTACGACGAATAGCACGACTAATCGCTGAAACTGCTTCGTCTTGACCAATAACACGTTTGTGAAGCTCTGCCTCCAGATTCAAGTAACGCTTGCTATCTGCCTGAGTCATCTTCTCAACAGGAATACCTGATAGACGACTAAGGGTTTGCATAATCTGATCCTCATCTACCAAGGCAGGTTTTGGTAATTTTGCTTTTTGGCTAGCCTTATATTGTTTAACAGCAGACTTCATATCACCAGATAGAAGCGCTTCATCCAAAGGCGTTATCTCACGTTTGGCTTCTTTTTTAATACGACCTTGAACAGTTGCACTCGCTTCATCTAAAAGGTCAATGGCAGAGTCAGGCAAGTTTTTACTCGTCAAATAACGATGCGCCGCCTTGACCGCTGTCTCAACCGCTTCATCAGTAATCGTTACACGATGATAGTCTTCATAAGACGACCGTAGGCCTTTTAGAATATCAATCGCCTCAGCTACACTTGGCTCCTCGATTGTAATCTTAGCAAAACGACGAGAAAGAGCTGCATCTTTTTCAATATGCTTTTGATACTCTGCTTGAGTGGTAGCTCCAACCATATGAAGAGTTCCACGAGCTAGAGCAGGTTTCAAAATATTTGCCGCATCCAAGGTACTATCAATACCTGAACCAGAACCAATAATCGTATGCAGTTCGTCAATAAAGAGAATGATTTTTCCATCAGCTTCAATCTCATCAATGATTTGATTCATACGCTCTTCGAAATCACCACGGAAACGTGTTCCTGCAACAACGCTCATCATATCAAGCTCTAAGATACGCATATCAGCCAATTCAAAAGGTACCTCGCCTGAAGCAATACGTTGCGCTAAACCAAGAGCAAGTGCAGTCTTACCGACACCAGCTTCACCTACCAAGACAGGATTATTCTTCGTTTTACGACTCAAAACCTGAATCATGCGTGAAATTTCTTCATCGCGTCCAATAACGGGATCAAGATTTCCTGACTCTGCTACTGCAGTTAAGTCTTTGGTATAATCCGCCAGTTCACCAGTAGATGATTGAGGAGGCTGCATCATATTGGCAAAATTTCCTGATGCCTTTGATTTTTTAGGCTTACGAAGGTCATGAATGGCCTTCAAATCTTGCTTACTAAGACCTGCGTAACGCTCCAAAGAACGTCGTAAATCGATAATACGAGGCTTATCGCTGTCATCCTTATATTGAAAACCAGCAACTTCAAGGAGACGACAAACCATCAAATCCTTATGAAGGAGGAAGGCCATCAATACATGTTCAGACCCTACCTCTACAGCACCAGTCACACCAGCAATTCCCTCTGCCTCTTGCAACATAGCCTCTAAAGCATGCGACTGTGCACGTAAATCGATAATATCTGATTCAGACAAGTCTTTTGGACTTTTCTCCATCGCTAGTACCGCGGCTGTCTCAATCTCTTCCGCACGAATACGGTCCTCAAAATCAGTAAATGTTAGGTAGGCTACAGATCCTGGAACCTCAACCATAGCCAGAAGCACATGCCAAGTCTCCAAGAAGGGACTTCCAAAACGCTCTGCCTCAAGCTGAGCACGATGGAAAATGGCCTGCATTTTTCTTGAATATGTCGTCATCTAATTTCCTTTTCTATCCAATCTAAGTAATAACGAGCGTAGAATACGCGAACGAATAGCGGCCGCATCTTCGCCTAAAACATCATCACTAGCAGTTGCTAAAATCAAATTTCCCTCACGTTCAGTGATGATTTTTTCATCAAAAAGCAACTGAATCAAGTCTGTAAATACCTGCTCGCTGAGCTGATCTGCTAAGTTCTGAAGCAAATCATTAATCATGTGGTGCTTGTCGGAGAATCTGACCTTGACGATACGAATATAACCGCCACCTCCACGTTTACTCTCAACAATATAACCACGACTTTCTGTAAAACGAGTCTTAATAACATAGTTAATCTGACTCGGTACAACTTGAAAAGTATCTGCTAAGTTCGAGCGTTGAATCTCAGCAATTCCAGACTGGCCCAGCAATTCTTTAATATATTCTTCTATACTATCTGATGTATTTCTTGCCATCTTAATTCCTCCAGTCTAATTTGACTATAACTGACTATTATTATACCAAAAATGTCAGCTCATGGGAAACTATACCTTCAA
>OGYH01002213.1_pt1 | contig 15982 bp, 12 predicted proteins | sample 1576511 | NCBI WGS metagenome assembly OGYH01 (sample SAMEA3541522, study PRJEB24748) | human gut metagenome | biome: human gut; feature: human-associated habitat; material: faeces | place: China | collected 2012
AGGGACTTTTGCCTCCAGTAAAGACCTTTCCGTTGCCGGAAGGGGTTTTAAAAGTTCCCTTATAAAATATCTCGCCCCTATATTATAGGATGCTGACAGGTCACAATTATATCGTTTTCCTGTCTGGAAAGTACAGAGGCTGTGATTTTCCCGGTCACGTGTTACCGTCCCGGAACCATCATAAGCCAATCTGCTGGTATTCCATGCGCAGATCCTGGATACCCGCATCCCTTTCCTGTGTGCCTGATGTTCACAGCGTCTTTGGATATCCCGCTTTCTCCACAGGTGCAGTTTCTGTTTTTTCTTTCCCGATATCTTCCCCTGCATCTCCAGATACTCGAACACGATCACATCTGCATGGTTTTCTTCCGCATATCTTACGATCGCACCTGCAATCTTTTTACCCAGTTCTGTGTTCAGACGTTTCGTATACGTCCATCTTCCCTGTGTCTGCGCAGAACCATGTTCCCTCTGGAATCTGCGGATCCGTCCCAGCGCGCGGTACATCCGGTCTTTTTCACTGGGATGATCTATGAATTTTCTTCCCAGGACAGTTCCGTCTGCCCGCATGATGGTACAGACTGCATCGGTATTGATCCCCAGGTCCACGCTGCAGATGACCTGTTCTTTCACAGGTGTTTTGGTAAGTGTTACTTCTTCTGTATAGGTAAAACGCAGGAAATATTTATGGTGTCTTTTCTCCAGTGTCGGGGCAGATGCTTTTTTTCCTGACCAGTATTTTCTCAGATATTCCATATCCGTATGCTCCAGACGTACACAGAACCATTTCCAGTCATGGCCGTCATAGAGTTTCAGGTATGCTTCGTCTTTCCTTTCCGCTCCCTCACGGTACATGACATCACGGTAGAAGACCGGCATAGCGTGGTTTTCATATACAAGCTTTGGTTTCCCACTCTTTCCGTCTGTCTTTTCCCATAGATCCAGCCGTGTTTTATAAGAGGATACTGTCCCCAGTGCATGCTGGATGGCAGATCTGCGCAGATAGGAAGGCATCTTTGGGAACCGGATATCAAAATCAAAACAGGCATGGTTTTTCTTCGTAGTATGTACCAGATGTTCTGCAGCATTAAAACGCCTCTTTGCATCCGGGATTTCTGCTAATTCTTCCCATACCTGCACATAAATCCCAATCAGATAGCTGACAGCAGAACGGTAGATCTCCAGTGTCTGGCGGATTGGGATATTCTGTTTTCGTAATTCTACACCATAACTGGATATTATCTGCATTTTTATTTCTCCCTGATAACTCTTTTCTCAGATTCTGTTGTTTTTTCTACTACCCATGGCTATATTTTAGCACATATAGTGCCAGAAGTAAACATGCGTTCTTTCTTTGAGTAAAAAATTTGCGCGTCTAACTCATCAGGCTAAAGTACTTAAATGAAAAACTAAATTCCGGTTTTAGACCATAGTTACTGAGATAATCCACAGCTGGAATTTAGTTTTTCATTTAAGTAATAAGTAAAGAAACAGGTGGCTCTTCATGTGATTAGCAGAGAATGGGGGATGCTGTATGCCAAAGGTGATGCAGGATTTAATTGAACAGTACATAGAGGCTGTTAAAAAGATTTATGGATCTCATGATTCTGCTTGATTTATCTGATTTGGAATTAAAGGCATATGGACAGCAGCTTTCTTATATGACGTATGATTTTAATATGGATCATGATCTGGATATTAAGCCGATTGCAAAAAGCGAAGCGCATTTTAACAAATGGATTGTGAATTATCCATTTTATGCCAATATTCATAGGGAAGGAGTAGTTTTGTATGGAGCAGCTTCAGCGGTAGAAAATGCAGTTGAAGTGCAGGTAGCGATCATCTCAAAACACTAGGAGTGCATCATCAATGGCTATGTCATGGACGGTGAACTCTTGAAAGAGTCGGCCGTTATGCTTTTGCATAGCGGCCGTTTTAAAACGCATTTATGATCGTTGACGGGCGCAAACAAACAGTATCTTATTTTCTTTCAGTAACACTTGATAAATAAAAATCACGATAATCTCTAGGCGTGAGGTTTGTACATTTCTTAAAAATACTACTAAAGTACTGAGGCTCGTTAAAACCAACAGAATAGGCGATATCAGCAATTCGCATTTTCGGATTTTTGAGTAGCTCAATAGATTTCGAAATTCGTATTTCATTGACAATATCTGTAAAATTTTTCCCGGTCTCGCCAGTTATTAAGGAGCTTAAGTATGAAGGCGAGAGGAAAACAGATTTTGCTACAGTAGATAGCGACAATTGTTCCATGTAATGATTCGAAATATAGTCGGTAATTTTATTTACAATGTCTTGCTTTGTACTGGTTTTGATTGAGCGAAAATCGCTAAGGTCAATTATCATATTTACAAATATATCTTTTAACATTTCAAGTGTATCACATCGGATGACTTTTTGAAAATTGGCATATTTTTCAAAAAGCAGAGCAGTCTGTTGTTTATCAGATCCGATAATGCTATTAATAGATAGAACAGATAATACAATGAAAGAACTTTTTATTAAGGATACATTTTTATTAAATACAGATACCCATTCATAAAATAATGAAGAAGCCTGCTGATGTAAATACACTCCTTGATAAGTTGCTATAGATGTTTCTATTTTTTTTTGATAAAGATATAAAGTATGGTAGTCGGTATAACCTAACTCGTCTTCACTATTTTGATCTAGAAAAAAATGGATACATTGATTCCCTGTGAAGAATTGTTTTCCGAGAGCACGTAGACTTTCGGTATATGCAGTATGCAATGCCTCATAATTTGAGTGTAGGTTACTAATACCAACAGATACTGTTGTATGAAAAAATTGATAAATTCTATCTTGCAGTTGTTTCATTAATGATTGTAATTCTTGAGTTTGTGTGCTCATTCTGCCTACAATAATCAGGACATAATGTAGTCCGCTGGCTTTTACTGAGATATAATGATTAAACTGAATAATAGATTCACAAAATTTTGCGAGATTGTGGATCCGGAAAATATCATGCTCTTGATTGTCATCAAATTGAAAAGCGCACACTCGGAATTGCTTGAGAGAATCAAGCAGTTGTAAGATTCTAGGTGAAAAATCTATACTACTATAGACGTGACCACTCAATAAATTGCTCAGAATATAGTCTTGCTGATTTTCAATTTGCTGTTGCTCTTGTGAGGTGAGTATTGTATTTATTATTTTTTTGAGATGATTTTCCAATTCTTTATAATTTACAGGTTTAAGCAAAAAAACGGCTGCTCCGAGATTTAATGCATCACAAGCATACTCAAAATTTCTATGACCGGTAAGGATAATAAATTGAGTATTCGGATATTTTTCTTTCAAATAACGAAGAAAAGTGATGCCATCAATTCCGGGCATGACGATATCTGATATTACTATGTCTGGAGGAGTAGATAGACTATACTCTAGAGCTTGAATACCATTCTGTGCTAATCCAATAATTTCACAACCCATATTTTCCCATGAAAAAGCATTTGAGATACTGTATAAGATCCCTTCTTCGTCTTCTGCAATTAATACCTTAATCATTAGTATTCTCCTTAGAAGCTATTGATGTCTGATATGGAATTCGTAATTCAACACGTGTTCCGAAAGAAAGTTGACTAGTTATTGTAAAACCATAATTTTTCCCATATAGAAGCTCTAACCTGGTTTTTATGTTAGATAAGGCAATATGGTGCCCGTTTTTATTTGGATTATCAATAGATGTAGCTGGTGAATCTAAAGAACGTATATTTTGTAGTACTTTATTGTCTATACCAACTCCGTCATCTTCAATGATACAAAGTAAATCCTGATCGCATTGTTCAACCGAAATAGATACTACACCGGGTGTTGGCTTTGGAGCTAATCCATGGTTAATTGAGTTTTCTAAAAAAGGTTGAATGATCAGTTTTGGTATAATACAGTCAAGAAGATGCTCTGGAATAGAAGTGTGTATGGCTATTTTGTTATTATACTTGCAACGAATAATTAACGTATATTGTTTAATATATTCCATTTCATCACGAAGAGTATAGACTTTATTTTCATTAGAATATAAATCTGTTTGCAGCATATAACTTAAGCTGGAAATCATATCACAAACTGGATAAGCCTCATATTCGTATGCCTTCCAACTGATTAGTTGAAGGGTGTTAAAAAGAAAATGAGGATTCATTTGTGATTGAAGATTTTTTAGCTGTGCTTCTTTTTGTGCAAGCTGAACTTTATAGACTGTATTAATCAGCATATCAAGCTTTTTGCTCATTTTATTAAAGCCATGATTTATTAGTGAATATTCTTTCATAAATGATGTTTCTGGAAGAACGAACTTAAAATTTTCGTGGGCTATCTCTTTTAATGCTTTAGTAAGATCATAAAGCGGAGCAGTAATGATTCTGGAAAACATATATATGGATATAAAAGAAAACAGAATCAAAAGAAGAGCAAGGATATAGAATCTGGTTGAAATTTGGCGAAAACCAGATAGTAATTTATTATGATCAATTTGTATAACGGTAACCCATTTATCATAGGAAATTGCAGGTACAGCACTGCGCATATCAGCATAACTATATAACTTACCAGCGCTTGAATATGATCCACAGGCATTGGTTGATAGCTCAAAGCCATCGAATACATTGCCCAATAGACTAATATCCGTAGAACAGATGATTTGTCTGTTTTCATTAAGAATATACATGCAATCTGCATTAATAATGTTAAGATTTTGAAACTTGTCTAATAAGAAAGACTGAGACAATCGGATTACAACAATTCCTTCTAAGGAATAGTCAGTATAATTATATATGCACATTGAAAGTTCTAAACATTCTTCCTTTTGGTTGTATGGGAGCCAGTTTAGATTAGTTGGATAAATCAGAGCATTTCTATAATAAGGACTGGTTTGAATGTCGCTTAGTGATGTGTTTTTATAACCATAATGAAGACTGCCTTTTTTATGAAGCAAATATAAGTCTAGGCCTTCCAGATAGTATGCATCAAGACTATTTACCTGAAAATAACTTTCAATAATATTTTGAAAAGAGTATTGGAAATCATCAGTACTCTCATTTGAGATAATAAAATTACGAATTTCAGGATCATCTATTAGGTTTTTTACTTTTGTTTCGAATTGATGCAACGATTGGGATATACCAAGATTTGTTTGACGTATAATGTTCTGGCTATAATTTTCGGCTTGTGCTGAAAATAAAGCAGAATACCTTATTGAGGGAAATATAAATAGAAGGATAGTGATTAATGTGATTGCTATTATGCAGGGAATGATGATTGAACTTTTGAAATCAAGTTGCCATTGTGATTTATTAAGCTTCATATGTCGCCTCCTGTTGTCATGCCTCATCCTATAAGTAGCGAAGCGGATTGTGAATATCCGCTTTGACTTAAATGTATGTGGGTTTTCTAAAATCATTCAATTGTTACGATTATAGTATAAAATACCGTATGCGTCAATGATATAAATAAAAAAACAACGAAAACATGCACAAAAATAAAATGGAATACACAAGAAAAATAATCAAAATATATAAAATAATACGATTTAATCTATATCGTAAGATTTTATAAATTATATGAGTAAGATATTGGGTTTTAATTTATAGTTTGGCAAAGTATAATGTGCCTATCAGAAAAAAGAACGGCAGGAGGTATTAAGAAGATACAAACATAAAATGTAAGAAAAAGTGAACGTGAACTAGTAGAGAGAAAAACAAAAAATATTATTGGGAGGCGTAACATGAAGAACTTATTAAAAACAACGGTATGTTTCACAACTATGTCTTTGACAGCGATATTATTACCAATGAATGTGATGGCAAATGAAGGAGAGGCCAAAACAATCACCATAGCCTGGACTAATATTATGGAAAGTCAGCAGGAAATATGGGAAAAATACATTTTTGAGCCGTTTGAAGAAAAACATCCTGAAGTAACAATTGATTTTCAGTGTCTGCCGGATCTTCAGAATACAGTTCGAGTTCAGGTTGCAGCAGGAGCAGGCCCTGACATGTTCTATATGGATAGTGTTGATATTCCGGATTATGCTTCTACTAATCGTATTCTTAGTCTTGAGAATTATAGGAAAGAATATAATTTAGATGACAGCATGTATGACTGGGCGATTAGTTCTTGTCTTTACGAAGATGAAATGTATGCGTTACCAGCATCTGTCGAAGCGACTGCAATGACATACAATAAGAATCTTTTGGATCAATTAGGAAAAGATGTTCCTACCAACAGAGAGGAATTTGTGGATGTATGTAATGCGGCTCTGGAAGCTGGTTTGATTCCTGTTTCGTTTGGATATTCCGGGGCAAATCTTTTGCTGACCTGGCCATATGAACATTATCTTACGTGCTATGCAGGCGGAGAGAAGACAGCTCAGCTCTTAAAGGGTGAAATTACATTTGATGATCCGGATATTAAAGGTGCATTTGAGTTATTGAAAGCCGACTGGGATGCAGGGTATATCAATGACAAAAAGAGTGGAGCTATAACAAATGATGAGGCCAGAATATTATTTGCAAATCAGAAGGCGGTATTTAACTATGAAGGACCATGGCTGATTCTGGCAGATGGTGCGGCTAAGACATGGGATTTTGAATGGGGACAGTGTGCATGGCCATCTATGAAAGACGGTATACCGGCTGGATCAGCAATTACTCTTGGTGAAGCGATTGGTATTAATGCAAATTCACAGGTTTCTGATTTGTGCATGGAAATGATGATGGATTTTTATAGCAATGAAGAATTAATGGCTCAGGCTGTTGCAGAAGGATTTTCAACACCGGCAGTGTCGATTGATTCTGCTGCTTATCCGGAAGATATGGATGAAAATATAAGAAAAGCACTTGATGCACAAAATGAAAATATGAATCTTGAAACAGTTGGATATGCGCCATGGGGATTTTTCCCTGCCAAAACAACAACCTTCCTTGATGATAATCTGGATAAGGTATTTTATGACAAAATGGATTTAGATACCTTTATTGATAAGGCAAACGAAACAATCGCTGAAGATTTCGCAGATGGTTATGTGTTTGCAGGTTAAGTAAATCAAAAAGAACTGTGTAAGTAGGTTCTTTCTAAGGCTTCACACTGTTATAAAACATTAAACGCTTATAGTATGTGTGAAGTCTTAGTTCTTTTATAAGGGAGGAATAAAATGTCATACAATACGAGGAAAAAGTTAAAAGGTACATTTTTTATTCTGCCAGCTTTTTTAATACATGTGATTGTAATTGTAATTCCGGCATTATCCATGATTTATTATGCATTCACAAAATGGAATGGATTATCAGAACCAGTGTTCATTGGTCTTGATAATTTCAAGAGAATGCTTAAAGATTATGATTTCTTATTTGCAATGAAAAATAATTTGATTTGGATGGCAATTTTCCTGATCGTTCCTTTTATCCTTGGACTGGGAATGGCCTTAGTATTTACCAAGATAGGAAAAGTGCAAATGATTTTTAGGACGCTTTGCTTTCTTCCATATGTTATAAGCGCAACAGTGTCTGGAAAAATTTTTTCCATATTCTATAGCCCATATTCTGGTTTAGGATCAATATTTGAAAAATTGGGAATAAAAGCATTGGCAGGATTTGCACCACTTGGAAATGAAAAACAGGCACTTTATGCAGCGGCATTTGTTGATAACTGGCACTGGTGGGGGTTTGTTCTTGTTTTAATGTTGTCTGCGTTACATCAGGTGGATACTTCGTTATATGAAGTAGCTAAAACAGAGGGCGCAAATGCATGGCAAACTTTGATACACGTTACAATCCCGCAGATTAAGCCTACAATAATATCGTATTTTGTGTTTGTTATTATTGCAGCATTTACTACCTTTGATTATGTGTGGATTATGACGCAGGGGGGACCAGCCGGTTCAACAGAGGTGTTTGCTACTAGAATATATAAAACCACTTTTATTAATTATGATGCGGGTTATGGTGCAGCGATGAGTTTATCGGTTTGTATATTGGCACTGAGTGTATATTTCGTTTTAAAATTCATTCAAAAAAGGGGGCGTGAATAGAAATGACAATGCAGAAACGCAAAAAAATGACTCTTTATATGAAGGTTTTTTTCGCAGCGTTAATATCCTTGATTCAGATTATGCCGATTGTTGTGGTGGTTGTGAATTCGTTTAGAGGAAACGACGAAATATCAAAGCTTATGCTGGGGTTTCCAACAAAATTTCATTTTGAAAACTATGCTGTTGCTTGGACTAGAGGGGGATATGCATATGCTTATGCAAGCAGTCTGATTATAGGTTTTGGAACTGCGTTCAGTGTGGTGTTGCTTGTTGGCCTGGCAGTTTATGGATTGTATAAGACAGATTGTTTTTTTAAGGAATTTTTTAAGTCATATTTTGTTGCGGGACTTGCGATTCCAACGTTTGCTGTAATTGTACCACTGTTTTTTTTCTTTTATAAAATTAAGCTGATTAACACCCATATTGGAATGATTTTAATATATATAGGGATCAATATTCCATTTAACTTCACCTTTATGTCTGCATTTTTTGAGGGAATGTCAAAAGAACTGGATGAAGCGGCCCGCATTGACGGAGCATCAGAAATGCAAAATTTGTGGCATATTGTTGTTCCTCTTGCGAAACCTATCATGACAAGTGTTATGTTAATCGTATTTGTGAATACGTGGAACGAGTTTCTTTTTTCCAATACCTTTTTACAAAAAGAAGAAATGCGAACGGTATCTTTGCGCTTCTTTAACTTTGTAGGAAAAAACGGGGCAGATTATGGTTATATTTACGCAGCAGCTATTATTTCAATACTTCCAATCATTATAATATACTTTTTGATGCAGGATTCATTTGTAGAAGGAATGACAACAGGAAGCGTGAAAGGATAAAAGATTGTGGTAGAATTTCCAAAGTATGTAAAAATCAATGATTTGGATTTGGTAATGGCTATTCGTGAGGGAATGAATCCAATGCTGGAGTGGTATGATAAAAAACATAACAATCTTCCCTATTTTTGGAATTATATTTCTGGTCCCAAATATGGAAATAGTCATCATAAAAGTTATAGCTGTGTTCATTCCATGGGGCGATGGCTTGATGCTTTAGTTAATGCAGAAGCGATCACAGGAGAAGTCGTACCACAGGAAATATATGATCAATTGGCATTTTGGGCATATGAAATCTTTAATAATGATACTGGAATGATGGCTAATTTAAATGTAAATACATTTGAGTGGGAAAAGGTATGTGATCTGCATAATCTTAGGGAGGCAATGTATGCCTTTGTAGCATTGTTAAAGAAAAATCCAAATGATCAGAAGGCTAAAAAAGGCGCAGAACATTTGATCGATATGGTCGATCGATATACAGATTTTGAAACGGGAAATTGGAAGACAGACCTGTATGAACGTGAATGCGGAGGAAAAGTTGAATGTGGGGCTAGCAGTGAACGGGAAGTATATAGGTTTTCTTCTACGCTTGGAAGGTATATTGGGGGATTAGTCAGACTGTATATGGTATATCCGTATGATAAGGCGTTGGACCAGGCTATCAGGCTTACGGATACAGCATTAAAAAATGTTTTGCTTGATGATGGAGAATTTGACAGAGAAAGATTTGCAGAGCATCTTCATTCAACAAGTTCTATGATTTCAGGAATTGCTATGTTAGGCAGTTTGATTCAGAATCAAGAAATTTTATGCCGGGTAAAAAAATTTATGGAAAATGGATACTACCAGGTTGCTACCGATTTTGGATGGTGTTTAGAAAATGACAAAAGGGTAGATAATTGGGTGGGGGAAATTAATAACACAGGTGATTACCTGGAAGCATGTTTGTGCTTGGGCAAAGCAGGTTATGAAGAGTATTACAATAGAGCTGATAAGATGATAAGATGCCATCTTCTGCCATCGCAACTTTTGGATGTCAGTTTTATTTCAGATGAAGAATCTGAAGATGATTCTATTTCCAAAATGGCAACTAGGATGAAAGGAGCGTTTGGCTTCCCATGTCCATACGGTCATGAATATGAGCCTGGAAGCGAGATATCCTTCAATTGGGATATCGTTGGTGGAGGGGTTAGCAGCCTCTGTTGGGCATATAATCATATTGTGACAAATGTGAATGGAATTATCAGCGTTAATTTGCAGTTTGATTATGAAGATGAGAAAATTTGCTATAGAACGCCATATTCATGTGGAGAAATGAAAATTTTACTCAAAGAAGATCGAGTAGTCAGATGCCTGATGCCAAAAGATGTAGATTGGAATGCATTAATAAAGGAACTAAACCGACAGTCAATATTATTTTATATAGAAGGACAATGGTTATATCTATATGGAATTTATCAAAAGGGTATGTTGAGATTGCCGGTTAAGTATTTGAAGCAACGTAAAAAATACTCATTTAGAAATAATGAGTTATTGGTAGACTATGTAGGAAATAGGATAGTTGGAATGAGTTCAGAAGGAAAAAGATTATGCTTTTTTAAGGAGATAAATAAATGATTGAGAATACATTGTGGATGACATACTTTGAATATCTTCCTATCGAATTGAAGCAGGCAGAGGAAGAAGGAAAAAATGTTGAATTATATAGAAAAGAGATAGAAGAAATTATTCAGACATCAGGTGATATGTCATTTGAAGAAAAAGAAAGAAAAGCCTGGGAAATACTGGATAGAATTGAAAAAGAACCAATTAAAAGAGAGTTCCCATATCAGGAACCAAATGAAATAGAAAAAATAGAGGAATTGAGAAATACGGAACTTAGAAGGAACTTTACTGTAGATCAAGCGACAATAGAAGACAGAGTTTGGGGTGCATGGCTTGGACGTTGTATTGGATGTTTGCTGGGCCAACCTATTGAAGGTTGGAAAAGAAAAAGAATTGAAGGGTTCCTTAAAGATACCGATAATTATCCAGTTGAGAGGTTTTTGTCATCTGATGTTTCAGAAGAAATAATTCATAAATATAATGTAAGTAATAATGGAGAAAATGCATTTTGTGATACTGTCACTCACTGGATTAATAACATTGTAGATATGCCAGAGGATGATGATACAAATTATACAGTCATAGGCTTAAAAACTCTTGAAATTTATGGAAAAGATTTTACGAGTGATCAAATTGCATGGATGTGGCTTACAAGTCTTGCAATGGGTCATGTTTCTACTGCTGAAAGAGTAGCGTATAGAAATATTGGCAATCTGGTGCCTACCTCTAAAAGTGGCTGGTGGAAGAATCCATATAGGGAATGGATAGGTGCACAGATCAGGGCAGATATCTTTGGTTATGTGTGCCCAGGGGATCCGAAGAAGGCAGCTGATATGGCATGGAGAGATGCAAGAATCTCTCATGCAAAAAATGGAATATATGGAGAAATGTTTGTAGCAGCTTTGCTTGCGGCAGCATATGCTGAAAGCAACGTTGTCAAATTAATTGAAACGGCTTTAGGCGAAATCCCTGCAACATCGAGACTTTATGAAGTAGTATTGGGAATAGTATCAGATTATTGTAATGGAGTATCAAAAGAGAAAGCTATTAATAAACTACATAGTAAATACAATGAAGATGATAGCCATGATTGGTGTCTCACTATTACCAATGCAGCTGTAGTTGCTATTTCGATTCTATACGGGGAAACTGATTTTACCAATGCGCTTGGTATAGCAATGGAATGTGGCTATGATACTGATTGTAATGGGGCTACGGTTGGTTCGATTATGGGAATAATGATTGGAGCAAAGAACATTCCAGAATCTTGGAAGAATAATGTGACTGGTATACTTAGAACAGGAGTTTCAGGATTTTATCAGGTGAGCATTGAAGAACTTACGAGACGAACATGTGCAATCATAGATAAAAAGTAAAAGAACTGATAGAGGGTTTAATACTGAGGTGTAGAATATGAAGTATGGTATTTATTACGCTTATTGGGAAAAGGAATGGAATGGAGATTACAAATATTATATAGATAAAATTTCAAAATTAGGTTTTGATATTCTGGAAATTTCTTGCGGCGCTTTTTCTGACTATTATACGAAAGATCAGGAGTTAATTGATATTGGAAAATATGCGAAAGAAAAAGGCGTAACATTGACAGCAGGGTATGGACCTCATTTTAATGAAAGCCTGTCATCTTCAGAACCCAATACGCAGAAACAAGCAATCAGTTTTTGGAAAGAGACGCTCCGGAAATTGAAGTTAATGGATATTCATATTGTTGGAGGCGCACTCTATGGTTATTGGCCTGTAGATTATTCCAAACCTTTTGATAAGAAAAGGGATTTAGAGAATTCCATTAAAAACATGAAAATTATTAGTCAGTATGCTGAAGAATATGACATAATGATGGGGATGGAAGTTCTTAACCGTTTTGAAGGCTATATGTTGAATACATGCGATGAAGCGTTGGCATACGTTGAAGAGGTTGGCTCTTCTAATGTTGGTGTTATGTTAGATACTTTTCATATGAATATAGAGGAAGATAATATAGCAGCAGCCATTCGTAAAGCAGGAGATAGGCTTTGTCACTTCCACATAGGAGAAGGAAATCGTAAAGTACCAGGAAAAGGTATGCTTCCTTGGAATGAGATAGGACAGGCATTGCGAGATATAAACTACCAACATGCAGCAGTTATGGAGCCATTTGTAATGCAGGGAGGAACAGTAGGGCATGACATTAAAATATGGAGAGATATCATTGGAAACTGTTCTGAAGTTACATTAGATATGGACGCTCAAAGTGCGTTGCACTTTGTAAAACATGTATTTGAAGTCTAATCGCGAAAAGTTTGATTGATTGCGAATGTCCGCTTTATAAAAATCTGATCATAGCATAGGGCAAAAGAAAAAAAGTACAGAACAAATGTTTGAGTTTGCTCTGTACTTTTTTTGCCTGAATGGTATACTAGTACATACTTAAATGAAACTTAAATGAAAAACTAAATTCCGGTTTTGGACCAAATGCAAGAGTAAATTCCATATAGGTCGAAGTTACTTTTGCACACATATTTGCCATATTGTCTTTGATAATCATTACTCCGTATAATGTACTTGCAGCTGATTGCCTGCCTGTGCAGATTGGAGATAATTATGAAGAATAAAGGCAATCAGAAACATTTAACATTTGAACAGCGTGTTGATATCGAGAAAGGTCTTACTGAGAATAGAAGCTTCGCTGAAATTGGACGAATTATTGGTAAAAATCCATCTACCATATCAAAGGAAGTACGTCTCCACGCACATACAAAAGAACGTCCGGATTCAGGTTACACTCATCCGCCATGTATTCATCGCAAGAACTGTAAGATGACATGCTTGTGTGATAAGATGTGTGGCATTCATTGTAAGCTTTGCAGAAAACCATCCTTTCGCTGCACTGATATATGTCCCGCATATGAGACAGCTGAATGTGAGAAACTGAATAAACCACCCTACGTATGTAATGGCTGTGGTAAAAAGACCCATTGTCTTATGCCCAGAAAGTTTTATTCATCCAAATATGCCCATGATGAGTACCGTAGCGTGCTAGTCGATTGCAGAGCCGGCATTAACCAGACTCCGGAAAGCATTCAATCCATGAATGATTTATTGGTTCCATTGATCAAGGAGAAACATCCGTCCATCGGTCATATTTATGCTACTCATGCAGAAGAATTGGGTTGCTCCAGAAGAACACTTTACTCCTACATCAATGATTGTGTATTCGATGTCCGCAATGGTGACTTAAGGCGTTCTGTACGTTATAAGAAACGCAAGAAACCTACACAGACCAGTGCAAAAGATCGTTCTTATCGTCAAGGTCATAACTACGAAGATTTCCAGAATTATATGAAAGATCATCCAGATATAAATGTTGTGGAAATGGACTGCGTGGAAGGAAAGAAAGGCGAAAGCCGTGCCCTCTTGACCTTTACATTCCGCAACTGCAATCTTATGCTTATGTTCCTGTTGGAATATCAAGACCAGGAATGCGTGTTAGAGGTCTTTGTATGGCTTGAAACAGTGTTGGGGCAGGATGCATTCAAAAAGCTTTTTCCGGTGATCCTCACGGATGGAGGTTCAGAATTCTCAGCTCGTGAAGAGATGGAGGAATTCTGTGACGGAAGTAAAAGCACGACTGTCTTTTACTGTGATCCGTATAGCTTTTGGCAAAAAGGTGCCTGCGAAAAGAACCACGAGTATATCCGCTACATCCATCCGAAAGGGAGTTCATTCGCTGATTTAAATGACGAGAAAGTCAGACTTATGATGAATCACATAAACAACGAAAAAAGAGACAGTCTTAATGGACATAGCCCATATGAACTCTCTCTTTTACTCTTGGACAACAAACTGCACAAAGCATTAGGATTAAAGGCAATCGCACCTGATGATGTTATGCTTAGTCCAAAACTTATAAAATAAAATAGTAAAGCACAGGCAGATTTCACTGCACCAGAATTTAGTCTTGCACATAAGGCATGTGGAATTTAGTCTTGCACACTATTTTCAGATGCCCGGTTAGTATGCATAAAAACATAAATCATGGGTGCTTACAGGTTTATTATAAGGCAAAAAAATGGAATTGTTAAGGTGTAAAGTGGAATTTAATCTCGCATATTTACTGAGATAATCCACAGATGGAATTTAGTTTTTCATTTAAGTAGCACAAAATAAAAAAACAGTTCAGAGGAGAAGAAAATGCAGACGGTATCCAGTTATGGTGTGGAAATACGAAAACAGAATATCCCAATCCGCCAGACACTGGAAATCTATCGTCAGGCGGTCAGCTATCTGACGGAAATCTATGAACAGGTGTGGGCAGAACTGAAAATGATCCCGGAAGCAAAAAAACGCTTTAATGCAGCAGAACATCTGATTCACACAACGAAAAAGAACCATGCCCACTTTGATTTTGACATCCGTTTTCCGAAGATGCCTTCTTATCTCAGGAGAGCTGCCATCCAGCATGCACTGGGAAGTGTATCGTCCTATGAAAGCCGGATGGAACAGTGGGAGGCAGCGGGAGAACTCTCCGGGAAACCGAATTTTACCTGTGAAAACCATGCCATGCCGGTCTTTTACCGGGATGTGATGTACCGCGAAGGGACAGAGGGAAAAGATGAGGCATACCTGAAACTGTATGACGGGCATGACTGGAGATGGTTCCGTGTGTGTTTAAGCCATACGGATATGGAATACCTGCGCAGGAACTGGTATGGGAAAAAGGCATCTGCAGTGTGGATCTGGGAATCAATACGGATGCAGTCTGTACCATCATGCGGGCAGACGGAACTGTCCTGGGGAGAAAGTTTATTGACTTCCCCAGTGAAAAAGACCGTATGTACCGCACACTGGGACGAATCTGGAGATTCCAGAGGGAACATGGATCTGCGCAGGCAGGGGAAAGGTGGGCATACACCAGACGTCTGAATATAGAATTAAGCAGAAAGATCGCAGGGGCAGTTGCAGAATATGCATGGGAGAATCATGCAGATGTGATCGTATTTGAGTATCTGGAAATGAACGGAAAGATATCGGGAAGTAAGAGGCAGAAACTGCAGCTTTGGAGAAAACGGGATATCCAGAAACGGTGTGAACATCAGGCACACAGGAAAGGGATGCGCATATCCAGGATCTGTGCATGGAATACGAGCAGGCTTGCGTATGATGGATCAGGGATAGTCCTGCGTGACTGGAGAAATCACAGCCTCTGCGCATTTCAGACGGGAAAAAGATATAACTGTGACTTGTCAGCTTCTTATAATATCGGGGCCAGATATTTTATCCGTGAACTTTTAAAACCCCTTCCGGCAACGGAAAGGTCTTTGCTGGAGGCAAAAGTCCCTGCAGTAAAGCGTAGAACCTCATGTGTTTATGCGGACTTGAGAAAACTCAGTTCAGAAATGAACTTAAGAGTAGCATAAACGCAGGCAGATATACAGCGGACTACCTGTCATGTGGGAACCTGCCGTATCCGGCA
>OGYH01002228.1_pt1 | contig 15863 bp, 20 predicted proteins | sample 1576511 | NCBI WGS metagenome assembly OGYH01 (sample SAMEA3541522, study PRJEB24748) | human gut metagenome | biome: human gut; feature: human-associated habitat; material: faeces | place: China | collected 2012
TTTAACTCGGTGCGCGGTACGACCTGGTCCACAAAGCCGTGTTCCAGTTGGAACTCACTGCGCTGAAACCCATCAGGCAGTTTTTCCCCGATGGTCTGTTCAATGACACGTGGCCCGGCAAAGCCGATGAGCGCACCCGGTTCGGCCAGTGTAATGTCGCCCAGGCTGGCAAAGCTGGCCGTGACTCCGCCGGTAGTGGGGTGGGTCAGTACGCTGACGTACAGCCCGCCGCTGCGGTTAAAACGTTCCAGTGCGGCGCTGGTTTTGGCCATCTGCATCAGGCTGAAAATGCCCTCCTGCATCCGCGCACCGCCGCTGGCGGAAAAAATGATGAGCGGCAGACGCTTATCGGTAGCATACTCGATCGCGCGGGTGATTTTTTCACCAACAGCGGTACTCATGCTGCCCATAAAAAATCGGCTGTCCAGCACAGCGACCACCGCCTGCACGCCGCCGATCATGCCGGTTGCGGTAACGGCGGCTTCTTTCAGACCAGTCTTGACCGAAGCAGCGGCCAGTTTTTCCTGATAATCGGGGAAATGCAGCACATCATTGGGGGCAATGTCCGGGTTCAGCTCTTTAAAGGTCCCGTGGTCCAAAACCGTACTAAGCCGGTAATAAGCCCCGATAGGCAGATGCACCCCACAGTTGGGGCACACATACAGGCTTTTGGTCCAGACCTGGCGGGTGGCGCGGCGACCGCACTTTTTGCAGGCAACAAATTGCGGCGGCACCCAGTTTGGCGCGGCCGTACCGGCATCGCGGCGGGCTTTCAGCTGAAAGCTGCGCTCCTGCGGGCTGGCCGGAAACAGCTTTTCAATGGCACTCATTCTGCAATACCCTTTAGGCTGCCCGTGCGGCCAGATAGTTGAAGATGTCGCCCACGGTTTTAAGCGTCCCCAGATCCTCATCAGCAATCGTAACCCCAAACTTTTCCTCAAACGCCATGTTCAACTCTACGGCATCCAGACTGTCCGCCTGCAAGTCCTCGGTCAGGCTGGCGGCCATCGTGACCTTGTCAGCATCGCAGTTCAGGGTGTCAACAAATACTTCTTTCAGTTCTTCAAAGCTCATAATGCGTACCTCACATAATTTAACTAAATAAATTGACATATTTGTCAATGAGGACATTATAACACGTTTATCTCGCATGTCAATATTGTTAGGTAAATTTATTTATCTAATTTTATTTTTCGCCTGTTTCCATCGCTGCGTAGCGGCACGGCAAAAAAACGGCGGGGTACTCCAGCACAAAGGCTGAAATAACCCGCCGTTTTTGCGGATGATATCCTGTTACTTTCCGCTTTTGGGGAAGATGATTTTATTCACAAAGAAGAAAATGACCATCGAGATTCCTGCAAGGTCATTCCGATACTCTGTCCGAATTTGTTCCGACTTTGCTCTTACGGCATCAGGTCGATCTGCTCTCCCCTGCCCCTGACAGAATTTCGCTGCAGGAGTATGCCACAATGCGAGATTTGTCAGGAGCCCATGCAAGATCCAATTCCTTCGCAAGCCGAGGATATGCATCCATTGTATATCCTCCTCCCATAATAGGATATTTTCCCACACCCGCATCATAGCACATTACACAGGTTTTCTGGTTTTATTTACTTTTCTCGGCAGGAACTTTCGTACACCGCCTGAAAATTCATTATAATGCAGCATTTTTCGTTCTTATGTGCTATACTGATAGTATCCTACAATAAAGGAGAACTGCCAATGGCACGCAAGAATATCCGTCTCCAATATAATGCCCCTGTCACACTGACCTTTTCCTTTTTGTCCCTTGCCTCTCTAGTATTGGGATACCTAACCAATAACTGGACAACCACACATCTCTTCAGGGTATATCGCTCGTCGATGACTGACCCTCTGTTCTATGTCCGTCTGTTTGGTCATGTCCTTGGCCATGGTGGTTGGGATCACTTCATCAACAATATGCTTCTTTTCCTTGTCGTGGCACCGCCGTTGGAAGAACGATATGGTAGCCGCACATTGCTGAGTGGCATCCTCATGACAGCGCTGGTATCCGGCATATTGCAGTGCGTACTGTTCCCCACTTCAGCACTACTCGGTGCATCTGGTATCGTGTTCATGCTCATCATGCTTTCAAGTCTTGCCGGCAGCAAGAATGGCGATATCCCCATTACTTTCATCTTGGTCGGTGTGCTGTACTTGAGCCAGCAGGTATACAGCATCCTCTTTATCCAAGATAATGTAGCCAACTTCATGCACATTATCGGCGGCGTCTGTGGAACCGCCTTTGGTTTTGCTGTGCGCAAAAAATAATAGATTGTCGAAAAGAGTCTCAACTATATGACTGTAAAACGTATTTTTCAAAAAGAGCCCGTCTTAAGCATTGCCACTTGTTTGGCTCTTATCTCAGCTTTCATTGTCCACCCGGATACAGAATACTTCAGCTATATCGATTTTCGCACTCTTGCAATCCTGTTTTCTCTGATGACCGTTATGGCAGGCTTGAGAGGGCAGGGCGTATTCGATAGGCTTGGCCACACCCTCCTTTCGCATACCCGCACCACGTTACAGCTGACTACTGTCCTGGTTGGCCTTTGCTTTTTCAGCAGTATGCTCATAACAAACGATGTATCATTGCTTACGTTCGTTCCCTTTACTTTTGTTGTTCTGAATAGTTTAGACGCATCTGTTCGCAGCAAACTTCTCCTTCCTATCGTCTGTATGCAGACGATTGCTGCCAACCTTGGCAGTATGCTCACACCGCTTGGCAATCCGCAGAACCTGTATTTGTATGGAAAAAGTGGCATGGATATGGGTTCTTTCGTTTTGCTGATGCTCCCTTATTCCGTAATATCGTTAGTACTTCTCGCCATATGGGCGATGTGGTTATGTTGCGGTGGCTCCAGCATTGCTGTAACTCATTCTGAGGCAACCTCAGGACCCGATAAGAAGCTCATCGCTCTGTATGGAATTCTGTTTGTCGTCTGCTTGCTGGTTGTACTGCGTGTACTCCCCTATGGCGTAGCATTCGCAGCTGTACTGATATGCATCTTCTTAGCCGACCACCCCACTCTTGGCCGCGTAGACTATTCCCTGATTCTTACCTTTGTAGCCCTGTTCATCTTTATCGGGAATTTGGGCCGTATTGATGCATTCTCTGGGTGGTTACAGAATATCCTGACTGGCCGCGAAGTCTTGGTTTCTGTATTGGCCTCTCAGGTGACCAGCAATGTTCCTGCTGCAATCCTGCTTTCTGGATTTACCGATAACTACCGCTCACTAATCATTGGTACAAACCTTGGTGGCCTTGGGACACTGATTGCATCAATGGCTAGCCTTATCTCCTACCGCCAAATCGCAAATGAAGTACCGGCTGAAAAAGGGCGCTATTTTGTGATGTTTACGATTTCCAATGTCGTATTTCTGGCTATCCTGATGGGTGCTTGGGCACTGAGTTGATTTTTCATCAGCATATTGTTTTTCAACGTATTAAGGAGTATAATTCAGATAACCGATAAGATATATAGGTTTGTTAGGAGGTTCTCTCATGGCAAAAGATCGTATCGAAAGCAAGTACGTCACTGTAGCCCTGGGTGTGGAGCTACATATCTTGGAAAAAGGCGAAGGCAAACCGCTTGTCTTCATCCCCGGCTTGACTTTCTCCGGCGAGATTTTCAAGAATCAGCTAGAGTATTTCTCCTCTAAGTACCGTGTCATTGCCATTGATCCTCGCGGTCAGGGCTATTCTGCCAAGACAGTGGATGGCAACGACTACCTGACTCATGGCCGCGATGTTGCTGGCCTGATTAATGCTCTGGGACTGGAGGACATCGTTCTGATTGGCTGGAGCACCGGTAATCTGGACACTTGGAGCTATGTGCAGCAATTTGGCAAGGATAAAGTACGTGGTGTTGTGACTATCGATATGTCTCCGCTGCCGCTCTCCCCTAATCCGAAGTGGTGGACCGAGGGCACAATTGAGGAACTTTCTCAGGTCGCCACACAGGTACTGACCTCTTCGCAGGGATGCCGTGAGTTCTTCAGCGAGTATGCCACCGGTGTCATGATTCAGCACGAAATGGAACTCGATGAGCTGGAGTACCTGCTGGATATTTCCGGCCGCACTCCGTACTGGATCTGCCGTCAGTTGTTCTGCGATGCGGTATTCTCCAACTATCTGGAGACCGCAAAAGATATCGGTGCAACCATGCCCAGTCTGATGTTTATTGCTGAACACTGGCAGGATGTCGCGAAGCCTTTCGTCGAAACCCAGCTTCCCGGTTATGACACCTATGTAATGGGTGGGCACCTGATGTTCTATGAATACCCCGAAAAATGGAACAGCGTTCTGGAGGGCTTCCTGAACAAACTGTAATTTCTTACCGTCTGCAGTTCTGCCGCAGGCGGTATTTTTTGTAGTTTTCTCGGTCTCCCATCTAAAACTTTCCAATATACAAACAAAAGACCCGCCTTGTTGCGCATGGCCGCATTAGTGACCAGAGGCTTGGCGGGTTTCCTGTATAGTAGTATAGCTATTTTTCTTATCAGTGCAACAATCTCAATTCGACTTGAATCTGTATTTTCCTTTTCCATAACCACTTACCGGCTCAATAATATCTGCCTGAAGTAGTTTTGTAATCAGTCTTGATACTGCGGCTTCCTTGATTCCTAGTTGCTTTGTTATCATGCTTCTACCAAACACCTCATCAAACCCATATGCAACAAATAGACGCTGTGTATGGATTGCTGTTTTGGAAGAAAAATCAGCAGCCTTTCTTGCGAGAATTTCCTCGATTTTCTGAATCCGATCTCGAATGTCTACTTTTTCGTTCCCAATGTCTACTTTTTCGGTTTGAATATCTACTTTCTGATGCCCGCAAACAATCTACGATGAATCGCAATGTACTCGTTTGGTGTAAACGAGAAGGCCGGCTCAGAAAGAATGCACGCAATACAGGAAGATACCTTATCTGCTTCTTCTGTGCGATTTTCATCTGCCGGAGTGGGCTTATCGTTGTAGTAACTATCAATCAGTCCCTGCGCTTCTTTGATAGTTATTTTACCTTCAATATCTCTCGATGTTCTTCAGAAGTTTCTTGAACTCCTGTGCAGACATCACACAGTGGCAATAGTTTAGTATGAGGTTCGATTTGAGAGCAACAAGGTAGTCTCCGTCGCTCTTCTTTGAGATTGCAACCTCACCTCCCCCTCCATCTCTGTTATTAAAATCAAAAAACCTGTATCCGCACCGGAAACCCAGCGCAAAATCAAGCGCAGTTACCTGACGGTTGCCACGGTTGCCGCCGCGGTAATCGTGATGGCGCTGCCTGTGTATGCGGACGACCCGCTGGCGACCATCAATGCACTGAGCGATTTTGTGTTCAGCGCCATTAAGGCGATTGGTGCCATTCTGCTGGGCTTCGGCATTGTGCAAATCGGTCTTGCCCTCAAAAGTCACGATGCCGGGCAGCGCGCGCAGGGCTTTATGACCTTTTTCGGAGGCGTTGTTATCTACTTTGCCAAGGATATTTTGGATATGATTCTGTGAAAAAAGCCATGTGGCACTTGTACTTGTAGTCATTCTGTGATACAATTGATACAAACAGGAGGTGTCCGCTATGATGCAAACTTTCGTCCGCCCATCGCGTGATTTGCGCAATCATTATGCTGAGATTTCTGGCATTATCAAAGAACACAATCATGTAATCATTACCAATCAGGGACGTGGAGAATCCGTTCTCATTAATATTGAGGACTACGCCAAATATGAAGAATACCTGCATCAGCGGTATGTGGCCGAGGAACTGGCAAAGGCCAAGCGGCAGGCTGCTGACCCGAACACACAGTGGCAGGATCACGATAGTGTATGGGGGACGCTGAGCAAGGAATATGGCCTATAAAATCAACTACCTGCCCCTTGCCGTGCAGGACCTGACAGATATAGCACAGTACCTTTCAGGCTTTTACCCTAAGACGGCACCGCGTGTGTTGCGGGAAATTCGGGAAAGAATAGAAAGGCTGTCCACAACGCCCAATATGTGCGAGGAATATGAACACGACCCCAGCTATCGAAAACTGGTTGCCGATAAATATCTTGTGTTCTATCGTGTTCAAGAAGTGCAGCAGATTGTAGAGATTCACCGCGTTTTGCGAGGCTCGTGGAATTTGCCGCAGTATTTGGAATAACACATGAATCAAGTGAATGACCGTTTTGCTTTTCAGCAAGGCGGTCATTTCTTTTATCCGAAAGAAGGTGAAACCTTGAATCAAAACTGGATCATAGAAAATCTGAACAATGCCTTTTCCACTTGGAACGGCAAACTGACAGAGCTTTAGGGGCTGGTGACAACCAGCCCTCAAACTTTTAAGGGCGGCGCAGTATGGGGCGTGATGCAAAGCCTGCACAATGCGATGATCGGCATCGGCTATGCGCTGATCGTGCTGTTCTTCGCTATATCGCTGTTCAAAAACACTGCCAACTTCCATGAACTCAAACGCCCGGAGGCTGCTGTGCATTACCTCATTCGCTTTGTGGCAGCCAAAACCTTGGTGGGATACGGCATGGACATTATGTATGATTCTTCTTTCTTTCGTTATTTGAAATACGATTTGATTCCACAAGCATAGCGGCCACCAGCCAAAGCCGGTGACCGCCATAATCTGAAATCAAAGTTTATATCCTATTCGACACTACTTCCCGGATATAAGGGCGAACCCCCGGCCCGGCTGCTGGAAACAGCTCCCGCTTCCTGTACCACATTGTTGGCAGTACCGCCGACGCCTTGAGAGCATCGCCACGGTGCGTATCATGATTGCTGACCTTTCGCTTGAGGTATGTGTTCCACGCCACCTCTCCCGGACCGTTAAGCGCTCCGCTGCCGATAAGGCGGCATCATGGCGTCAGAACAGCCGGGACGCACCTGCCGACGCTCCTTGGGTTGCGGCAAGGTCAGTTGTATGTAGCCGGTGATTCGGATATTCGGTTGCCAAGGTACATAAGGGGAAAGAGGGCTTTTTTGTCCCTCTATACTATAAAGATGCAGGTTAGCCTCATTTTGTTGATGAGAAAATCAAAAATAGCAAAGTGCACAAATATAGCCGCGGTATTTACGCACTTTTGCCAACTTGTATCTGCGTTCCTCATAAAGAATCAGCCATACACTGTAGTGTATGACTGACGTATAATTATTTTAGGAAGTTTACCAATCGTCGCAGCAGCTTAGCGCCTCGGTCTGCATTAGGATAAGCCTTCTCTCATAAGCCGCAGCCGCTATGCACCAGCGGAGGGACTTTTTCGTTTCTTCTTTTTTCATTACGCTACTGTCCTTTCCTCACACTGTCCCGTTTTCATTTGACGGCTTCGGGTACTTGATCAGGTCATATATCTTGCCATAGGCGCCAAGATCGTGCGTTCCTGCTAGTTTCATGCCCAGATGGACGTATTTTTCGCACTTAGATTTGGCATCCGTTTCCAGAATCACCGGCACGCCCAGCCGATTGCCCTCGGCAAAGGCAATGTCCAGCACCTTTCGCATATATCCCTGCCCCTGATATTTCTCCCGCACACAGACAAGTCCAACGAAAATGTAGGGTTTCTTTTCCTTGTCCATGAAAAACGAGTACAAACCAATCAAGCCTATGAAAGAAGTGCCAAATCAGCTTCGTAAACTGCGCCGCCAGTTCTTGCGGTATCAGCAGGCGGAAATCGTGTACAGCTTGTCACACAAGAAACTGTTTGAACTTGCCAGCGATGCCGGTGCAATCTACCGCTTTGATAGTACCGTGCTTATTAACCGGGATATTTTTGATGCCTACTTGGAACGCTTTCATGAGCCAGCTAGAAAGATTACTTCTGAGGAGGTCGAGGCCGAATGAGTGGTACTGTCTGGATGTTCTCAGATCAAATTGATGATGAAGATATAGACTTTATGCACCGTGAATTTGTGACTTATAATATGGCGAGTATCTACTATGGGCTGGGGATGAAACCTGTTATCCGTATGTCGCATGAATGTGGGGCAATCTACAAAATCGGACGAAAGGTACTGATTCGCAGAAGCATCTTTGAGGAATACCTGCGTTCCCGGAGGAAGTCTGATGCGTAACTTGGTATAAAGTTATACCACAGGGTTGGGACTCTCGATAATATACAATTCGTTTTAGCTTACAAAATGTATTTTTGCAGGCTTGTTAAACTGCACCCTTTTTTAGGCAGGAGAAGTGAGATGCAATACGAATATTTTTACGGCGCACAAGCCGAGCAGTTCTCGTTTTACCGCATACCCAAAGCGCTATTTACAGAGCCAAACTTCCGGGAGCTGTCCACCGATGCCAAGGTGCTGTACGGGATTTTACTGGATCGAATGAGCTTGTCGCTGAAAAATCAATGGCTGGATGCGCAGAACAAGGTTTACATTATCTTCACCGTGGAAGAAATCATGGATGCACTGAACTGTGCCAACCAGAAAGCTACGCGCCTGATGGTAGAACTTGAAAAGCAGGTAGGACTTATCGAGCGCAAGCGACAGGGGCTTGGTAGACCAAATTTGATTTATATAAAAAACTTCGCAGCAACGATAAATGACAAGAGCTGTGAAAAAGGTGATTCTTGATATGTGATTTTCACACTTCTGGATTCTTGAAAATCACACGGAACTAATACTGATAATAATTAGACTGATTATAGTGATACTGAGAATATAAATTACAGTTAGGAAAACAGAATAAGGTGGTAGAGTATAGCGTTCTGAAAGGGCGCTTCACCAAGTACATTACGCGGCGGCTGGAGTGGCACGCAATTCGCTATGCTGCCCATAAGGGAAAAAGCATTGTAACGATTTCACTTGATGATATTCTGGATGAGCCTCAAGATGAGCGTGCTGCCGAGATGTTCCGTAAAGTGGAAATCGAAGTGGCGCTTCAGCAGGAATTGCAACGTTTGAAGCAGGAAGAAAAAGAACTGCTGGTGTATCTCTTGGCGCTGGATATAGGCAAAATCGCATTGCAAATTGATTGCTCTGTATCGAACGTCTACCGTAAGCGGAGGCGCCTTTCGAATAAGTTGGAAGGATTAAAAGGGTGACGGTGCAATGAAAAGTTTTGATGAGCACTTTAAGGGCGCTAAAAATCATAATCAGGAGGACTTGAAGTGGTTGCTTGCCTGCTATTATGGGACGATGATGAACCTGTGCAACGAGTACAGCTATTTTGGCGATGAGGATTTGTTCGGCCTTATGCTAGAGTGGTTTTGGTGGGACTTCAATAAATTTTCCATCTATGCGGAAACTGATAAACAGGTACATAAACGTAAAAGAAGTCGCAATAACAAAAAACTGAAGTGGTGGGAATAACCCAATTCTTAAATTTTAAGATTATGTCCAGAAATTTGGGTACATATCACTTACTACAGGGTTCCTTTTATTTCAATTCGAAATTTTTCCGGTTTACAGGAATGCTTCAAAATGTAGCAAGTACGGCGGATATGCTGCGCAGGGCGGTGGTGCCAACAACATTGAATAATCCTTAATAGAGCATTTGTAGGGCTGTCGGGATGACAGCCCTATTCTTTTTTGTAAAGAAGATGTTCATAATGCACAATTACACCGAATCAAATTTAGACAAGCTGATGAATTTTCATTGAAAGCTGAAGAAGTACCAATTATGGTATAGGCTTAGATGTAGAATAAAAGTACGGAAATGAATTTTCACATGATTCAAAGCGATTGTTTAACAGTGTTCAATCCATAGAAATATTCATTGGTTTGTTGTGCAGATTGCTGAAAGAAAAAGCAATAACTTTGAAGTGTAAAGAAAATCAACGTATAGTCGATATGCTTGTTGACCTATGGAGGAAACCTTTGAAGAGAACTTCTAAAATAGCCCAAACATAATGTTAGCGAAAGAAAACATTTGTGTTTAATTTCCAGAAAGAATGTGGTATACTTGGTACAATACTAACTTGCACAACAGGGAGGACCAATCTATGGCTGTGAGTTATAAAAAACTATGGAAACTGCTGATTGATCACGACATGAAAAAACGCGATTTGGAAAAGGCTGCACAGGTCAGCCACTATACAATGAATAAGCTCACCCACGGCGATAATGTTACCACGGATGTGCTGGCACGCATCTGCTTTGCACTTGACGTTGATGTGGGTGACATTATGGAAATCATCCCGGATGACAAAGGAGAGACCACCCATGGTGCGTAAAGAATACAGTGCAGGCGGCGTCAAGCACCCGTTCTGGTTTTTGGAATTCAAAAAAGCCGCTATCCTGCGTGACCAAGGCGTAACGTGGGAAGGACTCCGCACCCGCAGTCGTGAGGAAAACCTCTTCTCTGCCGCTTCACCGGCCCGCGCCGAGATGACCTGCAACACGGTGGAAGCCCGGATGCAAACGCTGCCGGATAGTTTCCTGCCGATGTTCGTCTTTGGCGACCCGGCCACGCAAAAGCTGTTTTGTCTGCTGGGCTGTATGGGCAACGACACGCTCTTTTTCGATTTCTGCTATGAGGTCATCCGCGAGAAAGTCCAGCTTGGCGTCAACGCTTTTTCGGATGCCGACATTCGCCTTTTCTTCAAGGATAAGCAGTCGCAGGATGAAAAAGTGGCCGAGTGGACGGACTACACGCTCAAGCGCCTTGGCAGCTATTACAAAAATCTGCTGTATGAAGCCGGGCTCACCGACCACGGCAAAACCGAGCGCCACTACGCCAAGCCCATTATTGACCGTGAACTGGAATACTGGATGAAAGACAACGGCTTGCAGCCTATGTATGCCGCGCTGACGGGGGAAAACTGATATGACATTTGAAGAACGCCTCGATGCCATGGAGCTGGAAATTCGCAAACCGATTTTCCGTAAGAACCGTGGCCGTGCTAACGAGGTCAACTACTGGGTGTTCGACTACCCACCCGAAAAAGAACTGGAAGTCCGCGCCCGCATCGAACGGATGCAGCAAAAGAATGTCACCGGCAACGATGATTTCAAACTCGTCGTCTTTGATTTATACGACTACATCATCGACACGCTGGAGAAAGAAGGCTTCCTCGACCAGTGCTACCGTTTTGAGGATCGCCGCGGCATTGACCGCATCGTCAAAGCCGTGGGCAACCTGCTCTGCGTCAACGATGACGACAGCCTGATCGTCCGCCACATCGAGGAAAACACCCCGGAAAACGCCATCGTGTTCCTGACCGGCATCGGCAAATGCTACCCGCTGCTGCGCTCCCACAAGGTACTGAACAACCTCAGCCAATCCTTTGGCCGCGTGCCGGTGGTGCTGTTCTTCCCCGGCACGTATGATGAACAATCCCTGATCCTATTTGATGAACTGAAAGATGACAACTACTACCGCGCGTTTCGGCTTGTAAAACCGTAAGGAGGAAGTTTCCATGTTAATCAAAGATATGTTCAAAAAGCCCATTGACCGTGACATCAAGGGCGTTATCGTTGTCGGCGAAGGCGAGGACAGCAACGCCAAGCAGGAACTGGAAGAATATGTTGTCACCCGCGAACTGTCCAAGCACTTCCGCGAATTTTTCGACAACTACAAAAAGGGCATCGTGGGCGAGACCACCAAAACCGGCGTCTGGATCTCCGGCTTCTTCGGCAGTGGTAAATCGCACTTTCTGAAAATCCTCTCCTACCTGCTGGACGGGCAAAAGCTCATCGGCGGCAAGCGCGCCGTGGACTATTTCATTGACGACCACAAAATTGAGGATGCTATGGTGCTGGCAGACATGAAGCTGGCCGCCGACACCCCCACTGACGTTGTCCTGTTCAACATCGACTCCAAGAGCGAGCAGACCGGCAAGCAGTCCAAGGATGCTATTGTTACGGTTTTCCTCAAGGTGTTCAACGAGATGCAGGGCTTCTACGGCTCGATGCCCTATGTGGCAGACCTCGAACGCCAGCTGTCCGAGGATGGCCGCTACGATGAGTTCAAGCAGGAGTTCGCCGCCGCCACCGGCAAAAGCTGGGAGGATTCCCGCCGCAAGTTCGATTTCATCCAAGATGACATCGTAGATGTTCTGGTGGATATGGACTACATGAGCGAACCCGCCGCCCGCAACTGGTGCGAAAAGGCCGCCGAGCCTTACCAGATCAGCATCGAAAACTTCGCCCGCATGGTGCGCGAGTACATCGAGAAAAAGGGTCACAATCATCACGTCTGCTTCCTCGTGGACGAGGTCGGCCAGTACATCGGCGATGATTCCCGCCTGATGCTCAACCTGCAAACCATCCGTGAGGAACTGGGCAAGGAGTGCAAGGGCAAAGCATGGGTCATCGTCACCAGCCAGCAGGACGTGGACTCCATCACGCAGGTCAAGGGCAACGACTTCTCCAAGATTCAGGGCCGCTTCGACACCCGCCTGTCGCTGTCCAGCGCCAACGTGGACGAGGTCATCAAAAAGCGTATCCTTGCCAAGACCGACACCGCCGACCAGACCCTGCGCGTGCTGTATGAGCAGAAAGCCACGCCCCTGAAGAACAAGCTGAAATTTGAAGATCTGCCGGAGATGAAGCTCTACGATGACACCCGCGACTTCGTGGATGTCTATCCGTTCATCCCCTACCAGTTTAAGCTGCTGGGCAGCGTGCTGACCTCCATCCGCCAGTACGGCGCGTCCGGCAAGCATCTGTCTGAAGGCGAACGCTCGATGCTGGCGCTGTTCAAGGAGTCCGCCGAAGCGCTGCAAAACAAGTCTGACGGCGCACTCGTACCGTTCAGCCTGTTCTATGACGCACTGGATGAATTCCTCGATGCCGCCCACCGCCGCGTTATCATGCAGGCGCAGGACAACAAGAACATCAACCCGGACGGCGGCGATGACTGCTTTGCCGTCAGCGTGCTGAAAGCCCTGTTCCTCGTCAAATATGTCAAGGAGTTCCAGAAAGCCACCGTCACCAACCTGACGACGCTGCTCATCTCCGACATGGACGAGGACCGCCTTGCCCTGACCCAGAAGGTGCAGGACGCGCTGGACGTGCTGATCCACGAAACGCTCGTGCAGAAAAACGGTGATGTCTACGTATTCCTGACCGAGGAAGAGCAGGAAATTGGCCGCGACATCAACCGCCAGAACGTGGAAATGACCGACATCATCCACCGCACGGCGGACATGATCTACACCCAAATCCTGACCGAATCCAAATACAAGTACCCCAAGTTCAATGGCCGCTACACGTTCAGCTACAACCAGCAGGTGGACGACCAGCCGTTCAAGATCAACCAGAATTATGACATCGGCGTCCGCGTACTGACCCCCTATTACAGTGATGGCACCGATGAGCAGCGCCTGCGCCTGATGTCCGGCCAAGGCCGTGAGGTGCTGGTCGTGCTGCCCGATGACCGCGAGTTCCTCAACGAGATCAGTCAGGCAATGAAGATCGAAAAGTATCTGCGCACCAACGCGGCTTCCCAGATCGAGCGTTACGAGGCCATCCGCGAGAATAAGACCAAGGAGATGCGCACCCGCCTGAGCAACGCCAAAATCTATCTGGTCGATGCGCTGAAATCCGCCACGATCTACGTCAACGGCGATATTGCCCAGCTGTACGCCAAGGATGTGCAGGGCCGCATTGGCGAAGCCCTTGCCCGCCTTGTGGACACGGTCTACCACAAACTGACCTACATCGACACCGCCTTTAACGAGGATGATGTTGTCAAGGAGTTCCGCCCCAACCACCAGATGAGCCTGAACGCCGTCACCTCTGCCGAGCCGAACGCCCCCGCGCAGGACGATGTGCTGGCCTACATCGACAACAACTCCGCCCTGCACGCCAACACCTCGATGAAGTCGCTGAAAGACCGCTTCACCAAAGCGCCCTACGGCTTTGTGGATGATGACGTGGAGTGGATTGTCGCCCACCTGTTCAAAAAGGGGCAGATCAGCCTGACGCTGAACGGTGCAGTGCTGACCCTGAGCGCCGCCAACGGCGATGAGATTGCCCGCTATATCACCAAGCGCGAATTCCTCGACAAGCTGCTGACGAGCCGCAAGGAGCACCCGAAACCCGAATGGGTGCGCATGGTGCGTGAAATCATGCGCGAGCTGTTCGGCAACAACGCCCCCACCGAGGACGAAGACGGCCTGATGCGCGCCTGCCGCAAAGCCTGCGCCGACCTTGCCGCCACGCTGGCCAACCGCAAGCAGTACGATTACGTCAAACCCTACCCCGGCAAGGCAGTCATCGACAGCGGTCTTGCACTGCTGCGCCCCGTGGCACAGTGGAACGACCCGATGGAGTTCTACAAGCAGATGTACCAGCGGCAGGACGACTTCCTCGATTTTGCTGAGGATTACGACCCCGTCAAGGCGTTCTTTGCCGGTGCGCAGAAAGAAATCTTTGATAAAGCGCTGGATTTGATGCGCATTTATGAGGACAGCAAGAGCTTTATCGTCAACGACAAAGTCGAAAACACGGTCAAAGAGATTTACGCCATCCTTCTCGCTGCCAAGCCGTACCAGCAAATTCAGAAGCTGCCCGCCCTGCTGGATCAGTACAACGAAGCCTATGTTGAAGTGCTGGAAGCGGCCACCAAACCGGTGCTTTCCACGATTGCAGCGGACCGTGCCCGCGTGCTGGAAGTGCTGGACGAAAAGCCCTACAAGACGCAGTACGTCAACGCCTACGCCGCGCAGTTTGACGAGCTGAAAGACAAAGCGGAAAAGTGCAATAATATTACCACCCTGCGCAGCTATGCCGATCAGGCTGATGCCGTGCGCATCCGCCTGCTGAACGAGATGGATAAGCGGGATGAAGTGCTTGCCGAAGAGGCCGAGCGCGAAAAACATAAGGATGACAATAACGGCAGCGATAAAGACCCCGTCACCCCGCAGCCGCCCAAACCACAGCCCAAGCGCCGCAAGAACCTTGCTATCAAATCTCTGACCCAGACCACCAGCTGGCGCATCGAGAGCGATGCCGACATTGACGCCTACCTCGCCGCCCTGCGCCGCCGCCTTGAATCCGAACTTGATCCCGACACGATTGTGAACGTGGAGTTCTAATAGGAGCGATTATGGAAGGATTGAGCTTTATGATTCAAGGAGACTCGGAAGGGTATGTGACATTTGAGTGTCCGTTCTGCCATTCTGAATTCAAATTGCAAGCGGGCGAATTTCAAGATGATGATAACCCTGTTTATGATCTCTGGTGCCCTTATTGTGGCTTGACCGCTGACAAGAACAACTTCCTTTCTCAAGAGGTAAAAGCAAAAGCTGAAGAAATGGTTTACAATTATATGGCAGAAGAAATTAATAATTCGTTTAGTAAAATGGCTCGAAGCGTGAACCGTTCTAAGGGCATTATTAAAATGACCTATAAGCCACTAAAAAAAGTGGATGGGAAGGACATTGTGGAAAAAGATACGGTTGAAATACCGTTTGAATGTTCTTGTTGTAATCGGCACACTAAAATTTTATATGGTATCGGAGATGCCTGTGCGTATTGTGCATACTGTGGGGTGACAATTTAATGGATGTAGCAGCACTGAAAATTGAAAGTATCAAATTCAGGAGAGTGGCAAGCAACTTCTTAAATAGTACGATGGATGATTGTGATGTCAATCTAGAGAGGCTGTTCAACTATATTGAAACATCTACATATGTCCAAGAAATAGTACACAGTGTGGTGAATAATGTTGACTTTGATTTTAGAAGCTGTTTCCCTTCCCACGATTCAGATTGGCTTGAAATGTCAATTCCTCCAAAAGTTGAAGCCCATCTAAAGGCTCAATACGATTACATGAAATACATTTGCACAACGGATTCTGTAAATGTTCAGAGCGAAGCATTCCAATATTACTATGGGAAGAAAAAAATCAATGATATGATTCAATCCTTTGCGATAAGCGCGTTCAAGCCAATGATT
>OGYH01002240.1_pt1 | contig 15824 bp, 10 predicted proteins | sample 1576511 | NCBI WGS metagenome assembly OGYH01 (sample SAMEA3541522, study PRJEB24748) | human gut metagenome | biome: human gut; feature: human-associated habitat; material: faeces | place: China | collected 2012
CCCGCCATACTCTGGTCCACGAGCAGATAGCCCGCATGTGCAGCGGCTTTCGTCGCGACTCGCACCCGATGGCGCTGATGTGCGCCCTGGTGGGGGCGCTGGCGGCGTTTTATCATGACGTCCTGGACGTGGAAAATCTGCAGCACCGGGCGCTGGCCGCCACCCGGTTGCTGTCGAAAATGCCCACTATCGCCGCCATGAGCTACAAGTACACCATTGAGCAACCCGCGGCGTATCCGCGCAACGATCTCTCCTATGCCGGTAATTTCCTGCAGATGCTGTTTGCTATCCCGGCGGAAAAATACGTTCTCAATCCGGTTATCGAGCAGGCGATGAACCAGATCCTGGTGCTGCATGCCGATCACGGGCAGTGCGCCTCGACCACTACGGTGCGCGCGGCGGGCTCCTCCGGGGCGAACTTATTCGCCTGCGTCGCCGCCGGGCTGGCGTCGCTGTGGGGGCCGATGCATGGCGGAGCAAATGAATCGAGCATGCGAATGCTGGAGGAGATTGAAAGCGTCGATCAGGTTCCGGCGTTTCTGCGCCAGGCGAAGCGCGATCCGCAGGCATTTCGCCGGCTGGGTTTTGGCAACTCGCGCTACCGTCACCGTGACCCGCGCGCCGATATCCTGCGTGAAACCAGCCATCGGGTGCTGGCGGAGGTAGGCATGTCCGACCGCCTGCTGCAGGTGGCGATGGCCCTTGAGGACGTGGCGCTGACCGACCCCTATTTTGTGGACAATGGCCTGTCGCCAAGCGTGGATTTCTATACCGCGGTGATCCTTAAAGCGATGAATCTGCCTTCGTCGATGTTTGCGGTGGTCACCGCGGTCGGACGGACGGTCGGCTGGGTGGCGCACTGGAACGAGATGCACCAGGCGCCGCTGACCATCTACCGGCCACGGCAGATTTACGTTGGCGAGGGCTATCGGGATTACGTCTCCCGACGCGGCGAGCGGTCTGCTGAGCTAAGGTAATGCCTTACAGGCAGGAGGCGCGCGGCGTCTTCCTGCCCTGGCGGCATGTCACTCAGAGGTGCCGGGAGAGCAGGTAGTGCTCAACGGCGGTATATTCGGTGAGTCGGGTATACAGCGTTAGCAAGGCGCTTATAAATGCGTTAACCTCACCGACCTGCGGCCCGGCGGTGGCGAGTAACGGCTGCAGCGTAGCCCTTAGCTGTTCCAGGTCGGGCTTCAGCACATAGGGAATATGTAGCGTGCAGAGCAGGGCCTCGGCCTGATGAAAATCGTGGCGAGACGGGAGCGTCTCGTCGGCGTTAAGCCAGCTCAGGATCATCAGCATGAGGCGATCTTTAGCGTAGAGATACGATTTCATGACCAGTCTCCTGTCGATAGTGGCGCAATACCATTCCCTGAACTTTAGTGACCAATTCCACGTTATTTTTTACCGCCAGCTTGCTGAGCACGCGTGAACGATAATAGTAGACCCGTTTGATCGTGAGCTGCATGGTGCTGGCCACGTGACACAACGGCATTCCCCCCATCAGCAGGCTGATTAAAAAAGTTTCCTTACGGGTCAGGTTATAGCTGTCAGGTATGGCGATATAGAGCTTGTCGGCGGGGGGCGATGTCAAGCGCGGACCGCGGGCAAGGGCAGCGCTGAGCCCGGCAAAACTGGTGATGAACTCTGCGCCGAGCACAATGGCGAGGCTGCGTTCGAGCTCGCTCAACGGGTAGCCTGATTTGGCAAAAATAAAGATCCGGATCAGGGGATTAAACGATTTTAAACTGAGCGCGACCTGCAGTACTTCGATGCTGACGCTGCTGTAATCAATAAGGATGGGGCTTAGCCGGGCTCCGGCATCGGTCGCAAAAAAAGTATAGAACATCTCACTCTGTCCACTAAACGGGTAACAGAGTATTTCTTTAATATCCAGAGGCTTGCTGTTTGGTTCATTAATATACGCTTTCAGGGCAATATTAAAATATTCTGAATCCGCAATGCAGATCAACATAATGACCTCCTGGCATAAATACGCTGTGCATGCTGTCCTGCCTGATTCGACAATTTACTGTAGAGAATACCCGCCTGAAATAACATACTCCCTGCGCTTTCAATTCAGGGGGGAGAACGTGGGAGGAGGTGGTTAATAATGAGGGTGAGATAGTTAGATCGCATTTCTCGAATGTTTTTTAGAAAATAAAAAATAAAAATTACCTTTTATTTACAGTGAGTTGTATTTTTATTATGCGTCAGTTTTATTTCTTTTTCAAAGTGGTGTTAAGACTTTTCTATAAAAAGTAGAAATGGTCCTGGTGGCGAATTTGAATAATAAATAATGAAGTGAGTAGGATGTCAGTGCAGGGAAGGGGTTAAAAGATAACAGGTTAATCCAATGGACTGAGCATTAATAAATTGTACGTATAAAGTACGCCAGGGTATTTCCTGAACGATTCTCCATAAGCGTGGTGATGAGGAGTGAATATGAAAAAATACAGCAAAGGAATGGCATCTTTCGTGGTGATGATGATGCTTTCTCCGGTAGCGGCGCAGGCTGCTGATGGCAAAGTCACCTTTAATGGTGAAGTCATCGAAAATACCTGTACGGTAGTGAATAAAGACAAGACGGTGACTCTGCCGACGGTCCAGCGTTCGGCGCTCAGCAGCGCGGGCGAGACGGCGGGCGTCGTTCCCTTCACCATCGATCTGATGAGCTGTACCCCGGGATCGGATGTCTCGGTGTACTTCGAGAAGGATCAATTCGTTTCCACGGAGGGGCGACTAAAAAACACTCTGTCTGACGGCACGGAAGCAGAAAATGTCGATGTGGAGCTGCTGAACACCCGGTTTACGCCGATTAACCTCGCGGAGACCCCGGCGGTCGCTGCAGACGGCAAAGTTGCTCGCCTGGAAGCGATCCCGGTGGCGGTGGCTGAGCAGGATGGTTCCGCCTCGCTGCCTTTCTATGCCCGCTACTATGCGACCGACGCCGCCAAGGCTGGAAAAGTCGCTACCTACGTCAACTTTACGGTGGTCTATCCGTAAACCCTGTCCACGGCCCCGCTCAGGGGCCGTTTATCCACCCGGCAAGGAGGAGGTGAATATGCGGCGTATGGTTCTGGCATGGCTGCTTTCCAGCATTTTACCCTCGGCGGACGCCAGCATGGTTATTGACGGCACACGGATCGTTTTTCCCGGCGACAAAAAAGAGATCGCCGTCCGGGCCACCAATATGGGGGAGACCCCCTCTCTGACGCAGGTCTGGGTCGACGATGGCCGCGTGCAAAATCAACCGGAAAAGGATGCGGCGCCGTTTATTGTGCTGCCGCCGATTGTGCGCATTGAGCCGGGAAAAGGCCAAAGCTGGCGCCTGGTGTTCAACGGCAGCCGTCTGCCCCAGGATCGGGAATCGCTATTCTGGTTCAATCTGCTGGACATCCCGCCTGAGCCGAAAAACGGCACGGCAATCAATTATCTGCAGCTCGCGATACGGTCGCGTATCAAGCTGTTTTACCGTCCGGCAGGCGTGGCGGCGGAAAAAATAGCCGCGGAAAAAGCCCTGAGCTGGGCGCTGGCTCCTACGGGCAACGGGTTGCGGGTGAGCAATGCCTCAGCGCGCTATATCACCATCGACAGCATCACCCTTAACGGACAAAAACACGCTGCCGGCATGGTCGCCCCGTTTTCCTCGCTGGAGATCGCGCCTAAAGGGGTCGCGCTGCGCACGCTGCCAGCCAAATTCAGCTTCACCACCATCAATGATTACGGCGCGGTAGTGAATCATAATTATCCTCAGTAAGGACATTATTATGAAACTCAGGGAGATCAAGGTTGGGTTGATGCTGCTCCTTCCCTGGCAGGAGGCATGGGCGGCAGAGGCGTTTAGTTTTAACCGCGCCCATTTGCACGGCGCCGCGCAGGTTGATCTCCAGAAATATCAATACGGTAATCCACTGCACGCCGGACAGTACCGCAGCACGCTCTCGGTGAATGGCCGGGACCTGGGGGAAGAAACGTTTGTTATCCAGGAACACGATGGCCAGCTTGAGCCCTGCATCTCACCCTCGCTGTTCGACGCTCTGCAGCTGAAGGATGCCCAGTGGCCAACCGCGGCCACCTGCCTGCGTTTTTCGCAGATCGATAAGGCGATCGGCTGGGAGTATGACAGCGGGGAAAACGTCCTGCGGGTAAATATGCCCCAGGCGCTGCTGCAACCCCATTATCGGGGGGCGGTGAACCTGAAAAAGGTGGATAGCGGCGTGCCCGCCGCGGTGCTGCGCTACCAGGCCAATAGCTATCAGAGCATCGTCGACGGGGATAGCAGCAGCCATCATTATCTCGGGCTGGATGCCAGCCTGCGCGCCTTTGGCTGGCGGTTACATCACCAGTCCAGCTACCAGGCTCAGGCCGTGGATAAGCATTGGGATAGCATCGCCACCTGGGCAGAGAGAAGTCTGGTGAACTGGGCTTCCACCTTACGGCTGGGTCAGGGGTGGACCGACGGGACCTTCTTTGACAGCGTCAGTTTTATCGGCGGCAGGCTGGCTACCGATGTGCGCATGCTGCCGGGCTCTCGCCGCGGTTTTGCGCCGTCGGTCAGCGGCGTGGCGCGCACCAACGCCCGCGTAACGGTCACCCAGAACGGCGCTCTGTTGTACGAGGCAACGGTTCCGCCGGGCAAATTCACCTTCGACGATCTCTATCCCACCAACGCCGGCGGCGATTTACAGGTGACGATCCATGAGGCGGACGGCAGTCAGGACACCTTTACCGTGCCGTACGCCACGCTGCCTGGCCTGGTGCGGGCAGGCGCGGTCTATTATGATCTGTCGCTGGGCTATCTGGATGAGGACGGGATCGCCGGGCGGCCGGGATTTGGCGAAGCCACGCTGCAGTACGGCTTCAAGGACTATATCAGCGGCTATACCGGCGCTAACGCGACGACAGATTATTACTCGACGCTGGTCGGCAGCGCCTTCAATACCTACTGGGGCGCGCTGGCGGTCGATCTTTCCCGTTCTGCGGCGAAGGGCAGGGAGCACGGCTGGCAGGAGGGCTACCGCTGGCGGGTGTCCGCATCAAAATCGTTTACATCCGATACGCGAATGCTGCTCTCGATGAGCCACAGCAACGACGGCAATTATCGCTCCATTCGCGATGCCGCCTGGGAGCACGACCGGCACCCCAACGACTGGCGGGAGATGACCCGCTACAGCGCGACGTTGTCTCAGCAGGCCGGCAGCGGCAGTCTGTCATTTAACGGAATCTGGAGTGAGGATGTCCGCCACCACCGCTGGCGCTCATATCAGCTGGGCTATGCCAACCGCTATGGTCAGCTCAATTATTATCTGTATGCCCAGCAGAGCCAGGATATCCATCACCGCAATAATCAGGTGGTGGGCGTCTCCTTTTCGCTGCCGTTCGGGCAGGCGGGCAGCCTGACCACCCGCTTTAACCACGATAAAAACTACGGCAGCCAGCTGCAGTCCAGCTATACCGGCAGCGCAGGCGAGAAAAACGCCTTCAGCTACGGTTTGACCGCCAGCTACGACATGCCGCGGGAGAACCCAAATGAAGCCAGCGTTGCGGCCAACGGTAGCCTGCGGACGGATTATGCGTACCTGAACGCCAGCGCCAGCGCCGGTCGCCATCAGCAGCAGTACTCGCTGGGGGCATCGGGCGCCCTGGTAGCGCATCAGGGCGGCATGACCGCCACCCCCGAACTGGGGGAAACCTTCGCCATTGTGGAAGCGCCCGGCGCGGTGGGGGCCCGGGTGGCTAACCGCCTTGGACAGCCGATTAACCGCCAGGGTTTTACGATCATCCCTTACCTCGATCCCTTTACCGCTAACTGGCTGGATCTCGATCCGCAGGGTCTGAACGACCATGTGGAGATTGTCTCCAGCAGCACGACGGTGGTGCCCGATTCGGGCGCGGCGGTGAAGGTCAAATTTGTCACGCGTACCGGCTATCCCTGGTTTGCCCATGTCACGCTGCCGGATGGCGCGGCGCCCCCGCTGGGCGCGGAGGTGTTCGACGACAACGGTCGGGCGGTTGGCGCCGTCGGTCAGGGCGGGCTGCTGTATGCCCGAGTGCCGCAAGACCACGGCAGCGTCTCGGTAGTATGGGGCGAACGCAGCGGGCAACGCTGCCGGTTGGCCTATGCCATCCGCGACGACGCGGTGCAGCAGGTTAGCAGCGGCACGCCGCATAAGGTCTGCCGGCCGGGAATAAAGGAGAAGTAATATGAAAAAAATCATCGCATCAGGGGTACCTCTTCTGCTGGCCGGCGGGTACTGCACTTCGCTGTCGGCAGCGTGCCAGATGGTCAGTGGCAAAACTATCGAGTATTCAGTGAACGTCAGCCAGGCCAGTATCAACCTTGACGTCAGCGATCTCCCCATCGGCTCCCTGCTATACAGCTACGGAGGAATGATTATCACTAATAACGAACGCTGGGAGATCGCCTGCAGCGGCAGCGAGCCCGGCGGGTTTCAGAGCATTGGCGGTTCCCGGGTCGGCCCGGCGGGAGACGGCAAGCCGGGGGATATCTATAGCATCGACCGCCTGCCGGGCATCGGCTACAGCTTTCAGATGGGGGAACAGGATGGCATTAATTTCGATCCCCTGTTCACGGCCTGGCCTTCCGCGCCGGTATTTTCCGGCCAGCGCGCATTTCAGGCGGAAAATAAAAAACCGACCATCTATTTCTGGCGGATTGCCGATAACGGCGGTCTACCGCCGCCGGGCGAATATTGCCTTAATGATTACCTTGGCGATATTTATCTTGGCGGAGTACAGGCGATGCGCTTCAGCGTCAGCGGGCTCTGTATTCAGGTCAAATCACCCACCTGCAAGATTACTGACGACAGTAAAAACATTAACGTCTTCCTCGGACGGCATAACAAAACCGCATTTACCGGGCTCAACAGCACCACCGCCCCGGTTCCTTTTAACATCAACCTGACGAACTGTGAAAATGTCGGCAGCGTGTTTATGCAGTTTAACGCGACGGTGGACAGCGCTGTCGCCGCCAACGAAGTGATTAAAATCGATGACCAACCTGAAGGGGCATCCGGACTTGGCGTGCAGATCCTCAGTGCCGGCGGCTCGCTGGTGCCGCTAAACCAGGTGAGCCAGGTCTGGTCCGGGAAAAAAGGCAGTCAGACGAACTATCGTTTATCCTATCAGGCCCGCTATATCCAGACGCAGCCCGCAGTGACTGCGGGCGAAGCGAACGCCAGCGCGACCTTCGTGGTGACTTATAACTGATCTGCCTGGCGGCACAGCGCCGTCAGGCATGCGCCAGTAAAGGAAACATCAACTTCCTGTCTTTAAACAGGTTTTCCTTCTGGTCATAGACGAAGAGGATATCTTCTCCCTCTATCTTCTCATACTCGCCGAGCCGGTCTTCACTGGGGGTAAAACCGAGGATGGCCTGGTAAACGTGGTCATCGGCCAGTTCGTTGACCAGCGTCGACAGGCTCTTGCCCACGTCGCAGAACAGATCAAAGCAGATCAGCACCGGACCGTTTTGCATGGCGATGACCACCGCCTCATTTTTTGCCGAGTAATAGACAAAATGCTTCATAAAGGCTGAGCAGTAAAACATCAGCAGGCCAAAGTTATGCTCCACCCGCAGCGGTGAGAACGGGTTGGATTTTTCATAGTAATGGCGGAGCAGGGCGACATCGTCCGCGCGGTCCATATCCAGCTTGCGAAAATCACCGGCGCGCGGAGAGACCGGCATAATATATTGATGCTCTTCGCTGCGGGTGAAGCCAAATTTGGGGTAAAAATCCACCGTGGTGGGATTGGCGAATAAAAAGAAGGCGTCCGCCTCCTGCTGCCAGTCCTGCAGGATGTGATGGATAAGCTGGCCGGCTAATCCCTTATTACGATGGTCCGGTTCGGTCATCACGGTGCCAATCTGAATATAACGCCGGGGCTCGCCCTGCCAGCGCAGGTCGATGATGTTGGCCGAAGCGTTAGCGATAACTTTATTGCGTTCGACAAAAGCATAGGGGATATAGGCATCGGTCCAGTAACCTTGCTGATACCACTCTTCAAAAGACAGGTCAAAAGTCTTAACGGCAAGGTCAATGAAGCTTTTTCTTAATGGGTTATTTTCTCTGACTTGCTTCACTAATTGATAATTCATTGTCATAGTTCCTTCTCACTATGGCTTCTGAAAGCGGCGACGTCGGCAAAGGCACTTGCGTCGAATGAGCGCTGTAAACGTAGCATATCTGGGAAAAGGATCCGCAATGTCGATGCTTAACCTTTGCCCCAGTCACAAATAACCGCATGCTGGCCGTGTCAAACCGGGCGAAACGGACTGTTTGCGTTCGCTATCGCCATAATAAAGCGTGAGTAAAAGAGGTATTGGTCGAGAGGCTGAGGCAAATGTACTGGCTATTTTATCGACAATCGGCCGAGCCGTAGAGGTTAGGTTTATTTATTTATGCATTAAACAGGAAATTTTACGCGTTGCGTCTAATAATAGAGTAGTCCCCAGCGTAAGGGCTGAATTTATCCTGGAATCGGCTTATAATAACGCGCTTTGTGACTGAGTATTACCGCACGAATTGGAAAAATACTACGTGCAGGATCCGCTACTTTATTTCGCGGTTTTTGCTCAGCTATTATTGAGTGAATTAACAGGATTACTATGTCAAATTTACCCAAATTTTCCCGCGCGCTATTGCACCCGCGTTACTGGCTATTATGGCTGGGAATTGGCTTGTTATGGCTGCTGGTGCAATTACCGTATCCGGTGATCTACCGACTGGGCACGGCGCTCGGGCGGCTGGCAATGCGGGTGATGAAAAGTCGCGCGCGGATTGCCAGACGTAATCTCGAACTCTGCTTTCCCGAGATGAGCGCCGCCGACCGCGAGGCGCTGCTGGTGAAAAACTTTGAATCGCTGGGCATGGGGCTGATGGAGACCGGCATGGCCTGGTTCTGGCCGACGCACCGGGTAGCGCGCTGGACCGAGACCAGCGGCGTTAACGAGGTGGTGGAGCTTCTGGAAGAAAAGCAGGGCATTTTACTGATCGGTATCCATTTTCTGACCCTCGAAATGGGTGCGCGAATGTACGGCATGTTTACCCCAGGCATTGGCGTCTACCGTCCTAACGATAACCCGCTGATTGACTGGCTGCAAACCTGGGGACGCTTGCGCTCTAACAAGACCATGTTGGATCGAAAAAATCTGAAAGGGATGGTCAGGGCGCTAAAAGAGGGGGAAATTCTCTGGTACGCGCCGGATCATGACTACGGTCCGGCCAGCAGCGTCTTCGCCCCGCTGTTTGCCGTCGAACAGGCGGCGACCACCACCGGTACCTGGATGCTGGCGAAAATGTCCGGGGCGACGATTGTGCCGTTTGTTCCGCGGCGCAAGCCCAACGGCATGGGGTATGAATTGATCTCCCTGACGCCGGAGCGCACGCCGCCGCTGGCGAGCGCCGAGGTTACGGCGGCCTGGATGAATCAGATTATCGAACAGTGCATCCTGATGGCGCCCGAGCAATACATGTGGCTGCACCGGCGCTTTAAGACCCGCCCGGAAGGAGTACCGCCGCGTTACTGAACGCCTCGGCCAAAAAATAAGCGCATCGGTAGCACGCTCAGTAAATCGCCGTGTATACTGAAAGGGCCTGACTGAAGGCTAATTCCAAGGAGATTGCAGGATGAAAAAAGTGATAGTCGCGTTAGCCCTTTCAGCCGTTGCATTTGGCGCCTCCGCCGCGCAGTTGATTACCAAAGAAGAAGTGAAACACTTCAAACTGACCAAAGTCGGGCCGATCTCGGTGGGGCCGTCCGGTGGCGAATTCTCTTCGCCTTCCGATCTGCACGATCAGCTCTCCAAGCTGGCCGATGAGAAAGGCGGAAAGTACTACGTGATCACCGCTGCGCGTGAGCATGGCCCTAACTTTGAAGCCACAGCGGAAGTGTATAAATAACCTTTTTTTAAAGCGTGCCGTATCGGCGCGCAACGCATTGAGCCTGGAGCGCGTTAAGCCTCCGGGCTTATTTTTTTCTGCTATCGGAATTGCCTTAGGCAATAGCGGCAGCGGAAATGCGTTTTTATCGCTATATATAGATTTCATGATCACGATGTTAATGAATTATTGCTTTTTATTGTTAATAAAGAGCCAATTCCGGCCTAATGCCTGAGGGAGTGACCCCTGGCAAAAATAGGTAGGACAAATGTGTTATCATCGCGCCTTTCCCTTTTTGTCTGGGGCTTTCTTGTATGCTACAACCTGTTGTTCGCGTCGGTGAATGGCTGGTAACCCCCTCTGTAAACCAAATCAGCAGGAAGGGGCGCCAGCTTACCCTTGAACCGCGTTTAATCGATCTTCTGGTCTTTTTTGCCCGCCATCCGGGGGAAGTGCTTAGCCGGGACGAGCTTATCGAAAACGTCTGGACCCGGAACGTTGTGACCAGCCACGTCGTCACGCAGAGTATTTCTGAACTGCGCAAGTCGCTCAAAGACGGCGACGACGTTAGCCTTGAGTACATCGCGACGGTACCCAAACGGGGGTATAAGCTCACGGTGCCGGTGATCTGGTGCACCGAAGAGGGGGAGGAGCTAGCCCCGTCGATGGAGGCGCTGACGCCTTCGCCGTCGACCGCCGTTCCTGCGCCGTCGGCCGCCGGTGCGCCATCCGACGTCTCTGTCCCTCTCCCTGATGCCGCCGCGCCGCCACCGGCTCCTACCGTGGCCAGCGCGCCGTCAGGCCGCAAGCGCCTCACTACCGCCCTGGTGTGGGGGCTGTTCCTGTTGGCGCTGGGCACCTGCGTGGCGCTGGTGGCGCTGTCGAGCATGGAATCGCGGCCGCCGGTCAACAAGGCGCGTCTGCTGCTCAATCCGCGCGATATCGATATCCACCTGGTGAATGGCAACTCCTGCGCTAACTGGTCGTCGCAGCACTCCTACGCCGTAGGACTGGCCAGCCTGATCACCACCTCGCTGAACACCTTCTCGACCTTTATGGTGCATGACAAAACGGACTACAACATCAATGAACCAAGCAGTTCCGGCAAAACGCTGACCATTGAGTTCGTTAATCAGCGCCATTATCGGGCGCAGCAGTGCTTTATGTCGGTCCAGCTGGTGGACAACGCCGACAGCTCGACGATGCTGGATAAGCGCTACTTTGTGACCAACGATAACCAGCTGACCATCCAGAACGATCTGATGAACAGCCTGTCGGATGCCCTGGCGCAGCCGTGGCCGGCGCGAATGCAGGCGATGCTCAGGCAATATCAGCCCTCGCAAAGCGTGGCGTTAACCTATTTCTACCAGTCGCATCAGCTGTTAATGAAGGGCGACGTCGATTCATTAAGTAAGGCCAGTAGCCTGCTGGATGATGTGATTAAGCGGGCGCCGGATTTTATTTACGCCTATGCCGAAAAAACGCTGGTGGATGTATTGCGCCATTCGCAACAGCCGCTGGACGATAAACAGCTGGCCGCCCTCTACAGTGAAGTCGAGCGGGTAGGGGCGATGCCGGGTATAAAAGACATGGCGATTTATTATCAAATAAAAGCGGTGGATTCATTGGGGAAGGGCAAAGTCGACGAAGCAAATACCGCAATTAATAGTGCGATTGATTTAGAGATGTCATGGCTAAATTATGTGCTGTTAGGCAAAGTCTATGAGATGAAAGGTGAGAACCGTCTGGCTGCCGATTCTTACATCACGGCGTTTAATTTACGTCCTGGCGAAGATACCCTGTACTGGATTGAAAATGGGGTTTTCCAGACGTCGGTTAACCGAGTCGTTCCATATCTCGACAACTTTCTCTCTTCAGAATAAGTAAACCCTCATCATGCGCAAGGTTTTGGGCATGGTGAGGTTAAATTTATGTTTCTCATGAAGCCTCTTGTTGTTATTTTTATTTAGCATTCAGGAGGCTTTGAATAACAGTTCAGTAACACGTCATATCTCATCTAAGTTCATGTAAAACAACAATGTTTATCTTTTTCTGACACCCTGTTGTCATGTTTATATGTTAAGCGAAAAAGGTCAAAATATCATTTGTCTGATGTTTGTTGTTATTTCACTTTATCTTTAGGACTTATCTCGTACAAATCAGTAATCTTGTTGGCAGTTGGTCGGGTCAATTAATGGTTCTGTATCATGATCTGTACCTCCCAAATAAACTTAGGAGAAAAACAACCATGAGTTCTGCCAAGAAGATCGGGCTATTTGCCTGTACCGGTGTCGTCGCCGGTAATATGATGGGGAGCGGGATTGCATTATTACCTGCGAACCTGGCCAGCATCGGTGGTATTGCCATTTGGGGCTGGGTGATTTCAATTATTGGTGCGATGTCTCTGGCTTATGTTTATGCCCGACTGGCCACTAAAAACCCGCAGCAGGGCGGTCCTATTGCCTACGCTGGCGAAATATCTCCGGCATTCGGTTTCCAGACCGGTGTCCTTTATTATCATGCAAACTGGATTGGTAACCTGGCCATCGGGATTACCGCAGTTTCTTATCTCTCTACGTTCTTCCCAATTTTAAATAACCCGGTGCCAGCAGGTATTGCCTGTATTGCCATCGTGTGGATCTTTACTTTCGTTAATATGCTCGGCGGGACCTGGGTCAGCCGTCTGACCACTATTGGTCTGGTACTGGTGCTTATTCCGGTAGTCATGACCGCGGTCGTCGGCTGGCACTGGTTTGATGTCGCTACCTATCAGGCGAACTGGAATACCTCCAGCACCACCGATAGCCACGCGGTTATTAAAAGTATCCTGCTCTGCCTGTGGGCCTTCGTTGGCGTAGAATCCGCCGCCGTGAGTACCGGGATGGTGAAAAACCCGAAACGTACCGTGCCGCTGGCTACCATGCTGGGCACTGCGATGGCCGGTATCGTCTACATCGCCGCGACTCAGGTTATCGCCGGTATGTATCCTGCTTCTCAGATGGCCGCGTCCGGTGCGCCGTTCGCAATTAGCGCCTCTACCATCCTCGGCGGCTGGGCTGCACCGATGGTATCCGCTTTCACCGCCTTTGCCTGCCTGACTTCTCTGGGCTCGTGGATGATGCTGGTTGGCCAGGCCGGTGTACGTGCCGCCAACGACGGTAACTTCCCGAAAGTGTATGGCGAAGTTGATAACAACGGTATTCCGAAAAAAGGCCTGCTGCTGGCCGCAGTGAAAATGACCGCGCTGATGGTGCTGATTACCCTGATGAACTCCGCCGGTGGTAAAGCCTCTGACCTGTTCGGCGAACTGACCGGTATCGCGGTACTGCTGACCATGCTGCCTTACTTCTACTCCTGTGTTGACCTGATTCGTTTCGAAGGCATCAACATCCGTAACTTCGTTAGCCTGATTTGTTCGGTACTGGGTTGCGTGTTCTGCTTCATCGCGCTGATGGGCGCAAGCTCCTTCGAACTGGCCGGCACTTTCATCGTTAGCCTGATTATCCTGATGTTCTACGGTCGCAAAATGCACCAGCGCCAGAACAACGCATCGGATAACAACACCACCGCTAACGCGCACTAATCAGCAACCCGTTTTCCTGAGGCTCCTTCCATCACCTGTCATCACGCGACGGGAGGGGCTTTCTACATCTGGAGATTTGACTATGAACGTTATTGCAATCATGAATCACATGGGGGTTTACTTCAAAGAAGAACCCATCCGTGAACTGCATCGTGCTCTCGAACGCCTGGACTTCCGTATTGTCTACCCGAACGACCGTGACGACTTATTAAAACTTATTGAAAACAACTCTCGTCTGTGCGGCGTGATCTTCGACTGGGATAAATACAATCTCGAACTGTGCGAAGAAATCAGCAAAATGAACGAGTACATGCCGCTGTATGCGTTCGCTAACACCTACTCCACGCTGGACGTTAGCCTGAACGATCTGCGCATGCAGGTTCGCTTCTTCGAATATGCGCTGGGCGCTGCGGAAGATATCGCGAACAAAATCAAACAGAACACTGACGAATACATCGACACCATTCTGCCGCCGCTGACCAAAGCGCTGTTCAAATATGTCCGTGAAGGTAAATATACCTTCTGTACCCCAGGCCACATGGGCGGTACCGCGTTCCAGAAAAGCCCGGTAGGCAGCATCTTCTACGATTTCTTTGGCTCCAACACCATGAAATCCGATATCTCCATTTCGGTTTCTGAACTGGGTTCCCTGCTGGACCACAGCGGCCCGCACAAAGAAGCGGAAGAGTATATCGCTCGCGTGTTTAACGCAGAACGCAGCTACATGGTGACCAACGGTACTTCTACCGCTAACAAAATCGTCGGCATGTACTCCGCGCCGGCCGGCAGCACCGTGCTGATTGACCGTAACTGCCACAAATCGCTGACCCATCTGATGATGATGAGCGACATTACGCCGATCTACTTCCGTCCGACCCGTAACGCCTACGGTATCCTCGGCGGTATTCCGCAGAGCGAATTCCAGCACGCGACTATCGCCAAGCGTGTGAAAGAGACGCCGAATGCGACCTGGCCGGTACACGCGGTTATCACCAACTCAACCTATGATGGTCTGCTGTACAACACCGACTTCATCAAGAAAACCCTGGATGTGAAATCCATCCACTTTGACTCCGCGTGGGTGCCTTACACCAACTTCTCACCGATTTACGAAGGTAAATGCGGTATGAGCGGTGGCCGTGTAGAAGGGAAAGTGATTTACGAAACCCAGTCCACTCACAAACTGCTGGCGGCGTTCTCTCAGGCTTCCATGATCCACGTTAAAGGTGACGTAAACGAAGAAACCTTTAACGAAGCCTACATGATGCACACCACCACTTCTCCGCACTACGGTATCGTGGCGTCCACTGAAACCGCTGCGGCGATGATGAAAGGCAATGCAGGTAAACGTCTGATCAACGGTTCCATTGAACGTGCGATCAAATTCCGTAAAGAGATCAAACGTCTGAGAACGGAATCTGATGGCTGGTTCTTTGATGTATGGCAGCCGGATCATATCGATACGACTGAATGCTGGCCGCTGCGTTCTGACAGCACCTGGCACGGCTTCAAAAACATCGATAACGAGCACATGTATCTTGACCCGATCAAAGTCACCCTGCTGACTCCGGGGATGGAAAAAGACGGCACCATGAGCGACTTTGGTATTCCGGCCAGCATCGTGGCGAAATACCTCGACGAACATGGCATCGTTGTTGAGAAAACCGGTCCGTATAACCTGCTGTTCCTGTTCAGCATCGGTATCGATAAGACCAAAGCACTGAGCCTGCTGCGTGCTCTGACTGACTTCAAACGTGCGTTCGACCTGAACCTGCGTGTGAAAAACATGCTGCCGTCTCTGTATCGTGAAGATCCTGAATTCTATGAAAACATGCGTATTCAGGAACTGGCTCAGAATATCCACAAACTGATTGTTCACCACAATCTGCCGGATCTGATGTATCGCGCATTTGAAGTGCTGCCGACGATGGTAATGACTCCGTATGCTGCGTTCCAGAAAGAGCTGCACGGTATGACCGAAGAAGTTTACCTCGACGAAATGGTAGGTCGTATTAACGCCAATATGATCCTTCCATATCCGCCGGGAGTTCCTCTGGTAATGCCGGGTGAAATGATCACCGAAGAAAGCCGTCCGGTTCTGGAGTTCCTGCAGATGCTGTGTGAAATCGGCGCTCACTATCCGGGCTTTGAAACCGATATTCACGGTGCATACCGTCAGGCTGATGGCCGCTATACCGTTAAGGTATTGAAAGAAGAAAGCAAAAAATAATTAGCTCGTACAAGGGAAGTGGCTTGCCACTTCCCTTTTTTGCTCATAAGGAGAACACATGAAAACACCCTCACAGCCGCGCGCGATATACTATATCGTGGCGATC
>OGYH01002249.1_pt1 | contig 15795 bp, 14 predicted proteins | sample 1576511 | NCBI WGS metagenome assembly OGYH01 (sample SAMEA3541522, study PRJEB24748) | human gut metagenome | biome: human gut; feature: human-associated habitat; material: faeces | place: China | collected 2012
CTTCCTACTTTTTATGCAGGTCCGGGTAATCATGCCTTCCTGAATTAAATCCCAATTAAATTTAAAATAGGAACTCACTCATGACATAATTACTCACATCTATCCCTTTTTCCGTAAGGCGAATGTTGTCTCCCGTATCTTCCAGCAACTGTTTCTGATACATATGGATCAATACTTTTCCATATACATTTTCAACACTTCTGCCAAATGTCCGGCGGAAGTCTGCTTTGGATATTCCTTTTATCCGTCTAAGTCCCAGGAACATATATTCTTCCATCTGGTTTTGCGGAGTAAGAACTTCAATTTCACCACCTTCTACGAAGCGCTGGTTGTTGATCAGGGACGCTGCTCCGGTTCCGATCCCCAGATATTCCGTACGGTTCCAGTAGCCGAGATTATGCCGGCATTCGTATCCTTCTTTTGCATAATTTGATATCTCATATCTGTGATACCCATAATTCTGCAGGATATTTTTAGTAAACTGATACATCAGTCTTTCTGTATCTTCATCCGGAAGTTCCCTTCTTCTTCTGGCCTCTGCACGTTCGCCTTCCCCGTATTTTTCATAAAATGGTGTTCCCTCTTCGATAATCAGACTGTATGCCGAGATATGTTCCGGCGCAAGTTCTGCAACTCTTTTGATCGTATCTTCCCATCCTCCCAGTGTCTGAAACGGGATTCCGGACATCAAGTCCACATTGATATTCCGAAATCCTGCTTCTCTTGCCAGGAAATATGTATCCAGGAAATCCTGATATGTATGAATCCTTCCAAGCATCTTCAATTCCTGATCATCCGTTGACTGTAACCCAATACTCAGACGATTGATTCCGATATTATGATAAGCCATCAATTTTAACTTGTCTACCGTTCCCGGATTCACTTCTACTGTGATCTCCGCATCCGAGTCAACCGGGAACGTGGAACGGATCGCATCGAAGATACTCCTCATCTGCTGTGCCTCAAGGATGGACGGCGTACCTCCTCCGATAAATATACTGCTCACATGGTACAGTCCTCCAAGATCATAATACGAACGTATCTTCTGACACAATCCCATGACATACTCCTGTCTCGCCTCAGGTGTTGCCGGCGCAGACAGAAAGTCACAGTATCTGCATTTTTTTACACAAAATGGTATGTGGATATATAATTCTAATGGTCTCATTATTTATCGTCCAGCTTCAATACACTCATAAATGCTTTCTGAGGGATCTCTACGCTGCCCACCTGCCGCATACGTTTTTTCCCTTCTTTCTGTTTTTCCAGAAGCTTTCTCTTACGGCTGATATCTCCTCCGTAACATTTTGCAAGCACGTCTTTGCGCATCGCGCGGACCGTCTCACGTGCAATGATCTTGCTGCCGATTGCCGCCTGGATTGGAATCTCAAACAACTGTCTCGGAATCTCTTCTTTTAGCTTCTCGCACATTTTTCTTCCGCGTTCATAAACCGTATCTGCATGAATGATAAATGACAGTGCATCGACTTCTTCCTTGTTGATCAGTATATCCAGTTTTACCAGTTCAGACTTCACATATCCTGCCATCTCATAATCAAACGACGCATAACCTCTGGATCTTGATTTCAACGCATCAAAGAAATCATAGATAATCTCATTAAGCGGAAGCTGATAATGCAATACTGCACGAGTCTCCTCGATGTATTCCATCCCCTCATACACACCACGACGTTCCTGACACAGATCCATGATTGCACCAATAAACTCTGATGTCACCATGATCTCTGCCTTGACCATCGGTTCTTCCATATATTCAATCTCAGAAGGATCCGGAAGATTCGATGGGTTCGTAAGCTCTATTACATCTCCATTTGTCTTGTGTACTTTGTAGATAACCCCCGGGGCAGTCGTTACCAGATCCAGATTATACTCTCTTTCCAAACGTTCCTGAATGATTTCCAAATGCAGAAGTCCAAGGAATCCACAACGGAATCCAAATCCCAGCGCAATTGACGTCTCAGGTTCAAACTGAAGTGACGCATCATTTAACTGCAATTTCTCCAATGCATCCCTCAGATCCGGGTATTTTGCCCCGTCTGCCGGATATAATCCACAATATACCATCGGATTGACTTTTTTATAACCCGGAAGTGGTTCTGCACATGGTCTTCCTGCATCGGTCACCGTATCACCCACACGGGTATCTTTGACATTCTTAAGGCTGGCCGTGATATATCCAACCATTCCGGCGCTCAGTTCCTCACACGGAATAAACTGTCCGGCTCCAAAATAACCGACTTCCACAACTTCTGCCTTCGCTCCTGTTGCCATCATAAGGATCGGTGTTCCCTTTTTCACGGTTCCCTCTTTGATTCTGCAAAATACAATAACTCCTTTATACGCATCATACAGGGAATCAAAGATCAAAGCCTGAAGCGGTGCTTTTGGATCTCCTGTCGGTGCAGGCACTTTCGCCACTATCTCTTCCAGCACCTGATCTACATTCAGTCCGGTCTTTGCTGAAATCTGAGGTGCATCCTCTGCTTCAATTCCGATCACATCCTCAATCTCTTCGATCACACGCTGCGGATCTGCACTTGGAAGGTCTATCTTATTCAGTACCGGAACCACATCCAGGTCATGATCCAGTGCGAGATATACATTGGCAAGCGTCTGTGCTTCCACTCCCTGTGCAGCATCTACCACCAGAATTGCCCCGTCACACGCTGCCAGACTTCTGGATACTTCATAATTAAAGTCGACATGTCCCGGTGTATCAATCAGGTTGAAAATATATTCTTCCCCATCTTTTGCTTTGTATACCGTTCTGACTGTCTGGGCTTTAATCGTAATTCCACGTTCTCTTTCCAGTTCCATATTGTCCAACACCTGCGACTGCATCTCACGGCTGGTGAGAAGACCGGTCATCTCAATGATACGGTCCGCCAGCGTCGATTTACCATGGTCGATGTGTGCTATAATACAAAAATTTCGAATTTTACTCTGATCTATTCCTGACACTAATATCTTCTCCTTATTACACGTTTATCTTATCAATTCTATCATGCAGCACTGTATTTTACAATGAAAAGTTCCACGCTCATCACATCATTTAAGCGGCCGGTCTTGACCAGTTCTTCCGTATCTACTGCATCTTCCAAAATACTTCTCAGTTCTTTCTTTTCGAATGTCCGGCATTGCTGCATATATTTTCCTGCAACAAACGGATGCAGTCCGACTGTCTTTGCAATCGCAGCCTTGTCATAGCGCTTTCCTGCCAGATCTTTGACTTCCAGAAGTAATTTAAACTGCCTTGTCAACAAATATAATATGCGCATTGGCGGCTCCTTTAATGCCAACAGATCATAATAATAATCCAGTGCTTTCTTCTGATTCCGTACCGCCACTGCTTCTACCATCTCAAAGATTTTATTTGTAATCTGTGTCGTACAGATTGCTTCGATATCCCGGACTTCAATCTCTTCCTTTCCCATACAGTAACAGAACAGCTTTTCCAGTTCTTTTTCCAGATTTTCCATATCTGTCCCTGTGGTAGACAACAGATACCTGGCCGTCTGTTCTTTGATCTTATATCCTTCTTTTTTTACATTCCCTGCAACCCAGTATAAAAGTGTCTTCTCATCCTGACGTGCCATCTCTACCACGCGTCCTTTACTCTTGACAGCCTTATACATCTTTCCACGCTTGTCTGCTTCATTTTCCACAAATAAAAAACAGGCGGTATCCGGCATTGTTTTGATATAATCTGCAAGCTCCGGTGACGCATTTTTGAAGAATCCGGAATTTTCGATTACGATCAGACGTCTGTCGGCAAAAAACGGCATTGTCTCTGCAAGATCGATAAGTTCTCCCGGATTGATTCCTTTTCCTTCATAATATGCATAATTCACCGTATCCCCGTCCGGAAATATTGCTTTCGTGATCCGGTCTCTGTATTGCTTTTTCAGGTAAGCCTCTTCTCCGTACAGGAGATATACCGGCTTAAAATTTCCTGTTTTTATGTCTTCATTTAAAGTTTTCATCGGTTCTCTCCCATCTTCTTTCACCTCTTAAAAGTATACTGAATTCCGACTTTAAGTTCAACTGTTTCCACCGTGAATCCACATAGTTTTTTTCCTGACCGTCACGGCAACCGCTCCGTTATCCTGTGTAGAATATATCTTTGCACCCGATTTTTCAAGTCTTTTCAGCGTCAGATCATGCGGATGTCCGTAACGGTTCTTTCTCCCTGCTGATATCCATGCATACTGCGGATAAACTGTCTGAAGGAATGTCTCCGTTGTAGAATTCTTCGAACCATGATGCGCTGTCTTTAGTATTTCCCATGTAATCTTCTTTTCTTCCTGTATCACATCCAGGACCTCCGTCAGCCTCTCTTCCCCTTCTTTTTCTACATCTCCGGTAAACAACATATCAAATTCACCGTATTCCAGATGCAGGATCATGGAGGATTCGTTTCCAGTCGTCACATTATGGCTCTTATCATCCGTATTCCCTCCCGGACCCAGACAAGTAAACTTCATTTCACCTTCTTTCAGTTCCGTTCCGTATTCCATTTCCTTCACATCCGTGCCATACATTTTTGCCATTGTTATAATTTTAAGAATCCTTTCATCCCAGTACTGTTTTCCCGGCACTACAAGATTCCGGATGCGCACTCCCACATCCTGACGCATCAGAAGTTCTTCTATTCCATTCATATGATCCAGATCTCCATGAGACAGAAAGACATAATCAAGTTGTGCAATGCCCCGGGATTTTAGAAATGGTTCTATTCGGTATTTTCCAATCTCTTTCACATCACTGCTGCCACCATCGATCAGATAATTCTGATGCTTTGGTCCCTGCACACAGATACAGTCTCCCTGCCCGATATCCAGCATTGTCACCTCCATTCCTCTTCTTAGCAGCGGTCCTGATATCAGTATCAGCCATGCAGTAATATAAAGTGCCAGACTAGCCATGTACTTTTTTCTGATTTTTACCGGCTGTCTGTCCATATATTTCCATATCAGAATGATTCCTGACAACATAAGATAATAGACTATGCACCGCCATTTTTCCGGTCTTCCTGCTATCCATCTTGCCACAGGAAATTTCAGGAGCAACACACAACATCCGTCATAGAGTTTTAATATCCGGCTGCACACCATCAATATCCATGTTCCATATGTTCCCCCTGCCATCCGCACAAGTGAGCCGGCCATCCCGCAGGATAATATTACCGGCATCAACGGTATCACCAGAAGATTCAGCATCACACTATATAACGGCACTTCGAAAAAGAAATACAGAATCACCGGCCACAACACACAATTCATGGCAATTCCCGGCCCCAATATACGTACCAGTACCGGCTGCTGTGATTCTTCCTTCACCAATGGTATCACTGTGCAGATCGCAAGTAATGCACCAAATGAAAGCAAAAAACCGCCATCATAAAGATACAGCGGATTACTTCCGACTGCGATTACTGCTGCTACAGAAAGTGCCGTCGGCATATCGTATTTTCTCCCTGTAACATCTGCACCGACCCGAAACAGGAACATTACCCATGCCCTTAGTACCGAGACTGTCATCCCGATCATTGAAACATACAGAAATAACAGCATTCCTCCTGCCAGTCCTCCTGCTTTGTACGAACCTGTCAACCGCCGGAATAAACGGTAGGCACCCAGTCCGGCAAACGACAGATGCAATCCTGATATAGCCAGGATATGCCCAATCCCATTCACCTGGTAAAGTTCCTTCATCTCCGGATCCATATCACTCTTTTCCCCAAGAAGTATTGCAGCAAGGACTCCCCCTTCCCGTTCACCCATTTCCCGCACCAGCAGTTCCTTCCACCCGGCACGGAACACTGCCAGCTTTTCCCGGAAAACGTCCACACTTTTATCGGTGATCTGCATCTGACTGCCGTAGATTTTCCCATGGATCCCCTGTTTCTGATAATAAAACTTCTGATCAAAATTACCCGGGTTTCTTGCATTTTCATAAAATGATACTGTCCCCCGGACTTTTATCCTGTTTCCTATATGTAGTTTTTCTTTGGAATTGATATAAACGATTATCTTTGACTCTTGAAATTTTTGTTTGTTAGAAATAGAATAAACAGAATTATGTTTCAGATAAATCATCTGACCATTTTCTTTTTGCTCCTGCCTGTAAATCACACCACAGACGATGACAGATTCATCTTCCGTGGTGCAGATTTCAAGCGGCGATGGGCGAAGTTCTTTTATAAACCGTTCCTTTCCCACCAGCGTACAGGAAGTCAGAACACATAGAATGATCAGACAGACACTAAGAAGCGGCCTGTTCCTCACGCACTACTCCCCTTCCACAATATTCAGGTTTCGGGAAAGCGGCTTTTCCAGACTTATCTTCCCCATATAATTTACATTTGTTTTTCCATCGATCAGGATCTGTACCCTGCCGATCGAGCTTCCTTCTATAATTGTATTCACGATCGCATAGACCGGAAGTTCCGGATTCATCACATTCGTTGTGTCCAGGAACCCCTTATCCAGGTTCACATAACAGATATGATCCTTTACAGATACACTCAGCACCTTTGTCTCTGCCGGGATCACTGCCGTCTCGTTGTCCGATGAAGGACCCTTGATCAGCTGTTCTACCAGCACTTTTTCTTTTGATATGCTGCTGTTATACCGGATACTGACCTTTTCTTTTACCAGACGGTCTCCCTGCTTATTACCATAATACAACAAAAATGTCTCTTTCTGATAGGAATGGAGACTCACACCTGTATTTTTTACAAAATCCGATGGCTGCATATAACCAACCACCTGTCCATTCATATCTTGCAATGATTCTCCGTCGATCATGAATAACACAGCATCCACTCCAGAAATCTGTCCAACAGACTGAACAACCGCAGCGCGCAGCAGAATCTCTTCCGTCGCACTCAGTTTCTGGTAATTCCTGTTAAAATCTACTATAAGTTTTCCATCCTTTACTGACCATTCTTTCACCTTTACCTCTTTTACAAAAGGACTGCGATAATCAATGTCATCCGTATTCTTCTGTATCTTATCCAAGATTTCATCAATCTGTTCTTTCTGTGTTTTGCCCTCTGGCTTTATGCCTTTTTCAACCAGCGACACGCCCTCGGAATCTGTATAATAGATATGGAAGTCTGCTGTTTTTCCTTCTTTTTTGCATCCCGTCACCGCCAGAATACAGATGGCAGTAAGCATCAGGATCCAGTAACTCTTTTTCTTTATCATCGCATTCTCCTTCTACCTAAGACACATAGTTTAACGGAATTCTGACTGTAAATGTTGTTCCCTCAGACGGCTGACTGAATACTTTGATCGCCCCGCGATGCATAACCACTGCACTTCGTGCGATTGCAAGTCCAAGCCCTGTCCCGCCGATTTCCCTGGAATGTGACTTATCCACACGATAAAATCTTTCAAATATATGTTCCTGCGCCTCTGCCGGAATACCGATCCCTGAATCTGCCACTTCAATATAACAGTTCTTATGATCCGCATTCAAAGTCACATGAACCCAGCCATTGTCCTTATTATATTTGATCGCATTTTCTACCAGATTTGAAATTGCAAGTGAAATCTTCATCTCGTCGACTTCAGCTGTGACCGGACGAATACTTTCGTAAACCAGTTCAATATTTCTTGTTGCTGCGATCGGACGCAGTCTCTTTAAGATTTTTTCTACCAGCTCATTCATATTTTCGGATTTTATGTTCATGGTATTGGCGTTATTCGCTGTTTTGTCCATCTTCACCAGCGATAACAGATCATTAATGATCTTATTCTCACGTTCGATCTCTTCTGACATGTCTCCCATAAATTCTTTATAAAGTTCTACCGGCGCATCCTCCTGCAGAAGCAGCGAATCCGCCAGAACCTTCATGGATGTCAAAGGTGTCTTCAATTCATGTGATACATTGGATACAAATTCATTTTTCGAATCGTCCAGCGTCTTCATACGTCCCGACATCTTATTAAATGCCTCTGACAATTCTATCGTTTCGGTATATGTGTTCTCATGCAGGTAGTTATCATCATATCCTTCTGTTACCGCTGAGATCGACTCTGTAATACGTCTGAATGGTTTCAGCATCGCTATCCCCGCCAGAACTGCAATCATCATTATAACCAGAATCGTCGCAAGTGCCACTACATCTGCCTTGTTTCTTAATATTTCCAGACTGTCCAGCACTGAATCTGTAGGTGCACTTACCAGCAGCACACCTACAACTGCATCATTTTTTCCTATGATTGGTGCGGTCACTTCTATATATCTGTTTTTTCTGTTATACTCACTGGTTCCTTTGTCTTGGAAACAACGGATTACATTGCCGGATACGATGGTCTTGCCCTTGTCCATATCATAAGTATCTTCCTGGATCTTAAATGCTCCATCTATCACCATCACACGGCCGCTATAGATATTCGATAACTGGACCAGTTCCGTCCGCATCACTTCTGATATATCTCCTGTGAGATATCCCGAACTGCTCAACTGGTTACTGAGAATGGTACATTGATTCTGTATCTCCGCAGTACGTACCCTCACTGCGCATTTTTCATAACTGTTCAGGAACACGCCCCGCATGATCAGAACCGGAACGATTCCTGCCAGTGCTACCAGCATAATGATCCTGAATTTCATGCTCCTGAATATATTCTTTTTTAGATATTTTTTAACCCCTGAAATAATAACCAACTCCCCATTTCGTATATACATATTTTGGATCGCTTGGATTTGTCTCTATCTTCTCACGAAGTCTGCGGATATGTACATCTACAGTTCTCGCATCACCCGGATATTCATATCCCCATACAATATTCAGAAGGTTCTCTCTGCTGTATACCTTACCTGGATTCATAGCAAGCAATTCCAGAAGATCGAACTCTTTGGCGGTCAGATTAATCTCTTTCCCCCCGATGATCACACGTCTGCTTTCACAGTCGATCTGCATCTCACCTTTGATGATTACTTTATCATCCTCCTGATTTTTATCACGCTTACTGATCCGGCGTATGATTGCTTTAATTCTTGCTTTGACTTCCAGAATATTAAATGGCTTTGTTATGTAGTCATCTGCACCGTATTCCAGTCCTAGAATTTTATCCATATCATCACCCTTAGCCGTAAGCATGATGATCGGAACATCCGAATATTCCCTGATCTGCTGACACACTTCAAAACCATCATGTTTTGGAAGCATAACATCCAGCAGAATCATATCGTATGCATTCTCTTTTGCCAGTTTCAGTGCCTCTTCCCCATCATATGCGCAGTCCACACTGTATCCATCCTGTTCCAGACTAAACCGGATCCCTTTTACTATCAGTTTTTCGTCATCCACAACCAATATGCGTTTGCCCATGTTCCTACTCCTTATCAAATCTTAATTTGATCTTTTACTTTTTGAAATACACCTTCTTTAATCCCTTCTACTTCCATCAGATCTTCAATCTTCTGAAATGCTCCATGTTCTTCCCGGTAACGCACGATCGCATCTGCCTTCGCTTCGCCGATTCCTGAAAGTGTCATCAATTCGTTTTTTGCCGCCGTATTGATATCAATCTTTCCATCCGATGTACTTCCGGCTTTTTCTGCATTGTCCTCATTCTGCATCAAAGTACCGCCATTATCCATACCGGCTTTTACTTCTTCTTTCGTCGGAACGTATATTTTGGAACCATCTTCGATCACTTCTGCCTGATTGAGTGTCTGATCTGCCGCCTCTTCCGTCAGTCCGCCCGCCATCTGAATGGCTTCAAACAAACGGCTGTCTGCTGTCAGTTCGTATACTCCGGGCTGGTTTACCGCACCGCATACATGCACATAACAGATCTGCAGTTTTTCCCGGTCTGTCTGTTGTTCTTTCTGTCCGGAATTAACAGCAGTATCTGGTTTGTCTGAATCCGTATCATTTCTATTCAACGGAACCAGTTCCGTCTGTCCTTGTGGATTTCCAACTCTGCAGCCAGTCAGGCTACCTGTACACATGACACTTAACAATACCAGAAAAAGCAGTGGTATCCGGCATATTTCTTTCTGTATGTTTCTCTTTTCTGTTATTTTGTTTTGTCGTTTTTTTCTACGCATAACTTCTCCTTTACAGTCTGTCGGAAACTGTAAATCCCCGCATATGCCTAGTGAATTAATTGTACTATTTCCATTGAAAAATTGCAACACCAATCAGGGCAATGGACATACCAATAATTTTGCGTATTTCCAGCGGTTCTTTGTCTACTCCAAACAACCCGAGAAGTTCGATCACATATGCTACGATCAACTGCGATATCACGATCAGAAGTGCTGCTTTCGCCGGTCCCAGCGACGCCATACTCTTGATCACAGTCCATGTGATCCCTGCACCGATCACGCCTCCAAGTAATACATATCTGGGTTCCACTTTCCACAATGCGCCAACAGAATCTCTTCCGGCGATAAGCCATGCAACGGCACATAGCAGGAATGCACTGAACTGCACCCAGCCGTTACTCACCCACATTCCGGTTGTCTTTGTTACCTGCGTATTAAATACTCCCTGTACACTCATAAGCGCTCCCGACAAAAGCGCAATCAAAAAACCAGTCATCTTCATACCTCCTGCCTATGCAGATAATATGTCCCATGACCGGCTTTTATATTCCATTTCTTTACTTTTTACAATGCTTTCTTTAATATCCGGATCATCTCATCCACCTGTTCAAGCTCAATAATAAGCGGTGGTACAAAACGGATCACATCGCTTCCGGCACCGATAATCAGCAGCCCCTCTTTCAAAGCTGCTCCTGTAATCTCAGATATAGGTTTTGTCACCTGAATTCCCTGCATCAGACCTTTTCCTTTGACCGCTTTTACAGTATCATATTCTTCCACAAGTTCTTCCAGTTTTTTTGTCAGATATGCGCCGACTTTCTGCACATGTTCTACCAGATGCTTCTTTTCAAATATCTCAATAGTCTTACTTACTGCCGTACAAGCCAGTGGATTTCCCCCGTAAGTTGTACCGTGATCCCCAGGCTCCAGTGAATATTTTGCAACTTCCTCTGTCATTGCAAATGCACCGACCGGAATTCCACTTCCGATAGCTTTTGCCATAGACATGATATCCGGTTTGATGTCATAAGCCTGCCATGCAAACATAGCGCCTGTTCTTCCCATACCGCACTGTACTTCATCACAAATCATAAGGATTCCTTCTTCGTCACAGAGTTTACGTATTCCTTTCATGAATTCCTCTGTGGCTGCATTGATTCCGCCCTCACCCTGTAACGGTTCCAGAATGATCGCACAAGTCTTATCTGTCACCAGTGCTTTCACACTGTCCAGATCATTGTATTGTGCAAATGATACCCCCGGAACAAGCGGTTCGAATGGTTCACGATACGCATCATGTCCTGTCACAGATACGGCTCCAAAACTTCTTCCATGGAAAGATTCCTTCATCGCAATGAATTCATACCGTCCTGTTCCTTTTTTGTATGCATATTTTCTTGCTGCTTTTAAAGTTCCTTCTACCGCTTCCCCTCCACTGTTGGTGAAGAAGATACGGTCCATCCCTGTAATACGTTTCAGATCTTCTGCTGCCTTTCCGCAAGCCGTATTATAGTACAGATTAGAAGTATGAAAAATCTTATCGATCTGTTCCTTTAACGCATCATTCAATTCTTTATCAGCATATCCCAGCGAAGACACTGCATATCCGGCCGCAAAGTCCAGATATTTTTTTCCTTCTGTATCATATAGATAAGCACCTTCTCCACGCTCTAATACGACCGGAAACTGATTATACGTATGTAACAGCGCTTCGTTTGTCTCTTTCATATATTCATTCATAACTTATTCTCCGTAATAATATCGTTCTTCTATATCATTTTTAATTGCAGTTCCGATACCTTTATTTGTAAAGATTTCAAGAAGCAGACAATGCGGAATTCTTCCATCCAGGATATGTACTCTTGATACTCCGTTCTCAATCGCATCGATACAGTTCTGTATCTTCGGCAGCATACCTCCACCGATATAGCCTTCTTCCATCAGTTTCTTTCCGTCTGATACATTCAGTTCAGAAATCAATGTGGACGGATCCTTTGGATCTTTGTATACTCCTTCAATATCTGTCAGGAATGCAATCTTCTCTGCATTGATTGCTTTTGCTATCGCACATGCAGCATCATCCGCATTGATATTATACGTATTATAGTCATCGTCCAGGCCGATCGGTGCGATAATCGGGAGGAAATCTTTCTCCAGAAGATCGTAGATGATATCTGCATTCACTTCTTTGACATCTCCGACAAATCCGATATCCTCACCGTCTACCAGCTTCTTGTCTACTTTCAGAAGTCCTCCATCTTTTCCACTGATACCAATGGCTCTTACACCGAGCTGCTCCACCAGCTGAACAAGGCTTTTATTCACTTTCCCAAGTACCATCTCTGCAAGTTCCATCGTCTCTGCATCTGTCACCCGCAGCCCATTGATAAACTGTGGTTCCATGCCGACTTTTCCTACCCATTTGCTGATTTCTTTTCCACCGCCGTGAACAATGATTGGTTTGAAACCGACTAATTTCAACAGCGTAACATCCTGAATGACTCTTGCTTTCAGTTCTTCGTCTACCATAGCGCTTCCGCCATATTTTACTACAATAATCTTACGGTTGAATCTCTGGATATACGGAAGGGCTTCAATCAGTACTTCTGCTTTGTCCAGATATTTCTGCATTGCTTTTTCCATCTTTCAATCTCCTAACTTCTGTAGTCTGCATTGATCTCGATATATCCGTGAGTCAGATCACATCCCCATGCAGTTGCTGTCTTGTCACCCATCTTCACATCTGCAATTGCTGTAACTTCAGTCTCAGACAGGATCTTTGTTGCCTCTGCCTCACTGTAATCTACAGCTGTACCATTTTCAATGATCTGGATTTTTCCTGCTTTGCTTGCGAAAAACAGGTCAACCTTTTCAGGATCGAACTGCGCTCCGGAATATCCCATTGCACAGAGGATTCTTCCCCAGTTTGCATCATGTCCTGCGATTGCTGTCTTTGTGAGATTAGAACATACGATTGATTTTGCAAGTGTCTTAGCCTGCTCTACACTCTCGCATCCGACCGCTTTCACTTCGAATAATGCAGTTGCACCTTCTCCGTCTCCGGCGATTTTCTTTGCAAGGTATTCATTTATCATATGCAATGCTTCTGCAAAATTCTTATAATCTTCTGTTCCATATGTAATCTCCGGATTCTCTGCCATACCATTTGCCAGTAATACAACTGAGTCGTTCGTAGAAGTATCTCCATCTACAGAGATCATGTTGTAAGTATCTCCGACATCTTCACTTAATGCTTTCTGAAGTGCATCCTTTGTGATCACAGCATCTGTTGTAATAAATGCAAGCATCGTGCACATATTCGGATGGATCATTCCAGATCCTTTTGCCATACCACCGATCGTAACAGTCTTTCCGCCAACTTCAATTGCAACGGCCAGTTCCTTTGGAAATGTATCGGTTGTCATAATTGCTTTGGCTGCTTCTGTACCATTTTCCAGTGTATCATTCTTCTTACCTGCCAGTACTTTGATTCCGGCTGTCAGTTTGTCGATCGGAATCTGCTTTCCGATCACTCCGGTTGAACCGATGAGGACACCATCTGCGGAAATATTCAGTGCTTTGGCTGCTGCATCTGCAGTATCTTTACAATATCCAAATCCCTCTGCTCCGGTGCAGGCATTAGCGATTCCTGAGTTCACAACTACCGCCTGTGCTTTTGCACCACTCTTTACGACCTGCTGATCCCATTTTACCGGTGCCGCTTTTACGACATTTGTTGTAAATGTTCCTGCTGCCACGCATGGAACCTGGCTGTATACCAGTGCCATATCTGTTCTGTCTTTATACTTGATTCCTGCTGCTGTACTTGCTGCTTCAAATCCTTTTGCTGCGGTCACTCCGCCTTTTACCTGTTTCATCTGTTCTTCCACCTTTCTTAATTCTCTTTTCTTATGTTTTGATAAATTCCTTTACTGGATAAACGCCGTGATATTTGCTTCATTCAGTGTAAAATCGTAATAATTCAGATCTTCCCTCTTTGTCCATCCTATTTCGTTCCAGAATGCGTTGCCGATATCGTTCTGTGTGAATGCGATCAGGGATACTTTGTTGATGCCTTCTTTTTTCAGTGCCTCCATCGTAAATACTACCATGGCTTTTCCGATGCCTCTCATTCTGTGATTCACATCTACACACACATGATACAGACAGCCCCGTCTTCCATCATGCCCGCAGAGAATCGCTCCGACGATCTTCCCATCTTCTTCGGCAACTACGCTTGTTGTTGGATTTCTTTTTAAGAAACGTTCTATTCCTTCTTTTGAATCATCCACACTTCGTATTCCGAATCCTTTGATGCTCATCCACAGTGCGTGCACCTGGTCGAAATCTTCAATTGTCATTACTCTTATATTCATATGTATTATTTTTCTCCTCTGTCTGTATTTTCCGGTAAATCTACGGGAACATCGGTACCAGTTCCAGTCCTTCTGTCTCCGGAAGTCCGAACATCAGGTTCATGTTCTGTACTGCCTGTCCTGCCGCGCCTTTTACCAGGTTGTCGATTGCTCCCATCATGATGATGCGGTTCGTTCTTGAATCGATCTTGAAGTTGATGTCCACATAGTTACTTCCTTCTACCCATTTTGTCTCCGGACAAACATCTTTTTCAAGAACACGGACAAATTTCTCATCTTTATAATATTTATCATAGATTGCTTTCACTTCTTCGTATGTTACATCTTTTTTGAGTGTTGCATATTCCGTTGCCAGGATTCCTCTGTTCATCGGAACCAGATGTGGTGTGAAGTTGATCAGTACTTTCTCTCCGGATGCATATCCGAGCTGCTCCTCAATCTCCGGTGTGTGTCTGTGGCTTGCGACACCGTACGCTTTCATATTCTCATTCACTTCACAGAAAAGGTTCGGTACTTTTGCACCACGTCCTGCTCCGGATGTTCCCGATTTTGCATCCACGATCAGAGTATTCATATCAATGATTCCTTCTTTTGCCAGTGGATATGCGGTCAGGATGGAACATGTTGTATAGCATCCCGGATTGGCTACCAGTCTTGCATTCTTTACATCTTCTCTGTTGATCTCACAAAGCCCGTACACTGCTTCTTCAATATATTGTGGACTCTTATGCTCGATTCCATACCACTTTTCATATGTAGCTACATCTTTGATACGATAGTCTGCACTTAAGTCGATAATCTTTGTCTCACTTAAAATCTTATCATTCATCATCGATGCACAGAAGCCTTGCGGCGTTGCTGTGAAGATTACATCTGCCTGTTTTGCAAGTTCTTCCATATTATCATCCAGACATGTTGCATCCACGATCTGGAACATATTCTGATATACATCTGCGTATTTTTTATCTATATAACTTCTGGAGCCGTACCATACAATCTCTGCGTCCTTGTGTCCGGTAAGGATTCTTACCAGTTCTCCTCCGGCATATCCGGTCGCTCCAATAATTCCAACTTTAATCATCTATATAACACCCTTTCCGATATTGAATTTTTATAAATTATTGTTCGTTTTATAGTACCCCAAATTCCTGTGATTGTCTAGTTGGATGGGATTGTTTTTCAAAAATCCATATATTTACTTTTGCGTTGTAAATCATGAACTTGCATAATTATACATCAATATTGCATATTATGCAAGCTTTTTCTTCAAATTGTATTGGGATTTAATTCAGGAAGGCTGTGGATACCCGAACCGGAATAAAGCTTG